>Ga0210400_10001295_pt1 | contig 24980 bp, 18 predicted proteins | sample IncBWH26MmetaG_FD_155456 | JGI IMG/M metagenome (GOLD analysis project Ga0210400, IMG submission 155456) | Forest soil microbial communities from Barre Woods Harvard Forest LTER site, Petersham, Massachusetts, United States - Inc-BW-H-26-M | ecosystem: Environmental > Terrestrial > Soil >...
TTTTTATTAAGCCCGGGCGTAAAATTTTAAAGCACCGTGAGTGGAGCAGCAAACTGGAAGAAATTACCCGTAACGCCAAGGACTGGAACATCGGTATTATTTGCGGAGTACCTGCGTGGATACAGATTCTTTTTGAAAAAATTATAAAACATTACAACGTAAAAACCATTCACGATATATGGCCCAACCTGCGCATTTATGTCAGTGGAGGCGTTGCTATCGGCCCGTATCTGAGTACATTCGAAAAACTGACCTCCTTTCCTCTTATAATTTGCGATACGTATCTTGCCTCCGAAGGTTTTATTGCTTACCAAAACGTGTTGGATAAAGAAGGCGCGATGCAATTAATTACCGATAACGGAATGTTTTATGAATTTATTCCGTTTACCGAAGATAATTTTGATTCCGACGGAAACATGCTTCCTGATCCGAAAACATTAACCATTAACCAGATTGAAGAAGGAAAGGAATACGCTTTATTGGTAACTACCTGTTCCGGCGCGTGGCGTTACCTCATAGGCGATGTAATTAAATTTACTTCTGCCGATACGGCCCAAATAATTATTACCGGCAGAACAAAACATTTTTTAAGCCTTTGCGGAGAACACTTAAGTGTGGATAATATGAATAAAGCGCTTAGCCTTGCCTGTGATGAAATGAACCTTGATATAAACGAATATTGTGTTTGTGGTGTAAAGCACGAGGGTTTGTTCGCTCATCAATGGTTTGTGGCTTCCGACGAAAAAATTGATAAACTTCAACTGAAGGAGAAAATTGACGGCCATTTAAAAAATTTAAACGATGATTACCGGGTTGAAAGAACTTCCGCTTTAAAAGATGTTTTGGTTGAAGTTTTACCTACCAAAATGTTTTTGGAGTTTCTGCACCGGAAAGGTAAAGTAAGCGCGCAAACCAAAGTGCCCCGTGTGCTAAAAGGCAAATTGTTTGCCGAGTGGAACACGTTTTTAAAAGAAAACGGAATGGAACCCGTTTCCGCCGATTAACTAAATGCTCCTCTTAAGCCTGATAGCTTTTGGACTGGCAGGAATAATTTCCCGCTACCTTGTAGGTTCAAAAATGCCGGTTATTTTACTATTAAGCGCCGGCAGTATTGCACTTATTAATCCTGCCTCCTTATTTTTCTGTTTATTTATCTCGGTAATTAATTTTTTTCTTTTAAAAGTAGCGACTAAAAAAACTGTTTTTGGTTTTTCTCTTCTGTTTAATGTATTGGTTTTATCCGGGTTTCATTTTTACGAAATTATTTACAAAGAGTTTTATTGGTCGGGTATTCCTGTATTGGCGGGTGTTTCTTTTTTAAGCCTGCAACATATTGATTATTTATGCAAAATTTATTTTAAGCAAAGCCAAAAACCCAAAAACTTTTTATCTTACTTAACAACTGTACTGTATTTTCCGAAATTTTTCAGCGGCCCTGTTGCTTCTCTGCCGGAAATTGAAAAACAAATTAATTTATCTGTGGAAAAATTCCGGCCGGTTTCCTACGGATTAAACCGCATACTGGTTGGCCTGTTTAAAAAATTAGTTTTGGCAGAAAGTCTTGCGCCCGTGGTGCATTCTGTTTTTGATTTTAATGATGTTTACCCGGGCTTAACTTTTTTAACCGCGGCTTTTCTTTACAGCCTGCAATTGTATTTTGATTTTTCGGGTTACAGCGATATGGCTGTAGGAATTTCTTCTTTATGGGGAATTAATTTACCTGAGAATTTTAATTTCCCCTTCCGTCAAAAAAGTTGGGGCAATTTCTGGAAAAGCTGGCACAGCAGTTTGACCAATTGGCTGTGGCAATATATTTTTAATCCGCTTTATCTTTTCTTCGGCAGAAAGAATTTAAATAAAAAAGTGATTTCTCTTTTATGCACATTCTGTGTATTTGCGGCAATGGCTTTTTTTAACGGAATACAAAGCGGCTTTTACATCAGCGCGGGAATATTTGCTTTTTTTTATTTCATAGAAATAATTTTACAATCAAAAAAAACGTTTTTGTCAGGAGCTTTAGTTTTTATTTTGTTTTCGGTAGGATTAATTTATTTCCGGTGTCCCGCGAATATAACTTATATCGCTATCACGGAAAGATTGAAAGACTACGCTCATTTCATTCCCTCAGATTGGCTGACCGGTTTTTTTGCACCGCTTGCCTCCGGTGGTAGTCAACAGGATTATTTTAATCTGTTTATCAGCCTGGCACTTTGCATTTTATTTTTAATATTTGAAAAAATAATCTTTGCTTTATTCTCTCAGAATAAAATTAATTACACGGCTTGGTTTATTATGATTGTACTTTTATTAAGCTGGGGAGTTTTTGAAAACGGAGAGCGTTTTATTTACATGCAATTTTAAGCTATGAATTACGAATGAATACAGTACGGATATACGAATCTGTTGTAGGCTTCAATCAGTTTAAACCAACACTTTTATTTGTAATTATTTTCTTTGAAATTAAAGCCCATTCCTGATTCGTATATTCGTAAGGCTGTTATTCGGAATTCGTATTCCCTCTATTCGAAATCTTTATAAAGCAAATATTTCTTCCTGATTTTTTTGAATTTGGCGATATCCGGCTGCCAGCTTTGAGAAATTTTTTCTTCACTTAATCCCGCTTTAATTTGTTGCTGCAAAGTTGCGTTGCCTACGTGATAATTAAAATTTTCTTCAAAGAAATTCTGATTCTTCAATTGTTTGTACAAACCTGTAAGCCACAATAAATAAATTTGCTTAGAGTCCTTAATATAACTGTCGCCAAAATCCGCCAGATAATACCCGAAACAACTTTTGCCAAGGTATTTCGGAGTTTTTGCGCCTTCCATCGGTCGCGGCACAAAAGTATAATTGGCTTTTACATCTGGATGCCCGATTACCTGGAAAGGATTATCAGTGCCTCTGCCAACACTAATTACCGTTCCTTCAAATAAACCAAGCGAAGGGTACAAATACACAGCGCGCATGTTTGGCAAATTCGGAGAAGGTTTTACAGGCAATTGATACATATCAACGTGATTGTAGTTTTGTATAGTAACCACTTTAAGGCTGCATTTAACTGCTTTTTCAAGCCAACCTTCGTTATTTACCATTTGCGCATACTCTCCGCAAGTCATTCCGTAAACTATCGGAACAGGATGCAATCCCAAAAAAGATTTAAAAGCGGGTTCAAGCACAGGCCCATCAATATAATAGCCATTCGGATTGGGCCTGTCTAACACCATAAATTGTTTTCCGTTTTCAGCAGCGGCTTCCATGCAATAAGTCATGGTTGAAATGTAAGTGTAAAAACGCACACCCACGTCCTGCAAATCGTAAACCAGAATATCAATATCCGCTAAATCTTCTTTAGTGGGTTTAAAATGTTTTCCGAATAAAGAAATGACAGGCAATCCTGTTTTCGGGTCTTTTTCGGTTTTTACTTTTTCACCTGCGTCAGCAACTCCTCTGAAACCATGCTCGGGGCAAAATATTTTTTTTACATTTACCTTAAGCGCCAGCAAAGTATCCACTAAATGCATACCCAAAATAGTAGAAGTCGCATTGGCAATAACACCAACTTTTTTGTCTTTTAAAAGTGGAATATATTTAGAAGTTTGAGAAGCCCCTGTTTTTAAATCTTTTTCGGTTAAAACTCGGGTATCCGCATAAGGTTGCGCTTTTGCAAAGAAAACAGTTGAAATAGTTATTAAAACAAAAAGGAGTCTCATAAAGAATTTACAAATATATTTGTCTTTACTTAATACAGAAATTTAATTGCAGCTTTTTAGTCATATTGCCCGTAAACTTTGGGGAAGAAAAGAACAAAATCGTGTTATTTCCGCCCCTGTTGTTAAAATAGCTACCGCCAGTATAGCTATTGGTATGGCGGTAATGATACTTACAATCAGCATTGTAACCGGTTTTAAGAGTGAAATTAAAAAACGCGCTATAGGTTTTGCAGGACATATTATTGTAAGCTCGTATACAAATAACAATTCGTTTGAGCAGGAGCCCGTTTCAGTAAAAGCCGATTTTTTAAACATTTTAACTAAAAATCCGGAAATTCTTCATGTGCAACCATTCGCGACTAAAAACGCGATCATAAAGACTGCGTTTGAAAACCAGGGAATCGTTATTAAAGGGGTGGATAAAAATTATAAATGGGATTTTATTTCGCAATACTTATTGGAAGGAAAAATTCCGGACTACAGTGATACGCTTTCTGCTTCAAAAATACTTGTATCAAAAACTATCGCTTCTAAGCTAAGTTTAAAAACAGGAGATAAATTACTTACTTATTTTGTAGGAAAAAAAAGAAATGCAGACAGCATTCAAAACAGCGGATATGAGCAACGCGTCAGGAAATTTGAAGTCTGCGGAATATACCAAACAGGTTTCAGTGATGTGGACAACAACATTGTGTTTGCAGATATAAAACAAGTGCAACGTTTAAATTACTGGAAAGAAACAGATGCCGGAGGTTTTGAAATTGAATTAAAAGATTTTGAAAAGTTGGATGATATGACTGAGTGGGTGAATGGGGAAGTAGGTCAAGGTTTGGAGGCGCGTTCGGTAAAAGGGCTCTACCCTACTCTTTTTTCCTGGCTTGATTTATTAAACAGCAACGCGGCAATAATTATTGTACTGATGATTGCTGTTGCTGTAATCAATATGATTTCAGCCTTGTTGATTTTAATTTTAGAGCGCAGTAATACAATTGGCATTTTAAAAGCACTTGGCGGAAATAATGCGTTGGTACAAAAAATATTTTTATTTCAATCTTTCCGTATTTTAAGTACGGGCTTGTTGGTAGGGAATATTGCAGGAATATTGCTTGCTCTTGTGCAAATGGTTTTTAAACTTATTTCACTTAACCCCGATACGTATTATGTTTCCTTTGTTCCCGTTGAATTGCATGTGATGGATATACTACTTGTAAACCTCCTTACCATTGTCTCCTGCCTTTTTATGATGCTATTGCCAGTATTAGTAATCAGCAAAATCACCCCCGCCAAGACTCTTCGTTTTAAATAATCAATTGGTTTTCATTATTTTACTAAATTTTGGGGGATTACCTATGAAATCGCCTTTGATTTTTTAAGAGCCTGCGTTTTTCACAGTCATTACTCCTGTATTGAAAAAGAATTTGAGAAATTAAAAAACAAACCATACTAAATAAAAAAACCTCCTGTTTTGCAAGAGGTTTTTTTTAATTATTTTTATATCATCCACCGCCAATTTTTCTTCCACCACCGCCATTATTAACCGGAGCGAATGTTCCCGTATTAATTGTGCGGGGAGGGTTTGGATTTGAAGTTGGTTGAGGGTTAACTTTAGGAAAAACCGGATTTGTAATAACCGGCCTGCCAGGATTAATTACCGGAGCAGTGCCGCCGGTATTTATTTTGGGCTGCATACCACCACCCGGGTTACCAATCTTAATGGGGTTGATTTGTTGGTTACTTCCATTATTATTATTGAACCCGTTATTTATAATAATCGGCGTATAATTAATATTAACCTGCTTCGTTGACGTGCCATAATTGTTATGCGCGGTTATTATAAACGCATTATTTCCTGAAAGTAATGGAGCCGAAAAGCTGAGTTTGCCGGTATTTATATCAAAATAACTCGACACAGGTGCGCCATTGTTTGAAACGCTGACATCTGTTACATTTAATACATAAGATATATTCGCCATTACCGTAGCAGTTGCATTATTTGTGTAAAAAGGATCTGCAACCGGAGAAATAACCGAGATTGCCGGTACTGTATGAGAGCCACTCATGCCGCCCATTCCACCACCATGGCCAATGCCGCCACCTACGCCACTGCTCGCATTATTATTTTTAGTACTGTCGGCACTTGCACCAACGCCGGTGCTGGTTAGTTTTTTGTAAATTAAGATAATCGACTGAACATCGTTTCCGTATTGATTGGTTCCGGCAATTGTAAGTTGATTATTCTCAGTAACCAGTGTAAGATTTACATCCGTGCTGCCGGTTACGGGATTAAAGTTAAAAGGAACCATATTCCCGTTAAGTGTCACTTTCACATCCGCTGAACCATTTACGTAGTGCACAAATCCGTTTACAAGTACATTCGGCTGAACAGTATTATAGGGGTTTGTATTCGGATTAGAAATAATAACTTTTGGTGGTTTACCGGCATGGTGATTTATAATGGTGTTTTTATTATCAGCTCCGTAAGCATTGGTTGCATGAATTATAATAATGTTCTGTCCATCCTGCAAAGGCGCATTAAAATTCAACATAGCATTATGACTGCTATAAGTAAACTGAGTAATTCCGACACCGTTTACAGTAATGGTAACATCATTACCTGAAGCAATATGCAGGATTGAAGCAGAAATATTATAACCCATATTTGACTCCGTTTGTCCACTTACAGGAGGATTTATAATCTGAATTGCCGGAGGAACGCCAACAGGGCCGGTAGCCGTTGTAGTAGTGGTTGTAATAGTAGTGTTTGTTGGCGTAATTGAAACCGTATTTGTATTTACAGTAACTGTGCTTGTTGTAACCACAGTATTAGTATGGATGGAAACCGTGTTTGTATTAACTGTAACTGTATTAGTAGGAACCACGGTATTGGTATGAATAGAAACTGTATTTGTATTAACCGTAACCGTATTGGTTGGAATGACCGTGTTTGTCGGAACGACCGTATTAGTAGTATGTATAGAAACCGTATTGGTATTTACCGCAACCGTATTTGTTGGTACAGTTGTATTGGTAGGTACAACAATTTCTCCCGTGGTAAATTGCGGATTATAAATTACGGTTACATTATCTGAAGATATACCTCCGCCATTATTAGCTGTTACCACAAAATTATTATTACCTAAAGCGAGAAAAGATTGAAAGTTTAAATGGCCGTTTGAAGGATTGAAGGAAAAATGTTGAAGCTGCGTACCGTTAAGACTGATACCGATTTGTTGTGAGCTGGTAACATTTTGGAGCGTAGCGCTGATATTTACATTATCATACTGGCTGCTGTAATAATTAACAGGGTAAGTTATAATAACGTTGGGAGGATATATTTTAGGTGTTGTTATAATTGTCGGATTAGTATTGACTGTTTGCGTACCGGTGGGGTTTGTATAAACAGTATTGTTTGTATGCGTCGTTGAAGTATGACTTGAGCCATTGCTGCCGTATAGTGTAAAAATTAAATTTGCAGAAGTATAATGGTAAAAATCATTTGCGCAACTCTTACCCGCATATACAAAACCATCCAGTTTATCCGTTCCCGGAAAAGAAATTTTATGTTCAAATACCAATGCTACATGCTTGCTTAAACGATACCCGATACCTGCTCCTACCGAGGGAATAAATGCTAAAGTACCGTTTGTACCCGATCCGTCGGCCAGCGTTCCGTAACTGCCGTTAAATACTTTACTTAAATCACTTTGAGAAACTTCCTGTTGCTTAAATGCGGAAAAATCATACTTATTTCCGTTTGCGTCTTTGGCATTTATCCAGGTTTTGTATTTGCAAATTCCTACACTTCCCCATATATGAAAAATAATGCCGGTGTGTTTTTCAAGACTCGGAAAATTCATTTTAAGTTCAAGGTTTCCGTCCTGTATATAGGTTTTGTGATTAGCGTAAAAATAGCCCGGCTTGGTAGCATAATTTGTAACCGTATCGAACTGCCCGTTAAGCGCACTGTTATTCTGGAGATTATATTGCGGAGCGGTATTTAAACCGAAAGTTCGGCCACCAAGGTATCTGAAGCCTAAAGAAAAACCTAAAAAAACATCGTTACGCTTGTTCAGAATTTTTTCCAGATTAAAACCTCCACCCAATCCGGGTATTGCTTTCACATCCGAACTTTCCCAGATAGCTCCCATATTTAATCCAAGCCTCCAACGGCCTGCCAAATCGGTATAATCATTTTGAGCTTTAAATGAGCTTGCAAAAACAAGTAATAAAAGCGCGAGTAGAATTTTTTTCATAATAAAAGTTTTTATCAGAAATACATATTTCATGCCAAGTTAAATATTTTTTTGTTTTAACAGAAATTAAGCTTGTTTAATCTGCATTCTTTCAGGCTTTTACAAGTAGACGTTATAATCCTCAAAAAATGATTATTCAAGGATTTCGGCGATTTTAAGAGAAAAGAGGCTAAAAAGGACTGAACTCAAAAAATTTCACTTCTTTTTACGAAAAAGGAAAGTAAGCAGCACGGGTAACAAAAATATTTCGGAAAGTAAGGCCACAAATAAAGTGATAGCGGTTAAAAGGCCGAACAAATAAATACTTTGAAAATCGGATGTGATTAAACTCACAAAACCTCCTAATAAAATAAGCGTAGTTAAAAAAACGGCTTTACCGGTTTCAAAATACGTCATACGAAAAGCACGTAAAGGCGCATATCCCGCTTTTAATTCCAATCTGAAACGCGATATAAAATGTATCGTATCATCCGTGGCAATACCAAATGCTATAGAGAAAAAAATTGCGGTGGATGATTTTAATTCCATCCCGCACAAACCCATTAGTCCCGCCATAATTACTAAAGGCACGAGATTAGGAATCAGAAAAACAAACATCATTCGTACGGAACGATGCAACCACAAAGTCAAAAGCGCAAGCACTCCTACGCCGGTTAATAAACCCTGAAGTGTATTGGTAATTAAATTACTGTTATTTATATCTATCAGGTTTGCAGTGCCGGTTATCGTAAACTCAATCGAGCTTGTATCTGTTTTGTATTTTATAAAACTTAAAAGAGAACGATTGTATTTATCAAGTGCCGCGCTTCCCGCATCACGCATTTTTGCGCTGTACCTGCCTTGCATTGCGTCGGGAGTAACAATTGCTTTTACTTGTTTATGATTGCGGTTTCCTCTTATAATTTTAATATCACGGTTGTAATCAGCGATATCAGTTGGTATTAAATAAGTATCATCATACAAGAGGTTGACCGATTTTACCAAACTGGCTGGAGAAACCAGGAGTCCCGGAGAATAAGTTCTGTTCACTACTTCTTCCACCTCATTTATTTGCCTCAACAAATCATAATCCCAAATACTGCGGCCCGCTTTTTTTATGCGCACGGCAATCTCTAATGGCCTTACGCCTCCGTAATGACTTTCAAAAAAAAGCATATCCTGCTTAACAGGTTCTTTATCGGGCAAGTCTTCTAAAATAGCCTGGTTGGTTTTCAGTTTACTCATTCCGAAAACACTAAGCAGTAATATAACCACCGTTGCAACAGAAACCAATTTTCCGTTGCGTATTACCCAAACAAAAAGTTTTTGCATGCCCGCATCTGCTTTTGAATGCCCTGATTCTTCTTCCTTTCTTTTTGAAGGAAATAAAGAAAGCATTGCCGGTAAATAAGTATACGTTAAAATAAAAGCAATGGTAATTCCCACCGAAGTAAAAATTCCGAAATCGCGAATGGGTTTTACACCCGAGTAACACAGCGATAAAAATCCCGCTACGGTTGAAATGAGCGTGAGAAAAGTAGGACCGGCAACTTCTTTGTAAATTAATTTAAAAATATCCTTTTGTTCTTTTTGCCGACTCATCTCATCAGAATATTTGGTATAAAAATGCACCACATCACTCATGCCCGCCACGAAAACCATAGAGGGAATCATAATGGCCATTATGTCGATTGATTTTCCAACCAAACCCATTATGCCAAAAGTCATAAGCAGGGAAAGCATCACCAATGATAATGGCAGAATTACCGCGCCGATTTTTTTAAATGTAAACCACAACAACAGGCTGATCAACACAAATGAAGTAACCAGAAACAACATAAACTGCTCCTGCAATTTTTTCAAATAAAGAGCCTGTGCAAAAATACGCCCTGCATAATGTACTTTTTCGAAATTTTGTTGATTAGCACTGCTTTCAATCGCTTTTGCCAACCAATCGCTTTTGGTTTTTGAAATTCCGTCTTTTGATTTCAGATAAATACAAAGCGATTTGGCGTCAGCTGCAAAAAAGGTATTTTTCCATTGTACAGCTTTATAAATATTAGCCGAATCATCCGCGTAAAGCTCCGGATTATCATAGTGCAGCAACACAGTTTGCTGAAGCCCTAATCCGCCGAATGAAGTTTTTTTAAGATTGGTCGGAGAAACTACTTCCTCAACCAATTCCGTTTGTTTAAGTTCTTTGGTAAACTTATTGACTTTCTCTAAAAAATCCTTTTTAAAAATTCCTTGCTTATTCTCAATGGCAACGAGTATAAACTCATTATCGTAACCAAATGTATTGCGGTGCTTCTGAAAAAAGGGCAAAGCAGGGTTATTATCGGGGAAAAAAGTCTCAAAATCGTAATTAAATTTCAGTCCTGCGCAGTAATAAACGGCCGCGCATACCAAAATAAGCCAAAAAAACAGAACCCTTTTAGGTTTCTTAAACCCGGGCAGCATGATGCATGTTATCGCAATTTGTACTACTCAATTTTTTTAACGTTGGCACATTGCGGGCCTTTTGCAGCTTCTTCCAACTCAAAACTTACCCTGTCTCCCTGTTTAATTTCACCTGTTACGTCCTTAACATGAACGTAGTATTCCTTTTTAGTTTGATCGTCAACAATAAATCCGAATTTATTTTTGACATTAAAAAACTTAACTATTCCTGTATGCATAACGTGTTTGTGACGACTCTAAAATTAATACTTTATTGTTAAAAAATAAAGCTTTGTTGTTTCTTTTTAACAAACCCCTTGTTTTGTTAAAAAGTTAAGCCGTTCCATAGTATAATTACGTGTAATTTTAACCGAATTAAAATAAAACGGGGCAAATCAGCTATATGAACATTACTTACTACGGGCACTCTTGTTTTGGGGTTGAGATAAAAGGTAAGTATCTTTTGTTCGACCCGTTTATATCGCCGAACGAATTAGCCAAAAATATAGAAATCACCAAAGTAAAAGCCGATTATATACTTATAAGCCATGGCCACGAAGACCATATTGCAGATGCGGTTAGTATTGCCAAACGTACCGGGGCTAAAGTAATTTGCAATTACGAAATATACGTGTGGTTAGGTAAACAAGGAGTGGAAAATATTCATCCTATGAATACCGGCGGAAAAAGAAAGTTTGACTTCGGCGATGTAAAATGCGTAAATGCGGCACACAGCAGCAGCATGCCCGATGGCACTTATGGCGGAAATCCAATGGGATTTGTGGTTGAAAGTACAGAAGGAAATTTTTATTACGCCGGGGATACCGCGCTTACTTATGATATGAAACTGATTGGCGATTACAGGAGCATTAATTTTGCTTTTTTACCAATCGGAGACAATTTTACGATGGGCGTGGATAATGCCATTATTGCCACCGATTTTATCAATTGCAACGATATCATCGGTATGCACTACGATACTTTCGGATTTATTAAGATTGAAAAAAACGAAGCTGTGAAAAAATTTGAATCCGCCGGAAAAAAATTAACCCTTTTAAATATAGGACAAACAATTACAAAGTGAACTACGGATACGAATTTAGTACAGACATACAGCTGAAGTTTTTAATTAATGAACGTTTTATAAACCGAAAATCTTTATCTTTATCTGTATCGCTGTTATCCGTAATTCGTAGTTAATAGTAAAAGGAAAGAAAATAATTAAAAATAGAAAATGGGAAAAGTTATTGCAATTGCAAACCAAAAAGGAGGAGTCGGAAAAACCACTACCGCTATTAATTTAGCCGCAAGCCTTGCTGTTTTAGAATATAAAACACTTTTAATTGATGCCGACCCGCAGGCAAACTCAACTTCCGGCGTTGGGTTCGATCCGCGCCAGGTAAAGGTGGGTATTTACGAGTGTCTTACCGAAGAAAGCAATATTAAAAAAGCCATTCTTAAAACAGAAACACCTAATTTATTCTTAATTGCTTCTGATATTGATTTGGTGGGTGCAGAATTAGAATTGGTTGACCAAGCCAATCGTAACCAAAAATTAAAAAACGTACTGGCAAAAGTAAAAGACGATTACGATTTTATCATTATTGATTGCAGTCCGTCTTTAGGCTTAATTACACTTAACGCTTTAACCGCGGCTAATTCAATCATTATTCCGGTGCAGTGCGAGTATTTTGCATTGGAAGGAATGGGCAAATTATTGCACACGATTAAACTGGTGCAAACACAAATGAATGAAGATTTAGAGATTGAAGGAATTTTGTTGACCATGTATGATATCCGACTTCGTTTATCTAACCAGGTGGTTGAAGAAGTTAAATCGCATTTTCAGGACATGGTGTTTAATACAGTTATTCATCGCACTACTAAATTAGCAGAAGCGCCCAGCTACGGTAAAACTATTATTATGTATGATGCTGTTGGTAAAGGTTCGGTTAACTACCTGAATCTTGCCCGCGAAATACTTCAGAAAAACGGCCTTACTAAAATCAGTAACGACGAACGTTTTATTGATGTAGATGAGGATGTAGAGGAACTTGAATAAGGTACAAGGTTAGAGGTACGAAGTTTGAAGTACGGGATTAGGAATTAAAAAAAATAAGAGAAATTAAAATGAAGAAGTCAGCATTGGGGCGCGGATTAGGCGCACTTTTAGAAAATTCAAAAACAGATATCACTACCAAACAGCACGGAAGCTCTGCTCCTGTTGCCAATACCGTAAGTGCTTTAAAAATAAGCCAGATTGAAACCAATCCTTTTCAGCCACGTACGCATTTTGACGCGGATGCATTAAAAGAATTGAGCCAATCCATAAAAGAACACGGAATTATTCAACCCATTACCGTACGCAAAATGGGTTACGATAATTATCAGTTAATTTCGGGCGAGCGTCGTTTTCGTGCATCGCAATTAGCGGGGTTGAAAGAAGTTCCTGCTTATATACGCATTGCAAATGACCAAACCATGTTGGAGATGGCATTGGTTGAAAATATTCAGCGCGAAGATTTAGACGCGATTGAAATTGCCATCAGCTACAAACGCCTTATTGATGAGTGTAATTTAACCCAGGAAGGTTTGGCTGATAAAGTTGCCAAGCAACGTTCAACCATCACAAATTATCTGCGCTTATTAAAACTTCCCGCCGAAATACAAAAAGGTATCCGCGATAAGCAGGTTAGCATGGGGCACGCGCGCGCGCTGATAAACATCGAAGACAGCGATTTACAATTGGCTTTGTTTGCAAAAATATTAGAGGAGAATCTTTCCGTTCGTGATATTGAAAGCATTGCGCGCGGTGAAAAAGTAAAAACGCAACCCAAACACAAGGTAAAGAGCGTGGTTACTCTTGAGGATAAAAAAATTATTGAAAAATTAAATAAAGTATTGGCCAATCCCGTTATACTGAAACGCCGTAGGGACGGAAGCGGAGCGGTAACATTAAGTTTTAAAAACGACAGCCAGTTTGAAAAAATACTTTCCTATTTTGAGATTTACTAAGTCATATATTTTTTGTTTAATAGTCGCTTTCCTTTTTCTCACTAATTTATCTTCAGCTAATACTTCTTCCTTCAAAAGCGATTCATTAAAAAAAATCATTAACCGTGATGCTAACAGAGCTTCGTTGATGTCGGCTATATTACCCGGGCTCGGACAAATTTATAACCACAAATACTGGAAACCGCCGATTATTTATGCGACACTTGGCGCAATCGGTTATTTTGCTATGAATTTTAACAGTACATACCAGAATTACCATAACGAATTACTTTTTCGCTATGCACATACAAGCCCCGCACAATTATACAATGACCCGAACTTCACGAAATACACCAACGATAATTTAAATATTCTGAAAAATCAGAGTAAAAAATACCGCGACATGTGTTTTATAGGTATGGGAATTTTTTATGTTTTAAATATTATTGATGCCAATGTGGATGCGCATCTTCGAAAATTTGATGTAAGCGATAACCTTACGTTAAGCGTTGCGCCGAAAGCATTTTATTGCATGGAAAGTCAAACAGGTATAGCAGGCGGAATTTCTTTAGCTTTGCATTTTAAATAAATCACAATGAACATTGTACTATTCGGTTACGGAAAAATGGGCAAAGAAATTGAACAGATTGCTTTGCAACGCAAACACAACATTGTATTAAAAATTGACAAGGATAATACCGATGCTGCTACAAAAGAGGCTTTGCAAAAAGCGGACGTGGCAATAGAATTCAGTACCCCGCACACCGTTATCCATAATATTTCAAAATGTTTTGATGCCGGCCTTCCTGTTGTGGTTGGCGCAACGGGCTGGTACGATAAGTTTGAGGAAATAAAAAGCAAATGCCTGCAAGATAAACAAGCTCTTTTTTATGCTACCAATTACAGTGTTGGAGTAAATTTATTCTGGAAAGTAACCGAACAAATGGCAAAATTAATGGAAGGTTTTCCGGAATACGAAGCCTCTATACAGGAAATTCATCACATTCATAAATTAGATAAACCCAGTGGCACGGCTATTACTACAGCGGAAAAACTGCTTACCAATCAATCACAAAAAAAGAAATGGAGCATTGATAACAAAGATAAAAAAGAAGAATTATTTATTGATGTTGTAAGAGAAGACGAAGTACCGGGCACGCATACCGTTTATTATAAATCCGCAATCGATGAAATTAATCTTACACACATAGCATATAATCGAAAAGGCTTTGCTTTGGGAGCCGTTCTTGCTGCCGAATTCCTGAAAGGCAAAAAAGGTATTTATACTATGAGCGACATGCTTTAAAAGCGGGATATTTTCTTTAATAAAAGGTTAAAAAACAAGGCTTTTTTGTATCAGAAAAAGGCGTATTTTCATCCCGCATTAAATTAATCCGTTTTGTGAAGAGATTCCTCGTAATAATTTTGTTTTTCAGTGCTTTTTTAAACCTGCGGGCACAGGAAGGGAATTATTATATCAACAACTTTACCCCCTCTACCTACGGTGCCAGCGACCAAAACTGGTGCGTTACACAGGATAGCCTTGGCCGCTTATTTGTGGCAAACCTTAACGGAGTATTGGTTTATGACGGAGAATATTGGAAAGTAATTTTAATTACTGATGCAAAAGAGTGCGTTTCATTGGCTAAATCAGACAGGGGAGTTATTTATGCCGGAGGCAGCGGAGAATTCGGATATCTGGATAACGATCGTAACGGAAAATTCAAATACAATTCATTAAGCGCGTCATTGCCTGCAAAAGAAAAAGAGTTTGGAAATGTCTGGGCCATACATAGTATTGGTAAAAATATATTCTTCTGCTCGAATGAACGTATTTTTTGGTACGAAAACAATGAATACAAAAAAAGTTTTACTCCAACGGGAGAGAAATTCCATACTTTTTTCAATATGGGTTCAACTCTTATGGTAAGGGAACAAGGGGTGGGATTATCTTTTTTCAGTAATGGTTCGCTTAAAAAAATATTGGGCTCTGGCGAGTTGGCAGACGTAAGAGTGTATTCTGTATTGCACCAAAAAGATCATCTGTACTGGTTATGTTCACGTAAAGGATTGTACACGCTCTACTTCAATATCAATAAACCGGAAATAAGTAACCTGGTAAAAGTAAACTCCCCGATAGACAATTGGATGATTGAAAACGATATCTACTGCGGTACAAAATTAAATGATAATTTATTTGCGCTCGGCTCCATTAAAAAAGGAGCAATATTAGTTGATCAGAATTACAAAATCGTAAACCATATCAGCTACGAAAAAGGTTTGCAGGATGACGCTGTTAAATACATTTACAAAGATTACTCGGGCCACATATGGCTTGCTTTAAACAAAGGGCTTAGTTATGTAGAGATAAACAGTCCTATTACTTTTCTTGGCAAAAGTAACGGTGTTAGCAGTACCATTGAATCTATCGGAAAACTGAACAATACAATTTATATTGCAACCGATAAAGGTGTTCAGTTTTTTAACAAAAAGACTAATGTTTTTGAACATACTGAAATAAACGAGGAAAGTTTATGCTTGAATACTGTTGGGAAGAAAATGTTTGCTGGCACAAGCACAGGAATTTATCTTATTGACGAGTCTGGAATAAGAAGACTTGCCAATATTAAAACCATTGTTTATAAAATATTTATACTGCCAGAAGATAACTCTTACATGTATCTTTCAACTGAATCTGGTTTGTTGTTTGCGAAATATAATGGTAAGGAGTTAGAAATACTTAAAGCATACAACAATACCGAAATCATAGAGAGTTTTGCTCCTGATAAAAACAAATGCGCTTTCTTCGGAACCCGTTCAAAAACAATTTACCTGTTAGACCCACAAAAACCTGATACATTACTGCCACTTTCTTTAGACGGCCTTGTTAAAAATGCCAATTATGAAACAAGAACTGCCTCATATAACGGTACCGTGGTTATTGTTTGCGATGAAGGTATTTTCTCACCCGTTAATTACCCAAATGTAAAAATAATTAAAGAAAAGAAATACGACGTACCTGAGTTAAAATTTTTAAATCTTTACTATTGTATTCCTTCTAAAAACGATATCTGGTTATCCTCTACCATACTCAGTGATGTTTACCATATAAAAGATTTCCCGGTTTTTACAATTCTTCAACCACCAACTGCCTCCGACAAAAAATTTACTTACAAAGAAAAACATTTTCTTTACCGAATTCGTGGGGTAAGCAGGGTACATTGTACCCTTAATGATTCTGGTCATGTTTTTTTGGGCACCGAAAACGGATTGTTTATTTATGATGAAAATAAAAAGGAAAATTTCTACGAATTCAATACTTTCATTTCAAGGATCAGAATCAACAACGACACCTTAGAAAATTTTACTTCACACACATCTGCTCCCCAAATACAGATTAAATATAAGGATCATAAAATAAATTTTCTGGCAGCCGCTTCTGATTACTATAATATGAAACTTCTGGAGTTCTCTTATTATCTGGAAGGCAGGGATACTTTATACGGCGACTGGACTTTAAATAAGGAAATAAATTACTCCAACTTAAATGAAGGCTCTTATACTTTTCATTTAAAGAGTCGCAATATTTTAGGTGTTGAAGGTAAACCAGTAAGTTTTTCTTTTACCATTTTACCGCCGTGGTACCGCACCTATTGGGCTTATGCTTTATATTTGCTCGGATCAATAAGTTTAATTTGGTTTATTGTTGCTTACAACACGCGCCGACTTAAAGAACAAAACATTAAACTTGAAAAAATTATTACCGAACGTACTAAAGAAATAGAACATCAGAAAGAAGAAATTGAACACAAGAACCAGGAAATTACCGACAGTATTAACTACGCTAAACGAATTCAGCAGGCCATCCTTCCGCCGGTTGCCGAAATTACAAAAGTGTGGCGCAACCTCTTTGTGTTTTATCAGCCAAAGGATATTGTGAGCGGCGATTTTTACTGGTTCCATAAAATCAGCAACGAAGAAATTCTGATTGCCTGCGCCGATTGTACAGGCCACGGAGTACCGGGTGGCTTCATGAGTATGATTTGTTCGGATAAACTGAACGATGCCGTTAAAGAAACTCTTGAGCCAGCAAAAATTTTATTCCATGTAAACAACAACGTAAAAAAGGCTTTGCGTCAAACTGAAACCTCGGATGAAAACGTAAACAAAGACGGAATGGAAATTTCTTTGGTGCGTATTAATTTTGCAACGCATAAAGTATGGTTTGCAGGTGCTAATCGTCCGCTATGGCTTATAAAAAGCGGCAGTGAAGAAATTGAAGAAATAAAACCAACCAAAGCCAGTATTGCCAGCTTTACGCAAACCGATTTTGAATACCAGGGCCATGAATTGCAATTAGAGAAAAATGATTTGGTTTATTTAACTTCCGACGGATATCCTGACCAGTTTGGCGGCGCCGACGGAAAAAAATTCATGACCAAGAACTTTAAAAAATTAATTCTTTCTATCAAACAATTAGGCATTCCCGAGCAGGAAAGCACTATCAGAAACGTAATCAATCAATGGAAAGAAGGTTACGAGCAGGTGGATGACTTATTGGTTATTGCGTTCAGATTGTAATTCAGTTCATAATCCGGAATAAAAACTAATTCACATTAACAGATGAAAAATTCTGTAGAAATAAATTCCCTGAATAAATCATACGGGAAATTTTCTGTCCTTAAAAATGTCAACCTGAATGTGCGTGAGGGTTCTATATTCGGTTTAATAGGTCCGAACGGAGCGGGCAAAACCACGCTTATAAAAGCTATGGTAGGCGCGCTTAAAATAAATTCGGGAGAAATCTCAGTGCTTGGGAAAAACCCTTTAAAAAACAGTTGGGAGTTACGAAGGCAAGTTGGCTATATGCCACAAACTCCTTCTCTTTACGGCGACTTATCCGCCCGGCAAAATATTTCTTTTTTCGGAAAGGCTCAGAACATACCCGGATTGGAAAAAGAAGTAGAAAAAATTCTTGAGTTTACCGAATTAACCGACAGGGCAAATGACCCGGTGCGGAATTTCTCGGGCGGAATGCAAAAACGCGTTTCACTTGCCTGCGCGCTGATACATTCGCCAAAAATTATTTTCTTAGATGAGCCTACTGCAGCCGTTGATCCGCATTTAAAAAAACGTTCGTGGGAATTGTTTAAAAAACTTTCGGGGCAAGGCATAACTATTTTTGTAAGCACACATCTGATGGACGAAGCCTTGCTTTGCGATACAATTTCAATATTAAGAGCAGGCGAAGTGCTTGCCATTGATACACCGCAAAATTTTTTGGCAAGAGGTAATTCAAAAATTAAGTACGAGAAAGAAGGAAATATATTTGAACTTGTTTCGGGCTCTGACCCCGCCTCCCTTGCTATACAACTGAAAAAACTCGGGTTGGAAGCGGGAATAACCAAAATAGAAATTATCCAGGACAATATTGAAAGTATTGTACTGCAAATGACCGATAAGAAATGAGGCACGCGTTTATTATAGGAGCACGGGTTATTGCCCAACTGAAAGGCGACAAGCGCTTTCTGGCGCTTTCATTAATTGCACCGTTAATTATTATTTACCTGCTTAAACTTTTATTCGATGTAATCGCTCCCGCCCCGGTTACTCCGGTATCCGGTTTTATGCCAATTCCGCTACCCACTTTCTCGGCTTCTAAATTTATTTTACCCGCCTCCGCTTTTATTGTCCATTTTTTAAGTTTTGTACTCTGTGCCATTTTGTTGGTGCAGGAAAGAACCAGGGGTACATTAGACAGAATGCTTATCAGTGGTTTCCGAAAAATTTCCGTTATCAGCGGGTATACTATCGGCTATTTTGGTCTGGCCACTTTGCAGGCCTTGCTCGTAATTACCGAGGCTAATTATCTTTTCGACTTTAATTTTCCTTTTAAAACTATTTTTATTCTGTTCCTGGTTATTTGGTTGCTGGCTGTTGTTTCTGTAATGCTTGGTATTTTTGTTTCAACTTTTGCAAGGCATGAAGGGCATGTTTTCCCTTTCATTCCTTTAATAATTCTTCCATCTGTATTTCTTACGGGCGTTATTGTTGACCCCGAAAAACTTCCGGCTTTGGCTAATTTGCTTGGTTACCTGTTTCCGCTGCGTTATGCTAATAATATCATTGTAACCTTACAGCAAAATACTTACGGTTTTTCAGATTTATGGCCCGATTTCCTTATTTTATTGGGTTATGCGGGAGCTCTGTTACTTCTTGCATCACGCACTATGAAAGAAAAAGAATAAACGAATTACGAACTTTTTACGAATATGCGAAAAGTGTAATCCCCGATTTGTATTTATATTCGTACAGTAGCTATTCGTAATTCGTATTCCCCTTTTTAGTAGATTTGCAGCTTAAGTTTATGACTTTTAAACGACACTTAATAACCGCTGCACTGCCCTATGCAAACGGGCCTGTTCATATCGGGCATCTGGCCGGTTGTTATTTACCTGCAGATATTTATGTACGTTACCTGCGTAGTAAAGGCGAAGACGTAAAATTTATTTGCGGAAGCGATGAACACGGTGTACCCATTACCATTAAAGCAAAAAAAGAAGGTATCACTCCGCAACAAGTGGTAGACAAGTATCACAAAATAATGGGAGATGCTTTTAAAAAGTTCGGGATTTCGTTTGATATATACTCACGCACTTCAAACAAAACGCATCATCAGACTGCCGGCGATTTTTTTAAAAAATTGTACGAGAAAGGAAGCTTTACCGAACAGGTAACCGAGCAATATTACGACGAAGAAGCAAAAACTTTTCTGGCAGATCGTTATATCATCGGAACATGCCCTAAATGCGGCAATGAAAACGCGTACGGCGATCAATGCGAAAAATGCGGAACTTCTTTATCTCCTACCGAATTAATTAATCCACGATCTACTCTGTCAGGAGCAAAACCCGTTTTAAAAGAAACTAAAAATTGGTTTTTACCTCTTGATAAACTTTCTCCAAAAATAAAAGCTTATATAGAGCAACATAAAGATTGGAAAAGTAATGTGTACGGACAATGCAAAAGCTGGTTAGACAGCGGCGATGGTTTGCAGCCTCGTGCCATGACCCGCGATTTGGATTGGGGAGTTCCCGTTCCGGTAAAAGGAGCGGAAGGAAAAGTTTTATATGTTTGGTTTGACGCGCCTATCGGTTACATCTCCGCAACAAAAGATTTAACTCCCGATTGGGAAAAGTATTGGAAAGATAAAGAATCGCGCTTAATACATTTTATAGGTAAAGACAATATTGTTTTTCATTGCATCATTTTTCCTGCCATGCTAATGGAGCATGGAGAGTTTGTTTTACCGGATAATGTCCCTGCCAATGAATTTTTGAATTTAGAAGGAGATAAAATTTCCACTTCCCGTAATTGGGCAGTTTGGTTGCATGAATACTTACAGGAGTTTAAAGACAAACAGGATGTGTTGCGTTACACACTTTGCACCAATGCTCCCGAAACAAAAGACAATGATTTTACCTGGAAAGATTTTCAGGCAAAGAATAATAGCGAACTGGTTGCCATTTTTGGAAATTTTGTAAACCGTACTTTGGTTCTTACACATAAATTTTACGAGGGAAAAATTCCTGACGCTACCAATTATGCCAAGGAAGATTTGCTGATTTTAGAAGAGATCGCACGTTTCCCGGATAAAATTTCTCACGCTTTGGATAATTTTAAATTCAGGGAAGCCTTGGGCGAATTTATGAATCTTGCGCGTGTCGGGAACAAATACCTTGCAGATACCGAACCATGGAAGTTAATTAAAACGGATGCAGAGCGTGTAAAAACCATTATGAACATTGCTTTACAGATTACCTGCAACCTTGCTATTCTGGGAGAGCCTTTTCTGCCTTTTACTTCTGAAAAATTATTTAAAATGCTCAATATAAATTCCATTAAGTGGAACGGGGCAAGGCAAACCAATAATTTACACCCAGAGCATAAAATAAATAAAGACGAATTACTTTTTTCTAAAATTGAAGATACGGAAATTGAAGCGCAGGTAAAAAAATTACAAGATTCGAAAATACAAAATGCGGAGAATTCAAAATCCGGAATAAAAGGGCAGAAGGAAGAAATAACTTTTGACCAGTTCGAAAAAATGGACATCCGTATCGGCACCGTGTTGGAAGCTGAGAAAGTTGCAGGAACCGACAAACTTTTAAAATTAAAAATTGATACGGGCATTGATGTGCGTACTGTCGTTTCGGGCATTGCATTATATTACAAACCCGAAGAAATGATTGGTAAACAGGTAAGCATACTTGTAAATCTTGCTCCGCGAAAAATAAAAGGCATTGAGAGCAAAGGAATGATCTTAATGTCCGAAAACAGCAAAGGCGAATTAAGTTTGGTCTCCCCCACTAAAGAAGATGCCAATAACGGAAGTACGGTGAAGTAATCACAAGTAAAAAACTCGTTATGCCCGCTTTCCAAAAAACTACAAGCGTTTTAAATATTATTACCTATACTATTATTCTGATTTTAGTTTTACCGGGCTTAGTGCAGCATGGAATGTTCATGGATGGCACACAATATGCCTGTGTATCAAGAGATCTTGCCTTAGGGAAAGGTTCTTTTTGGTTTCCACATTTAAGTGATTCATGGCTTAAGAACGGATCGTCTTATTTTATAGAACACCTGCCCCTTGTTTATTTTCTTCAATCAAAATTTTTTCTTGTTTTTGGAGAAAGCATTTACACGGAAAGAATCTATTGCTTTTGCTGTTTATTATTAAGTACACTATTTGTAAATAAGATCTGGCAATTATTACCCATGGAAAGCAATGAACTCAAACGAAATTCCTGGCTGCCATTGTTTTTATGGATTACCTGCGGATCGGTTTTTTGGGCTTATCAGAATAATATGCTTGAAATCACAGTTACTGTTTTTGTTCTCGCATCGGTCTACTTCATGTTAAAAGCAATTTACCGGACAAGATGGTGTTATTTGAATATATTCATTTCAGGCATTTGTGTGTTTTTATCAAGTCTTTCAAAAGGTTTACCCGGATTATTTCCACTTACAGGATTTATATTATTTTATTTTATCTGCAAGAATTTATCCCTGAGAAGAGCATTATTATATAGTGTTATTTTGGTAGCGACTCCTTTTTTGATCTTCACTCTACTTTATTTTTTTAATGCAGATGCTAAAGAAAGCCTGCAATTTTATTTGGTTGACCGCCTTTTTTACAGGGTTAACAACGATCCCCTCGTTGAAAACAGGTTAGTCATATTACTTTGGTTATTAACTGACATGCTTTTGCCAATCATTTTTATAATCTTACTGGCAGTTTTGTTCAAATTGAAGAAGGTAAAGAATGTCTTTTCAATCGAAAGAAAAAGGCTGATTGCTTTTTTTATATTGCTTGGTTTTGCAGGAGTTGTCCCATTAACGCTAACGCTTGTACAACGGGCTGTTTACTTTATCCCCGCATTGCCTTTTTTCGCCATTGGTTTATCTTTGTATATAGTAAACGGTATTGAAGAACTGAAAAAGCGCGTAAACATTCAAAGGTATTATCAAAAAATAAGATATTCTTCTCTTATAATATTATCCGGAGTGCTTATCAGTTGCGCGTTACTTGCCGGCAGAACTTCAAGGGATGAAGAAATGCTGGAAGATGTAAGAAAAATCTGTGCAAAAATTCCAACGGGTTCGTATGTTGAAGTACCTGATAATGTTTACGAGTTATGGGATTTTCAGTTTTATCTTTTGCGATACAGCAACATTGTATTGTGGCCAACTCCCAATAAGAACGCTGAGTTTTACCTGGTAACAAACCCAATTTCTGACGAACATACTATAAATTGTCGGCCCGTAAATATTGACTTGAAAAATTTTGAACTGTTTGAGAAATCTAAGTGAGTGTTAGTTACCTGAAGTGGAAATATGATATGTCACTTTTTTTCCGAATGCTTCGATTACAAGCTGAAATTCTTTTGAATTAAACCCCTCTAAATTCAATACACTTTCTCCATAATTTAAATTCACACTTACCAACTTTTTTCCTTCATTGCTATAAAGTGTATAAACAGCGTCAGCGGGAACATACTTACCCAGTACAGTCAGCTCATAGGTATGATTAATCGACGGAACTAGAGAAACAGTAATACCTTCATTCTTATGTATCACTTTTTTTCCATAAAGAAATTTTGATTTCGACCTGAGGGAAGAACGTCCAAGCTCTCTCTTTGCAAGAAAATTATCCAAAACTTTTTTTTGCCTGTTGTCATTCTTCTCATTTGCCTGAAGAGACCACACCCTTATGTAATCTATTTTAAAATCCGCAGCTCCACTATCCTTCTCAGAAGGCCCGGGTTTAAACGGGCCATTTTTTGCCGGAACCGCGATGTTGGCTACCAGTCTTTTGGGGACATTCAAACTAACCTTCGTATATGCGATACATTCACCATTGAGATAATATTTGATATAATCCTTGTCCCATTCTCCCGCAATAACGTTATACCCTTGCGTAAGATTGCCATTAAAGGTTACCCAATCTCCCCACAACTTCTTTTTGAACAAAAAGTAAGGCAGATTATTTTCTTCCTCTTTTTGCGAATGGCGCCCGACATGAATTTTGTTCTTCTTTTCAGTCTTCAGTTCGCAAATATCAATTTCTTCATTGGGAGTACCGCCCCAAAGCCAGAACGCGGGCCAGTATCCTTTTGTGGGAGACATCGTAAATTTAATTTCAAAGTAACCATAAAGAATTTCTTTTTTTGATTGTATCATGCCAGCAGTATAATTGAACTGCCTTTTGTTCAACCCCATAAAGGTTTTGTCATCAAAAATAGAATCGTTATCTCCCATCCAATCAACCAGCTTTTCAAACACCGGTTTTTTTTTGGCGTTAAGCACCAGCAAACCACCATGCAATTCATGATTTTGGCCATCTGTATAATATTGCTGTTCTTTTTGTGAATAAATCGTACGGGCCCATCCATACCAGTACTCCCAATAATCAGTATTAAGGTTTTTGTCATTGAACTCATCTCCCTCCGTATAATGCCAGGTTATTACCGTGTCCTTATTAAATTGCCACATTACCTGAGCACCTATATTAAATGTAACACAAAGTGCCAGGATGTTGAATATTTTCCGCATTTTAAAAAAGATTATTACTTGTAGATTAACTACTTTCGCAAAGATAAAAATTACCGCATGATAACCGCCGAAATGCCCGTTCGTTTTGAACGAAAAAAACATAAAGACGAAATTTTACTTGCTCTTTACCGAAATATACTTAAACCACGTATGGTGGAAGAAAAAATGCTCATTCTTCTGCGCCAGGGGCGTATAGCCAAATGGTTCAGCGGTATAGGGCAGGAAGCGATTTCTGTCGGGCTTACCACTGCTTTTGAAAATGACGAATACATCTTACCCATGCATCGCAATTTAGGCGTTTTCACCACAAGAGGAATTCCGCTTAATCGTTTGTTCTCGCAATTTACCGGTAAGCCCGGTGGCTTTACACAGGGGCGCGACCGTAGTTTTCATTTCGGCACTCAGGATTATAAAATTGTGGGGATGATTTCTCACCTCGGCCCGCAAATGGGTGTTGCGGATGGAATTGCATTGGCAAATAAATTAC
>Ga0210400_10001296_pt1 | contig 24979 bp, 20 predicted proteins | sample IncBWH26MmetaG_FD_155456 | JGI IMG/M metagenome (GOLD analysis project Ga0210400, IMG submission 155456) | Forest soil microbial communities from Barre Woods Harvard Forest LTER site, Petersham, Massachusetts, United States - Inc-BW-H-26-M | ecosystem: Environmental > Terrestrial > Soil >...
AGGTCGCCGCGGCGGCGCCATGGCCGCCGAACCGCGGCACCAGCCCGATGCAGAGCGCGACGTTCATGGCAAAGGCCAGCGCATAGGCCAGCGCGCAGATATGCTGGTGGCCGAGCATGTTGAGCAGTCGCTCGACCGGGCCGATCGCGGAGCGCACCACAAGGCCGATAGCCGCGACGAACATGATGTCGTAGCCGACGACGAACTGCGGCCCGAACAGCCAGAGCAGCGGCTTGCCCAAAGCCAGCAGCACGATGGTGGCGGCGAGCGAAGGCCAGAACGTCCACTTGATCGCATGTGCGACATAGGCCGACAGCCGCGCCTTGTCGCCGATGGCGTGATACTCGGCAAAGCGGTGGGCTGTCGTCGCTGACATCGCGTAGTGGATGAAAGACACCAGCGCCAGCGTCTTCACCACGGCGAAATAAACGCCGACCTCTTGCGCGGAACGATATTGCTGCAGCACCAGCACGTCGGTGTACGATAGCAGCAGATAAAAGCCTTCGACCATCAGGATCGGCAGCGACACCGCGAGCCAGCCGCGGAAATCGTAGGCTTTGGGGCCGCGCTCGATGTGACCGCCGAGGCGGCGGTTCAGCACCATCATCTGCCCGATCATGGCGATCCATACCGCGGCCGCACTGGCGAGCATCGCCGCAGTCGCGCCGAGATGGAGGCCCAGCGCGAATGCGCCGGCGGTGAGGCCGATGATGAGCGACTGGCGAAGGATGAATTGCGGCATCAGCCCGAGCCGCATCCAGTCGTGCGAGCGGGCGATGCCGTCCTGGGTGTTGGCGACTACGAAGGCCGGCAAGGTGAGGCAGCCGATGTAGAGCGGAACCAGCGCTCCGCTGTCGATCCAGGCCGACAACAGTTTTACCACCCCAGCCAGCGCAAGCGAGACCATGGAAGAGACGACAAACGTCATCCAGCGGCTGCCGGAGAGAAAGCCGCGCAGCAGCGCGTGCTCGCCGGCAGCGCGGTATTCCGGGATGATCTTTTGCGCCGACGCCGAGATGCCGAAATCCATCATGCTGCCGAGCAGCAGCACCCAGGTCCAGACATAGACGTAGACGCCATAATCCGAACCGCCCATCCAGCGTGCGAGCAGGATTTGCGACAGGTAAGCCAGTGCGGCGCTGACGACGCGGATGATGAAAATCGTGCCGGCCAGCCGCCGGGTCACCGAGGCCTCGCTGGTGCCGCCAAGAAATCTGCCAAGCAGGCCGCCAATCATCGCCCGCAGCCGCGCGATGGCGCCGGTGGGCGGAGCTGTTGCGGATTGGGCGTCCATCACGGCCACAGCGGGAAATCTCTCGGAACGCCGCAGGATGCGGCAATAACGGGCCTATCAACTATTCGTTAAGTTATTGTCGTCATCCCGGGGCATACGAAGCATGAACTACGATGTGCAATTGCACATCTGTGGTTCGCCTCGCGCCGGAATGACGGTGAACCTTATTCCAGATTGATATTGAATTCGTAAGAGCGGTCGCCGCCAACCAGCGTGAATTTCAGAGCGGCGCCGTCGGGCTTCGCGCCGGGCGGCAGGCCGTCGAGTTCGAAGGCGAAACGCTTGACGCCGGGCGGGCTGTGTTCGAGCAGGCGCGGTATCGGCAGCCCCCAGTCGGGGGTTGGTCCCTCGACGAACAGGCCAATCTCCTTGGTGTCAGGCGAGACCACGTCGACCAGCACGGTGGATTTTCCCTCGCGCTCGACGTCACGGATGGTCAGCGGGTTCGGATCACCGATGCTGGCCGGCTTGGGCACGGTGTCGAGCGCGGTGAACAGCGCACTGTCTTCGGTACTTGCCACGCTGGCAAAGGTGAGCTCGGCATTGGCCTCGACGGGAATGCAAATTTTCTCGCAGACCGCATAATTGATGTCGGCGCGAAGCATCACCGGCTTGTCGGAATTTTTTGCGACAATCCGCAACGGGAGCACGATCTGGTTGTGATACCCCAGCGAGTGGCCGCCGGCACCGTCGTCGAATTTGGTCGGAGCTGGCCACAGAACGGTCACCGCTTCGATATTTTCCGATTTGGAGAAGTCAAAACGCGGCGGAACGCCGGAATCGCCGGGGCTCCGCCAATAGGTTTTCCAGCCCGGTTCAAGTTGCATCGCAATGCCGCCGAGCAGCACGGAACCGCTGCGCGATCCCGCCAGCAGCCGAACCGCCGAGTGACCACCGCGTTGCCACGGCGAAGCGTCCTGGGCGCGCGCCTCGTTCGCCAGGGACGATGCAAATACGGCCAAACCGATGCCGAGCACGGCGCGCAGGGGAACTTCGATGATCATGCGTCGTCCTTACCGCCAAGCGAGATCGTAAACCATTGAATTGCTTGTGATGGATCGCAAAAACCGGCACGAAGCTTGATTGACAGAACCGCCACCCGATATCAGGATGCATCCCAACACGAGAGTCCTTTGCGGATGGACCCTGAAGGCAAAAAACCGAGAATGGTTCGCCGCAAAGCCGCCGGCCTTAGCGACGATTCGACAAGTCCTGACTCGGCAGGTTCTGGCTCGGCAAGTCATGGTTATCTCGACGGTCAATTGCTGATCGCCATGCCGGTCATGGGAGATCCGCGCTTCGAGCGTTCCGTGATTTATCTCTGCGCGCATTCGGCCGAGGGCGCCATGGGCATCATCGTCAATCGCCCGGCGGGCAGCATCGACTTTCCCGGATTGCTGGTGCAGCTCGACATCATCAAGAAGGCCGACCAGATCAAGCTGCCGGAGAACGTCGAGACGCTGAAGGTCCTGAAGGGCGGTCCGGTCGATACCGGCCGCGGCTTTGTGCTGCATTCAAGCGATTTCTTCATCAAGGATGCGACGCTGCGGATCGACGCCGGCATTTGTCTGACCGCCACCGTCGATATTCTCAAGGCGATCGCAAGCGGCGCCGGCCCGAAGCACGCCATCCTCGCGCTCGGGTATGCCGGCTGGGCGGCGGGGCAGCTTGAAACCGAGATCCAGGAAAATGGCTGGCTGCATTGCGACGCCGATCCCGATCTGATCTTCGGCGGCGACGTCGAGGAAAAATACCAGCGGGCGCTGCGCAAGATCGGGATTGATCCGGGCATGCTCTCCAACGAAGCCGGGCATGCGTAGGTGGTATTAGCGCGGACGTCTGACGTGTCGTCCCGCGAACGCGGGAACCCATAACCACCGGCTTTGATTGTCTTCTCACGGCATCATCTGAAAGAGATGACACGGCGTTGCGATGAGTGCCGCGGCGCGAGGGTCTTGGCGTTCGCCAGGACGATAACGTCGTCTCTTACTCCGCCGCCTGTTGCGCGACGGTCGGGATGGTGCCGGCGACCGTCGCGCGGCGCATGTCGCGTGGCTGCGACTGGTCGTAACGGCGCACTCGGTGCATGGTCTGGCGGTTGTCCCACATCACGAGGTCATGCAGCGTCCACTTATGGACGTAGACGAATTCACGCTGGGTGGCGTGCTCGTTGAGGTCGCGCAGCAGCACGCGGGCCTCCGGCACTGACATGCCCTGGATGCCGCCCGCATGCGACGACAAATACAGCGACTTGCGGCCGTGTACCGGATGGGTACGCACCAGCCGCTGCAGCACCGGCTTGAACATCTGCTTTTCTTCTTCGGTGTAATCGAGGAAACCAAGCGCGCCGCGTGAATACATCAGCGAATGTTCGCAGATCAGGTCCTCGATCTCGGCCTTGGTCTCTTCGTCGAGCGCGTCATAGGCCGCGCGCATGTCGGCGAATTCGGTGTTGCCGCCCTTGGGGTTCACCACCCGCGCCGACAGCAGCGAAAATTTTGCCGGAATCGGCCGGAACGAACTGTCGGAATGCCACAGGCAGTTGCCGAGATTGAACAGATGGGTGCGGTGATCGCGCGGCAGCGGCTTGCCGTCCTTGCCGAGGTTGGAGACGTCATTCAGCCCCGAAGTGAGCCGGTAGTCTTCCCGTTTGGTGACGGTGCCGCCACGCGCGCTCTCGCGCTCGCCGAAATTGCGCGCGAACATCAATTGTTGTTCGTCCGTTATGTCCTGATCGCGGAACAGCAGCACCGCGTATTTGTTCATGCCGGCCTCGATATCGGCGGCCTCTTGCGGCGTGAGCGGGTTTCGCAGATCGACGCCGGAGACTTCGCCGAAAAAATGCGGGTGGAGCTGCCGGATCGTCACAGTCATGGCGTTTGTCCTGATCAAGCCGAGCGGAAAAGCTACTCACTGACCTTGCGAAGTCAACGGCTTGAGGCGGATGTCGCGCGGCCGGAACCGGAACCGATCTCGCCGGTTAGCTCACCGAGAATCATCTCACGTGCATATTTCGCAAGGGAGTAATCGCGATGGACAAGGATCGAATTGTCGGTTCAGCAAAGGATGTCGCCGGTAAGCTCGAAGGCGCTGTCGGCGACATGACGGGCAATGCCCAGACCCAGGCCACGGGCCGTGCCCGTGAGGCGACCGGGACAGTGCAGGATCTGTATGGACAGGCCAAGGATGCCGCGCGTGACGTGGGCGAGGCCGCCGTCAATTATGCCAAGGACGCTTACGCAAACAGTGGCGAAACTTTCCGCGACGGTTCGCAAGCCGTGGCGAAAACCGTGCAGGATCGTCCGCTCGGCGCGCTTCTGGTCGCAGGTGGAATAGGCTTTGCGCTGGCGATGCTGATGACGCGTCCGCCGCGCCGGCCGCCGCCGCGCTGGCGATATTACGGCTGACCCATTGCTGCTTCTCATTCTCAGCACAAGATATTTTGACCTCATGGTCTGAGCGGCGCCAAGGGCGCGTCGCTCAACATGAGGTCAATCTACCTGCCAATCTATCTATTGTGCGAAGAAGCCTGGCTGCGGTGGCGCCGACGCCGATCGGCCGACATTGCCTGGCGGGCGCGGTACGCCCGGCACGAACGGCGCGCGAGGTGGCCCCACCTGCGGCGGTTGCAGCGGGCGCGGTGCTGCGCCCAGTCCGAATCCGAAAAAGTTCGAGAACGGGGCCGGCAGGTTTGCCGGCGCGTTCGATTGAATCGGCCGAAGCTTTTTCGGCTTGGGCGGCGTTGCCGGCGTAGCCGGAGCCGCGACCGCTTCGTCTGGTGAGACCGACGCCACCGGTGTTTCGCCCTTGGCTTGTTCGCGGCCGACCTCACGGCGCGGCCAGACAAAATCATCGGCGCGGCCGGCGGGCGGCGCCAGCGGTTCGCCCTTGACCAGCGTGCGGGCCGCGAGCGCATCCACCGCGGCCGGGCGCGAACCGGGGCCGCCCAGCAACTGATCGGTGCCGACCGAAGAGGCCACCAGTGGCAGGATCGGTCCCGCCAGCGGACGTGGCGCAGGCTGGCCAGGCTGAGCGTCGGCATCGGGCGTCGCCGGTTCGCTCGGCAATGCGATCGGCGCGGAGCGTGCCGCCAATAGCCGCGTGATCTCGCGCTCGACATAATGCGCCAGCTTGCGCGCGCCGGGCTTGGTGAAATACACGCCGTCATAGGAGCGCAACCGGCGGATCTGGCCCTCGAAGTCCGGACCCTGTTGCAGGAAGCGGCCGGCTTCGTCGACAAACCCGTCCCACACATCGACATAGGTGATGCCCGCCTTGCCGGAGGCATCACGGTAAAGCGAATCCAGGAACAGCATGTCGGAGGTGGCCTTGGCGCCGCGAACCGCCGGTAGTCCGACCCATAGCACCGGCACGCCCTTGGATTTCGCGACCGCGATCATCTCTTCGATTTTCTTAGTGTAGAGTTCGACCCAGCGGTCCTCGCGGAACTCATACACGCCGTTCGGCGAGCGCGTGCTTTTCCCCGGCGCCGCCGGCGTGTCGCCATTGTCGGCGTCGTCCGACAGCTCGGTGTCGGCTGCCTTGTCGTCCGGCTTTGCCGCATCGGCCGTGCCGTCGCCTGGTTTGGCATCGGGCTTGGTGCGGGCGTCCTTCCTGTCGCTCTTTTTGTCCGACGGCTTGCCGTCGGATTTCTCGGCCGTCGGCTCCCGCATCGAGATGCGGTCGTTGAGTCCGAGCATGATGACGATGGCGTCGGGCTTCTCGGTGGCAAGGATGCCCTTGGCGGCCGCGGGCCAGTCGGCCGGATCGCCCTTGGGCTGATACCGGATCAGGCCGGAGACGGTCTTGTGTCGGCGGATCACGCCCATGTCGGGCTGTTCGGAATAGGCGTCCTCAAGACCGTAGGCGAGCCAGTCCGCCATGGCGTCGCCGAGCACCAGCACGTTGCGTTCCGGCACGGTCTCGCGCTTCTCGGGCGGCGGCGCTTTGGAGAAATTCTCGATCCGCTTCGGCGCCTGCTGCTGGAATGGCGCGAACAGATCGCCGCCGAACCAGCCGCCGCCCGGCTGCCCATTGCTTCGCGGTGGCTGTAGCAGTTGCTGCGGAGGCCGCGGCGGTCCGCCGAAGCCGAAATTGAAAAACTGCGCGGAAGCCGGGCCCACGATCCCAACCAGCAGCGCGACCGCGAGCACGATCAGCGGGCCGCTTTCGGTAAACACCCGGAAAAAGGATTTCGGCTTCTGCATGCGTGTCGATCGTAATGAAAGATCAGGCCATGACTAAAGGCAGGGCTTGGCTATAGTAGCGCAATCGGGCCGCAAGCGGGCAAATTCTCGGCCATAAACCGGGCATCGGCCGGCGCCGTCAAGGGCGCCCGGCAATTGTCGTGTTCAAGGTTACTTTGGGTCCCGGAATCCGGCATTTCACCGCCCTCTGAGCCGTTCCAGCACCTCTGAGGAGGCGAACCCGTCGGCGGGGGCTCCGATCGAGGCCTGGAAGCCGCGCAGGGCCTCCCGTGTCTCGCCACCGAACTGGCCGTCCGGGGTGCCGCGATAGAAGCCGCGCTGGACCAGAAGCTGTTGCAGCTCCAGCCGCTCGGCGCGCGACAATTCCCGTTCCTGCCGCGGCCAAGGTTGCACGAAAGGCGGCCCGCCGCGCAGCCGGTCGGCGAAATGGCCGATCGCCAGCGCGTAGGCTTCCGCGGGATTGTATTTCATGATCACGCGGAAATTCTGCAGCATCAGGAAGCCGGGCCCCTCGGCGCCGGCGGGCGCCAGCAGATAGGCCTTGTCGGAGGGCTGCGGGAACGGCTGGCCGCTGGCGCGCTTGAGGCCGAGATGCTCCCACTGCGCGATCGTCATCGCCTTGGCGCGATCCGCCAGCATGTAATTGAAGGTCGGCGGTACCACGACCTCGTAGCCCCAGGTCTGGCCGTTCTGCCAGCCGTCCTTCTTGAGATTGTTCGCGGTGGAGGCGATCAGATCGGCCGCGTCGTCGACTACGTCGCGGCGGCCGTCGCCATCGCCGTCAACGGCGTAGCGCTTGAAGGCGGTCGGCATGAATTGCGTCGGTCCGAATGCGCCGGCCCAGGAGCCCCGCATCTGCTCGGGGCGCAGGTCGCCGTGATTCAAAATCTCCAGCGCGGAGAGGAATTCATCCCGGAAATATGTCTGGCGGCGGCCGATACAGGCCAAGGTGGCAGTGGATTGCAGGACGCTGCGATCGCCGATCTGGGTAGAATAATTCGATTCGATACCCCAGATCGCGGCGATCGCGTAGCGGTCGACGCCGTAGGCTTTATCCACTGCGTCGAACTGCGGTTTGTATTTGGCCAGGATCTCGCGGCCTTTGGCGAGACGATTGTCGTTCACCAGGAGGTCGAGATAATCCCAGATCGATTTGGTGAATTCCGGCTGTGAATCCATCAAGTCCATGATGCGCAGATCGGGGGTAAGGCCTGCGGTAAAGCGCTGGAAGTTGTCCTGCGAGATGTTGCGGCGTGCGGCGTCGGGCCACATCGAGGCAACGCAATTGTCGAAATTGGCGGCCGCCTCGCGGATCGCGCTCGCGGTCATCAAGGGATGGCCGGAGGCGCCGTCCTCACCGCTCCACGGCAGCGGCCCGCTGCTCGCGGCGGGTGCCGCCCCCGGCTGGGCTGGTGGCGCGGTTTGGCCGGCCTTCGAAGCCGAACCGGAGAAGATGTTGCCGAGAAAGTCCAGCGGGCCGCCGCCGCCGACTGCCTGCGCGCGGGCCTCGCCGCAAAACAGCAGCGCCGCCGCCAGGATGATGGCACCGGTCCGCAGTTTTGCCGCTGGTTCCGTAGGTTGCGTCATGTTCCACCCGCCCGGCCTTGAAATCCCGCGCCTTCAGGAGGCCTGGTCACCGTTTCCAATAGCTTAACAAAGGTGAGGTTTTTTTGCGTTAGCGTTTCCCTCTCCGGCAAAGGCCGGAAGTGGAGGAACCTGCATCACACATCCGCTTTGTTACGGCCGCAAAACCAGCTTAAGGTGTCATTGAAATTACCTGCCGCCAGCTTTCTCAAGGCCATCCGACGCCCCCATGAAAATCCGCAAAGCCGTCTTCCCGGTCGCCGGCCTCGGCACCCGCGTCCTGCCCGCCACCAAGGCGATGCCAAAAGAAATGCTTACCATCGTCGACAGGCCGCTGATTCAGTATGTGGTCGACGAGGCGAGGGAAGCCGGTATCGAACACTTCATCTTCGTGACCGGCCGCAACAAGGGCGTGATCGAGGACCATTTCGACAGGATGTACGAACTCGATGCCACGCTCGCCGCGCGCGGCAAAAAGTCCGAGATGGAGATCCTGGCGCGCGATCAGCCGGAAGCCGGTGCCATGAGTTTTACCCGGCAGCAGGCGCCGCTCGGCCTCGGTCACGCAGTATGGTGCGCGCGCGACATCGTCGGCCATGAGCCGTTCGCGGTGGTGCTGCCGGACGAACTGGTGCTCAATACGCCGGGCTGCCTCAAGCAGATGATCGAGGCCGCGGGCAAGCTCGACGACACGTCCAATCTGATCGCGGTGGAAGAAGTGCCGGCGCATCTCACGCATCAGTATGGCATCTGCGGGGTCGGCAAGCGCCACAAGCACGGCAATATGTTCGAGGTCGACGGCATGGTGGAAAAACCGCCAAAGGGCACCGCGCCGTCGAACCTGTCGATCACCGGACGCTACATCCTGCAGCCGGAAATCTTCAAGATCCTGGAAACCCAGGAGCGCGGCGCCGGCGGCGAGATCCAGCTCACCGATGCGATGATTGGGCTGGCAAAAACCCAACGTTTCTACGGCGTCGAGTTCGAAGGCGAGCGCCACGATTGCGGCTCCAAGGCCGGCTTCCTGCGCGCCAACATCGCCTTCGGCATGGCGCGCGCCGATTTGCGCGACGGCCTGCGCGCGGAGATGAAGAACTATCTGGAGAAGTGAGGTCGAGGACCCGCGTTCCGTCGCCTCGTCATCATCGGCGAAAGCGGATGATCCACGACTGCGCGGCGTCAGAGGCTGATCCGAAACAGCACGGCGCACCGGATGCCCGCTTTAGTGGGCAACGTTATCCAGGTTCCGGTTTAATCCAGGTTCCGGCTACGCCGCCAGCGACAGCTTCGGAATATCTGCCAGCACCGAACGGTTGCGGCCGTTAGCCTTGGCTGCGTAAAGCGCTCTGTCGGCGGCATTCACCAGTCTGGACCAATCCATGGTGGTGTCGGGCGTTAGGCTCGCCACGCCGATGCTGACAGTTGTGACCGGTGGGTCGTCGGACCATTGCTGAACCTTCAGCCGGATCGTTTCGGCCACCCCAAGCGCGTCCATGGACGAGAGTCCGGGCAACAGCACGGCAAATTCCTCGCCGCCGTAACGGGCGGCACAATCGCCGGCCCGGCGCACCGCATCCGTAATGCAGATGGCGATGCCGATCAGCACCTCGTCGCCGGCCTGATGTCCGAAAGTGTCGTTGTAGGTCTTGAAATAATCGGCATCGATCATCAGCAATGCCAGCGGCATTTTCTGACGCGCCGCGCGCCGCCATTCGGCGTCTATCATGGTATCGAACTTGCGCCGGTTCCTTAGCCCGGTGAGGGCGTCGGTTGTGGCCAGCTCCTCGAGCTTGTCCTCGGCGATCGCGCGGCGGCCGATTTCGCGCACCAGGAACAGCGTCACGCAGAGTACAAACGAGATCAGCGCGAGCATGATCGCGCCAATTCGGGTCGCCTCCGTGCGCCACAGCCTGAGAATATCGTCCCAGGGCTTTCCAACCAGAACGACCAGCGGGCGGCTACCGTCGCGCCAGACATATAATCGAAACACATGATCCGACGCCGCGTTCCCCGAATAGGATCCGCTCGGTTCCGACAGCGTCCGCTGGATGCCGGGCAAATGGCCAAGGTTCTTGCCGATCACGTCGAGGTCGAATGGTGTCCGCATGATGATGGTGCCGTCGCGGCGAAAAACCGTGATGGTGCCCTGCGGTCCGAGACTGAGGCGGCCGAACAGGTCGTGAAAATAACTGAAGCGGATCGAGCCAGCGACCACGCCACGAAAGTGCCCGTCGGCGTCGGTGATGCGCCGGCTGAGCACGATGGCGTAGGCGCCGTGATGCAGCATTGGCCGGCTGATGAACAGGCCCGCGTCGGGTCGGTCGCGGTGAACCTGGAAATACTCCTCGTCGCTGCGATTTTCAGGGGCCGGATCCATGGTCGAGGCATCGACAATCAGTTTTCCGTCGGCGTCGAACACCTGGATCGCGCCGAAATGCTTCGCGGACGCCGCATGATCGAACAGGATCAACTGCCGGATCGGCCTGCTGACCTGGCTGATCTCCGGCGCCACCATGTTGCTCGCGACGGCGCGCAGCGACAGGTCGAAAAGTTCGACGTTGCGGCTGATGTCGGCGTCGACGCCGGATGCAAGGTTCTCGAGGGTCTGGCGCGCCAGTTCTTCCTCGCCATGGCGCATGTCGATCATGACGCTGGCGCAGACGGCGGAAAAGCCGATAACCGTCGCCACTGACGACACCATCAGCAGCTTTGCTGACAGCCGCCAGGGCCGGCTTGCCTTGTCCTTGCGCCGTCCGAATCCCATCGCTCGCTCCCGATCCCGATAAATGCGCCCGCAATGGTTGCTGGCGGCTTAAATCGCAACGGCCGTGCGCTAATGAGTTAACGCTTCATTGCCGTGACCTGATGAATGCCGGGCGGCTGCGTCCCGGCGCGCGCTCGGCAAAATAGGATCCGGTTTTGCGTCTGGCGGCGCTCTAAACTATGAAAGGGGCGCATGATCGGTTCGCCGAACCGCTCACGCTTTGGCGGATCATGCAAGGGGACCCCGTGAACGATTACGACGCGTTACGTGACTATTTGAAGAAGCAGAAGCTCCCCGAATTCGTGCTCAGCTTCGACCAGATCGAGGCGATCATCGATGCGGCGCTGCCGCGCGCGGCGCAGCGTGCGTCGTGGTGGGAGACGTTGCGCAGCCCGCAGGAGAAGATGCCGCAGCGTGAGGCCTGTCTCGCCGGCGGTTACATCGCGACCCGGCTGGCCGATGGAAAGAGCGTGCGGTTCAAGAAGGTGAAGTAGGGGTTGCGGAGCGTGCCATGGTTACCGCTGTCAGCGTCCGCGAAAGCGGGCGATCCGGTATTCCAAAGCCGCCGAAGATAACTCGAAACGCCGCGGCGTACTGGATACTCCGCTGAAGCCTGTCATCGGGCTCACCGAATGGCGAGACCCGGTGGCGGAGTATTACGAACTCAACTGGAGAGCAGCGCAGCCTTACGCTGTTCTCAGTTCGCCGCCTCAAGCCGCTCTTCGGTGAGGAGCCGCATCGCGGCGTCGGCGTCCATCGGTTCGCCAAACGCAAAACCCTGGGCGTATTCGCATCCCAATTGATAACGCTCAACCGCGTCCGAATCAGTCTCGGCGCCTTCCGCGACCACGTCCATGCCGAGGTCGTGCGCCAGCGCGATGATCGATTTGAGGATCACCGGCCGGGTGCCGCGGCTGGTGGTGCGCACAAACGACTGGTCGATCTTGATGGTGTCGAACGGAAAGCGCTGCAGATAGGCGAGTGACGAATGGCCGGTGCCGAAATCGTCCAGCGACAATCCGGTGCCGAGTTCACGGATTCGCGTCAGCATCTGCGCCGCGTGTTCCGGGTTCTCCATCACCAGCGATTCCGTCAGTTCAAGCTTCAGCGTGCCGCGCGCCACCGAGGAGCGCGACAGCACGGTGCGGATATCGTGGATCAGGTCGTGCCGCAGCAATTGCCGCGAGGAGACGTTGACGCTGGCGAAGATCGGCTCGCGCGACCGCATCGCGCGCTGCCAGATCGCGAGCTGCTTGGCGGTCTGGTCCAACACGAACATGCCGAGATCGACAATCAGGCCGATCTCCTCGGCGATGGAGATGAACTCCACCGGCGACATCCGCCCGAGTTTCGGGTGATCCCAGCGTGCCAGCGCCTCGAAGCCGGCGATGGAGCGATCCTCCAGCCGCACGATCGGCTGGTACAGAATGGTGATTTCCTCGCGCTCGATGGCGCGGCGCAGTTCGGATTCCAGCGTCAGGCGGTCGGTCTTGCGGGCGCGCATCGCCGGCTTGTAGACGTCGATGCGGTCGCCGCCGATGCGTTTGGAGTGATACATCGCCAGTTCGGCGTCCTTGATGATCTCGTCGGACAGTTGCGTCTGCGGATCGGAGAGCGCCAGCCCGATTGAGGCGGTGAGGAAAATCTCGCGGTCGTTGAAGGCGATCGGCGCGCGGATGGTCTTGCGGATGGTTTCGGCGAAGGCGGTGATGCGCGCCGGGTCCTGTTCCGACATCAGGATCAGGCCGAACTGGTCGCCGGCGAGCCGCGCCAGCGTATCCTGCGGTTTGAGGATACGGGTCAGGCGCCGCGCCAGCGTCAGCAGGATCGAATCGCCGACCGCGATGCCGACGGAATCGTTGACCTGCTTGAAGCGGTCGAGATCGATCACCATCAGCGTCGGCCGCAGGTTCGGCATGGTCTTGGCGAGGTTGGCTACCGCGCCCAAACGGTCGATAAACAGCTTGCGGTTCGGCAAGCCGGTGAGGTTGTCATGCACGGAATCGTGCAGCAGGCGTTCCTCGGCGTTCTTGATTTCGGTGACGTCAGTGAGCGTGCCCACCACGCGCGAGACTTCGCCGTCGGAGCCGACGACCGGGCGCGCCTTCAAGGCGAACCACATGAAGTGACCGTCGGGCGTGCGCAGCCGGAAATCCTGCACCAGCCGGCCGCGGCGCTGGTCGAGCACGCTGTCGAGCGCCGCCCGGAAGCGGTCCTGATCGAGCGGATGCAGCACTTCAAGCCATTTGGCGGCGGGGCCTTCCAGTGTGCCGCGCTTCAGACCGAGCAGGCTTTCGGTCTCGGGGCTGGTGAAGACCTTGTCGGCGGAGACGTCCCAGTCCCAGATCAGGTCACCCGAGCCGGTCAGCGCCAATGCGCGGCGCTCGACGTCGGAGACGACGCCGGTGGTGGCGCCCCCGCCCGCGAAGGCGTGCTGCATGACGGTGAACCCGATCAACATCACGATCAGCACGAGGCCGCCGAGCAAGGCCGGACCGACGATGTCGTTGGTGACGGAGCCCGCGACCGTCATGCCGGCCGCGACCACCCAGACCACCAGCAGGAACCAGGTCGGGATCAGCAGCACCGCGCGGTCGAAACCGTGGGTCGACAGATAAACGATGAGGGCAAAACCGGCGAACGCGATCAGGACCAGCGACATGCGCGCGATGCCGGAGGCGACCGCGGGATCGAACAACGCCAGCGCCACCAGCGAGCCGAGAAAGACAAGCCAGCCGACGGTGATATGGGAATAACGCACGTGCCAGCGGCTGAGATTGAGATACGCGAACAAAAACACCAGCAGCGTCGCGGCCAGGATCGCTTCGCCCGCCGCCCGCCAGACCCGCTCGGCATTGTTCGACATGTCGAGCACTTTGCCCCAGAAGCCGAAATCGACGCCGATGTAGACCAGCACCGCCCACGCCAGCGCGGCGGCCGCGGGAAACATGATGCTGCCCTTGACCACGAACAGGATGGTCAGCACCAGCGCCAGCAATCCGGAAATGCCGATCACGATGCCCTGGTAGAGCGTGAACGAATTGACCTTGTCCTTGTAGGCGTCGGGTTCCCACAGATAGAGCTGCGGCAACTTGTCGGTACGCAATTCCGCGACAAAGGTGACGACGGAGCCGGGGTCGAGCGTGATGCGGAAGATGTCAGCGGTCGCGCTCTCCTGGCGTTCAGGACGATCGCCGACCGATGGCGTGATGGTCGCGATGCGGGACAGTCCGAGGTCGGGCCACAACAGCCCTGACGACACGATGCGATAATGCGGCGCGACGATCAGGCGATCGAGCTGGTCATCGGTGTTGTTGGCGAGGGCAAAGACCACCCAGTTCTGTCCGCCCTCGCGGGCACGCACCTCGATGCGGCGGACGATGCCGTCGGTACCCGGCGCGGTGGAGACCTGAATGCGGTCGCTGTCGCTGCGCTGATGATCGAGTACCGCGGTCAGATCAATCGCGGGCGCGTCGCCGCGGACGCTGACGGCGTCGATCGCCTTCGCCGGTTGCGCGGCGGCAAAAATCATGAGGCCCAGCGCGAGGGGCGCGAGGCGCCTGATCAGACGCAATGTCAGTTCTCCGCGATCAACATCGTTTGCGGGCGAAGCAAGCTACCCGACGCCGCCGGATAAATGACATGAATGCGAAGGAAATCAAAGGCTTTCCGGCTTGGCTTCGGCCGCGAGGGTTAAATCGCCAACACAATTTTGCCAATATGTTCGCTGGTCTCCATGCGGCGGTGCGCATCGGCAGCCTTTTCCAGCGGGAATGTGCTGTCCATCAGGGGCTTGACGCGTCCCTCACGCAATAACGGCATCACCTTGGCCTCGATGGCCGCGACCATCGCCGCCTTGTCCGCATTGCTACGGGGCCGCAGCGTCGAGCCGGTATGGTGCAGCCGTTTCACCATCAGCTTGGCAAAATTAACCGTTGCCTTGGGACCACCGAGCAGGGCGATCTGGACGATGCGCCCGTCGGTCGCGGCTGCGTCGTAATTGCGTTCGATGTAATCGCCGCCGACCATGTCGAGAATGAGCTGGACGCCCGCGCCCGATGTCGCGGTCTTGACGGCGGCGACGAAGTCTTCGGTCTTGTAATTGATGGCGTGGTCGGCACCGAGCCTGAGACAGGCGTCGGCCTTGTCCTTGGAGCCGACGGTGACAATCACCCTGGAACCGAAGGCCTTGGCCAGCTGGATCGCCATGGTGCCGATGCCGGAAGATCCGCCATGGATCAACAGCGTCTCTCCCGGCTTCAATGCGCCGCGCTCGAACACGTTGTGCCACACTGTCATCAGCGTTTCCGGGGTGGCGCCGGCCTCCAGCATCGATAGTGCCGACGGTATCGCCATCGCCTGGGCATCCTGCGCGATGCAATATTGCGCGTAGCCGCCGCCGGCCACCAGCGACATCACCTTGTCGCCGAGCTTGTGCTTGTGGCTGCCGGCGCCGAGCGCCACGACTTCGCCCGCGATCTCAAGGCCGGGCAAATCGCTGGCGCCGGGCGGCGGCGGGTAGACGCCGGATCGCTGCGCGACGTCGGGACGGTTGACGCCTGCGGCGGCGACCTTGATCAGGATTTCGTTCGGTCCCGGTGCCGGCACCGGGCGAGTTTCAGGCAGAAGCACCTCCGGACCGCCTGGCTTGCTGATGCCGATAACGGTCATTTGCGCGGGCAGCTTTTCCATGATTTGTCCTCGGCCAAACGCTAAGAATTTAATGGAGCATCTGATTAGCCAGCGGCGTTCCGGCTGGCAACCGTTTCACTGCCTGTCGAGCGCGGAGTAGAACGCATGGCCATCGAGGACGACGACAAGCCCAGAAAGAAAGTCACCCACGAGATCGGACAGGATCTTTCGCTGCTGTCGGTCGAGGAACTTGCCGAGCGCATTGCGCTGATGACCTCGGAAATCGAGCGGTTGCAGACCGCCATGACAAAGAAGCGCGCCTCCAGGGACGCGGCAAACAGCTTCTTCAAGTCATGAGGGACTAATATTTCGTCGTCCCGGCGAAGGCCGCGACCCATGCGCCGTGTCGTCTCGTCCGGCCAGGGTAGGAAACATCGTCCCTCATCAAAATCGCCGCGGAATGGGGCCACGTTCGCCGGAACGGCCCGCTGAGGGTTTCGAGCCCGGGTTCCACACTCGGCCACTGGCCGACATGGCAAACGAATCCTGAAAGAAATCGCTCGTTTACGATCGATTAAGCTTTCTCGCTTATGACTGAGATCGTCCCGTTTTGGACACCGAGTGGTTCCTGTCCACTCTGTTTGACGCCTCCCTGTTATCAACTTTAAAAGCCGCCGGAAACGGCGGCTCTTTTTTGGCGTCTTCGTCACCTCGCTGGAAACCATAAAATCTATTGCGGCTGGACTCTCGCCCGCGAGCGCGCAATGATTTGTTCATCATAAACCGGCGGGTTCGTAAGCCGGTGGCGTAATCAGTGGCGTGAGGCGTTAACTATGTCGGACCGTTCGCAAGGCGAAGCCGCGCTCGTACAGTTCAGCGAACGGCTGACCAATTCCGCCGCATTCGGTATCCTGTTCCGCGAAGGCATGGATCTGGTCGAGGAGACCGCTGCCTATCTCGACGGTGTTGGCCGCACCGAGGCCAAGGCGCTCGATCGCTCCGTCAGTCTCACTTACGCGACCGAAAGCATGCGCCTGACTACCCGTCTGATGCAATTGGCGTCGTGGCTATTGCTGCATCGCGCGGTGAAGGAAGGCGAGATGACGCTGATCCAGGCCAATCGCGAAAAGACCAAGGTCAAGCTCAGCGCCGCCGATCCCGGCCCGGACGACATGATCGAAAAACTGCCACCGCAATTGCAGGACTTGATCGGGCGTTCGATGGCGCTACAGGCCAAAGTGCGCCGGCTCGATACCACGATCCACGCACCGGCCGCCGAACGGACCGCGATCGGCAATCCGCTGGTGCCCCAACTCAATCGCCTCAAGGCGGCCTTCGAGCGCTGAGTTTTTACATAATTGTCATTGCGAGGAGCACCGCGACGAAGCAATCCATGGCTTCGAGCGGGCTCTGTTCACTGTTGCGCGAAGCCGGTCATCCGGCTCCCATTGACGCGACCCGTTGGCTGGCAATGACAGGACAAAACCAAGCAAACAAAAACGCCTCGGCTCGCGCCGGGGCGTTTTGACATCTTGCCGCGAAAAAGAGGGCTTGAGCGCCCTCAATCCTTCTTGAGGAAGCCCGAGAATTTCTTCTGGAACCGCGATACGCGGCCGCCGCGATCGAGCATCTGCTGGCTGCCGCCGGTCCACGCCGGATGCGACTTGGAGTCGATATCGAGGTTCAATTTGTCGCCTTCCTTGCCCCAGGTCGAGCGCGTCAGGTATTCGGTGCCATCAGTCATGACGACCGTAATCATATGATATTCCGGGTGAATTTCGGCTTTCATGACGGATCCTTCGGCGCGCCGGCGCCTGTGTTTCGATGGCAATAAGGACGGATTTGGGCCGGTCTATAACGCAGCAAGCCCTTCAAAACAAGCCGGGAGTCGTCACAAGTGGCCTCATGGGCCAGGTATCCCCGCTCAACTTCCCCGACCCCCAATCTCCGTATTTGCCAGCGGTGGCGGCGGCGCCTATCTGGGGGTGGCAAAACGATTGGTTCGGGATCTCATGAGCGCAGTGGAACGACTTGATGACGGGCGTGATGGAACGCCGCCGCGGCGCGACGTGGCCGCCGATGAGACCGCCATGCTCGAAGCGGGGATCTCCGTCGAGGAGACGCTGACACAGTCGCCGGCCAAGAGCAGCGCGCGGCTTCGGCCACTGCTGGCGCTGGCGCCTTATGTGGCGCGCTACCGCGGCCGCGCCTGTCTCGCCCTCGTTTCGCTGACGGTCGCTGCGATCACGACCCTGCTGGTGCCGCTCGCGGCGCGCCGGATGATCGATTTCGGTTTCACGCCTGAAGGCATCGCCCGGATCAACAGCTATTTCAGCGTCATGATCGCGGTGGTCGCGGTGCTCGCCCTCACCAACGCGACGCGATACTATCTGGTGATGACCATCGGCGAGCGCATTGTCGCCGATCTGCGGCGCGACGTGTTCGCGCATCTGCTCTTGCTGTCGCCGGCCTTCTTCGATTCGGCGCGGAGCGGGGAACTGATCTCGCGGCTGACCGCCGATACCACCCAGATCAAATCCGCGGTCGGCGCCTCGGTGTCGATTGCGCTGCGCAACTTCCTGATGTTCGTGGGCGCCACCGTGATGATGGTGATCACGAGCCCCAGACTCTCGGGCTTCGTGCTGCTGGCGATCCCGGTGATCGTGTTGCCGCTGGTGGCGTTCGGGCGCTGGGTGCGGCGGCTGTCGCGCAACGCGCAGGACACGCTGGCGGATGCGACCGCCTACGTTTCCGAACTGGTCGGCGCGATCCGCACCGTGCAGGCCTATACCGGCGAGCAGGTAGCCAATAAGCGCTTTGGCGGCGAAGTCGAGCAGGCCTACGAAGCCGCCCGCAGTTCGACCACCGCGCGCGCGGTGCTCACCGCGATCATCATCTTCATCGTCTTTACCAGCGTCGTGCTGATCCTGTGGATCGGATCGCATGACGTGATGACCGGCTCCATCAGTCCGGGCCGGCTTGGCCAGTTCGTGTTGTATGCGGCGTTCGCCGCAGCGGCGCTCGGTCAGCTCAGCGAGGTCTGGGGCGAGGTCTCGGCTGCGTCCGGCGCATCGGAACGGCTGTTCGAAATTCTTCGCGTCAAGTCGCAGATCACAGCCCCCGCAACGCCGCGCGCATTGCCGGTGCCGGCGCGCGGCGACGTCAATTTCGAAGGCGTCAGCTTCGCCTATCCGACGCGGCCGGAGGCGCTGGCGGTCGACGGCGTTTCGCTGTCGGTGCGCGCCGGCGAGAAGGTCGCGATCGTCGGCCCGTCGGGCGCCGGCAAGAGCACGCTGTTTCATTTGCTGCTGCGGTTCTACGATCCGGCTTCCGGCACGATTTCGCTCGACGGCGTGCCGATCCGGGCGGCCGATCCGCGCGAGGTGCGGGCGCGGATCGCGCTGGTGCCGCAGGAATCCGTGGCGTTCGCCGCGACCGCGCGCGAGAACATCCGCTTTGGCCGGCCCGAGGCCACCGATGCCGAGGTCGAGCGCGCGGCCGATCTGGCGCATGCCACCGAATTCATCCGCCGCCTGCCGGGCGGCTTCGAAACGCAACTCGGCGAGCGCGGCGTCACGCTGTCGGGCGGCCAGCGCCAGCGCATCGCGATCGCGCGCGCGATCCTGCGCGATGCGCCGTTGTTGCTGCTTGACGAGGCCACGTCCTCGCTCGACGCGGAATCCGAGACGCTGGTGCAGACCGCGCTGGAGGAATTGATGCGCCACCGCACCACGCTGGTGATCGCGCATCGGCTGGCCACGGTGCTCTCCTGCGACCGGATCATGGTGATGGATCAGGGCCGCATCGTCGAACAGGGCACCCACGCCTCGCTGGTCGCCGCCGGCGGCCTTTATGCCCGGCTGGCGCGGTTGCAATTCGAGGGGGTGTGAGGCTTTTCTCTCTGGCGAAGCGACGAAGCCGCGCTACCCCTTCCACTCCATCCGCAGCACCGGGCGGCCCGACGTCGGATTCACGTCCTCGCCGGCATGCACAAAGCCGTTGCGTTCATAGAAGCGGATCGCTCTGATATTGTCGGTATTGACCAGCAGCGTGATGCGGTCGGACGACAGCCGCTTGGCTTCATCCACCAGCCTGTTGGCGAGTTCGGTGCCCCAATGATCGGGGGCGACGACCAGCTGATCGAGATAGCCGGACGCGTCGAGGGTCACGAACCCGAGCAGCGTTTCCGCCTGCTCGGCGACGATGATCGCCGCATTCGGCACGAGTTCGCCGCGCCAGCGCTCGCGCCACCATGGCACGCGCGCGGTGAAATCGATCGAGGGATAGGCCCGCTGCCAGGTCTGTTGCCATAACGCGATCGCGGCGTCTTCGTCTTCAATGCGATAGGGGCGAAGGTGAAACCGTGCCGTCATCGCGGATTCATGCCCTAGCGTTCTGTCAGCTTCAGCTCGATGCGGCGATTGCGCTTGTAGGCATCTTCGGTGGCGGCGGTGTCGAGCGGCTGGAATTCCGCAAAGCCTGCCGCGACCAGCCGTTGCGCCGGAACGCCGAGCGAGACCAGATACTGCACCACCGAGATCGCGCGCGCCGACGATAGCTCCCAGTTCGATTTGAACACCGGGCTGTTGATCGGCCGCACGTCGGTATGGCCGTCGACCCGCAGCACCCAGGCGATTTCGCCTGGGATCTGCTTGTCGAGGTCGATCAGCGCGGTCGCCAGCTTGTCGAGTTCGGCGCGGCCTTCGGGCAATAGCTGCGCCTGTCCGGTGTCGAAGAACACTTCCGACTGGAACACGAAGCGGTCGCCGACGATCCTGATGTCCGGCCGGTTGCCCAGGATGGCGCGCAGCCGTCCGAAGAATTCCGAACGGTAGCGCGACAACTCCTGCACCCGCTGCGCCAGCGCGACATTAAGCCGCTGGCCGAGATCGGCGATCCGCCCCTGCGATTCCTTGTCGCGTTTCTCCGAGGCATCGAGCGCCTCCTCAAGCGCCGCAAGCTGGCGGCGCAACGCGCTGATCTGCTGGTTCAGCACCTCGATCTGCGCCAGCGCGCGCGCCGACACTTGTTTCTCGGAATCCAGCGCCTTGTTGAGCTCGGTGGCGCGGCCTGCGGCGTCGCTGCCGGCGCTGGCGAGGCCTTCATAGAGGCCCTTGATGCGGTCGCGCTCGGCCTCGGCGGAGGCGAGGCCCGCCCGCACTTGCGCGAGCTGTTCGTCGAGGGTGAGCTTGCCGAGCTTCTCCAGCGACAACAGATCGTTGAGTTGCGCGAGCTTGGCGTTGAGTTGCTCCAGTGCCTTGTCCTTGCCGGTGACTTCCTGCGACAGGAAGAATTGCACCACCAGGAATACCGAGAGCAGGAATACGATCGAGAGCACCAGCGTCGACAGCGCGTCGACGAACCCCGGCCAGTAGTTGAAACCGCTTTCGTTACGGCGTGCGCGGGCAAGTGCCATTGAATAGTCTCCGGTCCGGAATCCGATCCGCATGGGTAGATCGGAATTTAAATCTCGAGTCTTGTTTCACCTCTCCCAAGCGGAGAGGTCGGCCCGTAGCGCCGGGTGAGGGGGTACGGCCTAACGATGGACCTTACCCCCTCACCCCAACCATCTCCCCATGGGAGAGGGAGCACGCTTTCGTTGTCAACATTTCGCTCCTAATTCTTCTCGGGCTGGCGAGCGATCCGCTCGAGCAGTTTCTTGATTTCGCGATTCTGCTCGCCCTGGCCGTCGGCCCATTCGCGGATCATCTGCTGCTCGGTCCGCATGTGCGCAACCAGGCCCTGAATGGCTTCTGCGAGGTTGGCCATCGCCGCCGTGGTGCTGCGGTTGTGGCCGCCTTCTTCCACGCTCGCGCGTAGCCGCTCGATCGCGTTCTGCAGATCGCCGCTGGCGCCGGCGGCGTTCTCGCCGGAATATTCCCGCACCGTGGACGCAAGCCAGTCCTCGAGGTCGGTATAGAACCGGTTCTGCGCCTGGCTCGATTGCAGGTCGAGAAAGCCGAGGATCAGCGAGCCGGCAAGGCCGAAAAGCGACGACGAGAACGAAATGCCCATGCCCCCGAGCGGCGCGGCGAGGCCTTCCTTGAGGGTGTCGAACAGGGCGCCGGCATCGCCGCCGACCTTCAGGCCGTCGATCACCTTGCCGACCGAGCCGACGGTTTCGATCAGGCCCCAGAAGGTGCCGAGCAGTCCGAGAAAGACCAGAAGGCCGGTCATGTAGCGGGAAATGTCGCGGGCCTCGTCGAGCCGTGTGGCGATGGAATCCAGCAAATGCCGCATGGTCTGCTGCGAAATCGTCATCCGCCCGGTGCGCTCGCCGCCAAGGATCGCCGCCATCGGCGCCAGCAGGGTCGGATGCCGCTCCACCGCCAGACCGGGATCGGCGATGCGGAAATTGTTGACCCAGGCGACTTCCGGATAGAGCCGGATCACCTGGCGGAAGGACAGGATGGTGCCGATCAACAGGACGGCGCCGATCAACGCGTTAAGCCCGGGATTGGCGAAGAAGGCGATGATGATCTGCTTGTAGAGCACCACCATCACCAGCGCGCACAACACCAGGAACACCAGCATCCGCACCAGGAAAATACGCGGCGTGGATAATTTGCTCAGTTCGATCTCCATCGCGGAGCGGGAAGAGTGGCCTCGAGGCATTACCGATGTCATCCGTTGCGAGGAGGGCGTTCCGGGGCGCCAATATGGCACAGCGGGGCCAAGAAAAAAGGCCAGTTGCGGTCCACCAGTGGAGAGAAGGGGAACCTTCCACCTGAAACCGGGCTCAGGATTGCGCGTATTCTTACAAATCTTTGACGCCTCAGGCGGTTAACGGGAATTCTGGATGGGTTTGTATCTTTGGGCGATCGCCGCGATCGCGCTCTCGCTGTCGGCGCTGATGGCGGGCGCGTGGATAGTGCAGCAGCGCACCGGCAATTCCGGCTGGGTCGATACCATCTGGACATTCTCGCTCGGGCTGGTTGGCGCCGCGAGCGGTGTGGCCGCGCCGCGAAGGTCACCGTCGCACTGACACGCGTTGAGCCTGGTGACCTTTTCAATGTGAAAGGCGTCGGGGCAGGGGTCCAGGAATCCCGGATCGATTTCGGGCCGGGATACCGGGTCTACTTCGGCAAGCACGGCGACCAACTCGTGATCTTGCTGGCGGGAGGAACGCAGAGCCGCCAGGAGAGGACCTAGCGACAGCGCAGAAGCGATGGGCCGACTACAAGAAGCGCAAAAAAGGTCGAGAAGTTACGTTGGCCCCCCGATAATCAACGAACATCTTCCAATTGAGGCATGCCGTTCCATGCGCAGGCGGGCAGTATTCGAACGTAGAGACCTTTGCTGAGGCAGTTGCTGTCCGAAATGAGTAATTGGACGTTTGCTCGGTCAACCGCGGTCACGACCGTACCGTCGCAAAAGCCGTTGTGAATTCTCCTCGTTGTAGAGAAGACATTTTGTACTCCCAACGAGCTTTCAATCCATCGATCCGGAGTCGGATGGGTCCAGTTGGTCTGACGCGGTGGATCCATCGGATGGGCAATTCGCAGCTGCTCCAGAACGATATTGGATTGCTGCTCTGTCGATAAATTTGAAACATTTACTCGAAAAAACTCAGCCTCAGTCGCGATGGCCTCTAATCGGTCATGTGTTGGAGCGCTCTTTATTCCGGCCGCTTTGGTGTGAAGCCGTTCGCGATAGGCATAAAAAATTGCTGATACGATGAATGCCACAAGGCTGAAGCCCCCGCCGACATATTGTACGGCGCCCCACCCAGTCATTCGGTCATCCCCCCGGTTTTCTGCGCGGCAAATTCTTCGCCGACACTGGTAACCCCGGGATTAGCTTATCCTAGCCGGAATTACGTGAAAACGGCGCAGCGGGTGCAGCCTGACCAATTCCGAGGGGTCACTAACGTGGCCTGTCTCAGCGGGTCACCGGAAAGCAAGGACGACGATCACTTGCCCAGCGGCTTCAGAATCTTCACCAGCTCGCCGTGGACGAATTCATTGCCGCAGATCACGTGGCCGGCCTTGAGCGGATCGTCGTCGCCGGCGATGCCGCTGACGGTGCCGCCGGCTTCACGCACCATGATCTGGCCCGCCGCCATGTCCCAGGGCTGCAGGTTGCGTTCCCAATAACCGTCGAGCCGGCCGGCTGCGACGAAAGCCATGTCGAGCGAGGCGGCGCCGAACCGGCGCAGGCCCGCGACCTTGTTCTGAATGGCGGTCATTTCCAGCCGCGACAGATTGTGGTCGCCGCGGCCGATATGCGGCAGTCCGCAGGCCACCACGCATTCATCGAGCCTGCGCCGTCCGGCGACACGCAGGCGCGCATCGTTGAGGAAGGCGCCCTTGCCACGTTCGGCGATATAGAGCTCGTCGTTGGCCGGATTGTAGATCAGGCCCGCGATGATGGTGCCCTCACGCTGCAGCCCGATCGAGATCGCGAATTGCGGGATGCCGTGCAGGAAGTTGGTGGTGCCGTCGAGCGGATCGACGATCCAGGTGTGGGTCTTGTCGGCGCCCTCGCGGGTGCCGCCTTCCTCGCCGATGAAGCCGTAGCCCGGCCGGGCCTTGGTGAGGTCCTCGTAGAGCATCTCCTCGGCACGCCGGTCGGCCATGGTGACGAAATTGGCGGGTCCCTTCAGCGACACCTGAAGATGTTCGATCTCGCCGAGGTCGCGCTTGAGGCTGCGGCCGGCGCGGCGCGCGGCTTTGAGCATGACGTTGATAAGGGCTGAATGCAGCATGATCTCGGCTCAAGGCGACCTGAGCGTCAGGTCAGGGTTGGTGGAGTTCTGGTCAGATCATTCGGGCGCGGTCGGACGCAAAACCGGACGCCATTCTGGCTGATCGTGCTCCCTGTGGGTGCCCTGCGGTTGCGGTGGCGTCAAGGCGGATCATTTGACGTTGAGCCATTTGCGCGCCAGCGCCTCGGCCTTGGCGCGATCGGCGGGGTTTATCTTCGACATCGCCTCATCGAGCTCAGGGTCGCCTTTTCCGGCGGTTTTCGCGACAAGATGCCATTTGAAACCCTCGATGACCTGGTCCGCTTGCGCGCCGGGCGCGCTCACCAGCACGCGCGCGAGGCGGTTCTGGGCGATCGGGCTGTTTTGTTTGGCGGCCTTGCGCAACAAGGCGACCGCGGCGGCTTCGTTCTTTGGCGTGCCGGTGCCGTTGTAAAGCGCGATGGCGTATTCGACCTCGGCGTCGACATTGTTGGCGAGTGAAGCCGCCTGTAGCAGCCGGGCCGACTTTTCGACGTCTTTCGGCACGCCGGTGCCTTCCTTGTAAAAGGTCGCGAGCGCGTATTGCGCTTCCGCATTGCCGGCGTCGGCGGCGAGGCGAAGCAATTCGGCGCAGCGCCGCAGGTCCTGCGGCAGCGTCTGGCCGTCGAGATAGAGCAGCGCGAGATTATACGCCGCCTTGGGGTTGCCGAGCTTGGCCGAGGACGCCAGCAATCTCACGGCTTCCTCGCGGTTGACCGGGCCGCCGCGGCCGGCAAGCCGCATCATGGCCAGCGCGAACATGCCCTCGCGGT
>Ga0210400_10001297_pt1 | contig 24963 bp, 23 predicted proteins | sample IncBWH26MmetaG_FD_155456 | JGI IMG/M metagenome (GOLD analysis project Ga0210400, IMG submission 155456) | Forest soil microbial communities from Barre Woods Harvard Forest LTER site, Petersham, Massachusetts, United States - Inc-BW-H-26-M | ecosystem: Environmental > Terrestrial > Soil >...
TCACCGGCATGCAGTGCCTGCCCGACAGTCTGCGCGACCGCGTGTACTATCGCCCGACGAATGAAGGAGTGGAAAAGCGGATTCGCGAACGCCTGGAAGAAATCAAACGCCTCAAGCAGCCGGCATCAAATCGCACGTCAAATCCAGCGTCAAATCCAACGCTGAACCGAACAAAAAGAGAATCTGAAACCTGACTCCTGCAATCTCATAAGCAGTTGCGAATCGATCGGCAGGAGGATTTTGTCGTGTCCACCACTCCGTTCACTAATTTCGGCCTATCCATCCCACCTCTCCCTGAAACACAAGCGCAAAAGCTCGCGGAACTGGCGCGTCTGCAAAAGTTCGCGCAGCGGATCACCTCCACTCTCGACATTGAAGAACTCGTGCCGCGGATCGTTGATGAAGTGGCGGCGTCACTGGGCTGCGTTGAGATCAACATCTATCTGCGCGATTCTGAAACTTCTGAATTCGTACTGGCAGGCGTTCGTGGCTGCAGCCTTTACGGCAAGGGCCATCGCCTCGAGGTAGGCTCCGGAATGGTAGGGCACGTCGCGGCCACTGGCAAAATGCACTATGCCCCCGACGTCACTCGCGACCCTTATTACATATCCTGCGAGCCCGATACGCGCTCCGAAGTCGCCATCCCGCTGCAACGCGAGGGCGATCTGGTCGGAGTTTTCACAGCTTCCCATTGCGAACTCGACGCCTTTTGCGCTGACCAGTTGCGCCTGCTGCAAGGCTTGTGCGCGCACGTTGCCGTCGCGGTACATAACGCCCGGCGCTTTGGCGATGAGCGCGAACGGCGCGAGCGCATGAGCCGTGAGGCCGAAGAAGCTCAAGAGATTCAGCAGGCTCTGCTGCCGCGGACCTCTCCTCTGATCCCAGGGTTCCGTGTCTCCGGCCTTTCGATTCCGGCAGGCTCAGTCGGCGGCGATTGGTATGACTTCATTCCCCTGCCCGACGGACGCTGGGGTCTGGTTCTAGCCGATGTCTCCGGCAAAGGCACGGCAGCCGCGCTCCTAATGTCCGCCACCCGCGGCATGCTGCGTTCGCTGGCGCAAACGGGTTCCGGACCCGCCGAGGTCCTGACGCGTCTCAACAACATGATGATCGAGGACTTCCCATGCGGACGCTTCGTCACCATGGTGTATGCCGAGCTCGACCCGTCCACCCGCCTTTTGCGGATCGCGAACGCCGGTCATCTCGCGCCGCTCCTCGTCGAGCCTTCCGGCCACCGCTGGATCAATCACGAGCACGGCTTGCCCCTCGGAATTTCAGCCAGCAAGTTCTCAGAGACGGAAGTGACGCTCGGCGAGCAATCGCGAATCGCATTTTATTCCGACGGAATCACCGAGGCTGAAATCGCTTCCGGCGAAGAATACGGCGCGGAGCGTCTCCTCGCCCACATGCAATCGCCAGAAGTCACTCCGGAAGGCCTGCTCGCAGACGTCAGAAAATTCGCGAACGGAACAGGCCTGCGTGACGATGCCACAATGATTTTGGTGGGTCCGCGGTGACGACCGCTGCTCGGTAACGACATCCGCTCCACATCAGAGCATCTGTTTCGTATCAGGGCATCGCTTTAGCGATGCCGTAAGTTCGTTCAAATCAGACGCCCCTTCAGGGGCGTGAGAGAACTCGTTTTCGGAGAAGTCGGTCGTCCCTCCGGGGACTTGAATCGCCGCTTCCACTTGTCCCAGTGCTGAAGCGCTGGGCTAAGCTCGGACGCCCCTCCGGGCTGGACTCTGAGACATTTCAATCCACCGGACTGCCCATAACGCGCTACCCAAATCTCGCCCGGTGCTCCTTCAAAACGCATCGGTCCATCACGACAAACATCCCGGCCTTCCGCGCCTTCTCCGCCGCGCCTTCGTTGATCACGCCTTCCTGCATCCAGATCGTCGGAATCTTTAACTCGATCGCCTGCTCCACAATCCCATCCACATACTCCGGCCGCCGGAACACATCCACCAGATCAATCTTCTCCCGCACTTCGAGCGGCATTTCGAGCAATGACGGATATGCCTTCTCGCCAAGCGCCTCCGCAATGTGCGGATTCACCGGGATAATTTTGTATCCCGCCGCCTGCATATAAGCGGAAACGCCGTGACTCGCCCTCATCGGACTCCCTGACAATCCAACCACGGCAATAGTCTTCGCCCGCGACAACAGTTCGTAAATAGGATCGGATTCCTTCAATTCAGATGCCCGGCTCCTGAAGTCCAATTTCCCGTAGAGACGCGGCTCGCCGCGTCTCCGCAAGGGGCAAGCCCTGTCTCAACAGTGAGTCAGTCCTTTTTTTCCATCTTCTGCTTAAACATCCGCGTTGCCAGCTTGCGAATCGTGTCCGAAACCTCTTTGTTGCCCGACAGATTCTTCAGATCATGAATCAGTAGATTCTTCATCAGTCCCAACGAGAGATCGAGCGGCGTGCGCGGGTTCTGTACCAGGTTCCGCATGATGTTGTAATTCTTCGCAAACCGCCGCTTCAGCGGAATCGCGCGCAGCACCGCCTCCAGCACATTTTTCTGCAGTGCGAACTTTTCCACTTCGCCATCCGAAACCTTCGGCGACTCCAGCACCGCGATTGCCACCAGCTTCGTGGAGTCGCGAATCAGGATCGACCGGTCCTCTTTGCTGCCGCGCATCGCTAGCGTGATCCGCCCCCGGATGTCGAGCTTGGCAATCTTCTGCAGCACGCTATCGCGCCTCTCCTCGATACCGGGACTTACTTGCTTCTTGGCCTTAATAGCGACTGCGGCGGCCGCTGGCTTCCCCGGCGCCGCCGATTTCCCCGCCGCCGCGTCAGCACCTGCACTGCCCGTGGCAGCAGCCGCCTGCGCCTCAACCTCACCCGCCCCGTCGCCCCCCGCCTCTTCGAGCGACATCCCTATAGGCTGAAACGGTTTGTCTTTTTCGGCTGCCAGCTCCGCCGCATTCTCTTCCAGAAACTTTATGACGGTACTCTCTACAACTTCATCGGCTGCGTCCACTTCGGTCGCCGCCGCCGCCGGGCTTGTTTCCAAAGCAGCCAGCTTCTTCCCAATCTCGGCAAGCTCAGTGGGACGCAGGTTGGCATTTGATTGCAGCGCCTGCAAAAGCGGGGGAGAGTTCATCACTCGCGTGCTCGCCAGCAAACCTTCCACCACCGGACGCGACCCCGATACCGCAAGTTCGTCCAGCGCTTCTTCGCTTACCGACGGATTCTCCGCCAGTGCCGGCACCAGGCGGGGCCTCAGATTCTTCGGAGAAACGAAATACGCCAGCACCTCGGCACTGGTCTTTGGATCGGCCGCCGCCGCCATGCTGGCTTTTTCATCCCAACCGGCCAGCGTTAGACGCGCCTGCTCGCCAAACAGTTTGTGATTTAGCGCCAGGTAGACAAGGATCTCAATCGTCTCCTCCGGCGTCACCGAGAGAGCCCCGCGCGCCGCCGATTGCATGAGGTTCGACGGCACTTGCGAATTGCGGATCATGTCAAGCATTCGGGACATCATTTATCTCCCGGAATTGGCCGCGGCTCTTTTTCTTCGCGGATGGCGATTCCTGCTCGCCGCCTGCTCCAATTCCCCGACTGCAATCTCGAGTTCAGGCGTAATCCGGTTCGGGTTGCGCCGCCGATATTCGTCGCTCAACGCGCGATAGTACCAGAGCGTGCCTTCTTTTTTCCCCGAGAACCGCTTCCAGACGGATTCCCCTTCTCGCCGATAGTCCGCCAGAATCGTGCGGACGTTATGCAGCTTGTCAGCAGCCGAAACCAACCGTGTCTCGGCGTCAGCATGCTTTACTTCGCGCAGATAGTTTTTCTTCCTTTCGAGCCACTCCGGCTTCGGCACGACGTATGCATCCGTGCAGCCGTCAACGATCTTCGCAACGCGCGCGCCAAACTGTTTGCGGACTTCGCGCAGCCTCGGCGTGCCGCCGCAATCTTCCACCACATCATGCAGCAGCGCCGCAATCGCCATATCTTCGTCGCCGCCGGCTTCCAGCACCAAAGATGCAACCGCCATCAGATGCGAGAGGTAAGGCACCGCCGTTTTCTTCCGCGTCTGTCCCGCGTGTTTCTCCGCTGCGTAGCGAAAGGCACGCTGCAAGCGGGATCCGAGCCTCGGCGGTTTCAGCGAGATTTTCTTTCTAACCCTCATAGATCCGCAACCCAAAAACCGCTGTCATCCTGAGCGCAGCCAAGCCAGTCGCGAAGCGAATGGCCTCGCGGAGTCGAAGGACCCCTGCACTCTCTCCCCCGTCCGCGCCGTCGCAGGGAGTTCTAACCGCGCCCGCTGACAGCAACTTACCCGCAATGCTGGCACGTCTTCCCACGCAACGCCTCGCTTCCCTCATACGCAATGAGAGGCACCATCACCAACCCGGCCACTGGGTCGGCCCACCACCACCCAAAGGTGGCGTTCAATAGCAACCCCAGCAACAGAACACCCGAAAGATAGGCGCAAATATCAGTCTGCCGCGAATCAGCCTGAAGTGCCGCACTGCCCAATGCCCACGCCACTCGACGTTTGGCTCGTGCCAGCAACGGCATCGCAATCAACGACGCGATCGCCAACGCAATTCCCGGCAGACTTCTCTCCGGAGCCTTCCGTCCAACCAGACTGACCACCGAATCGCCCGCAACGTAGGCCGCCAACAGGAGCAGGCTTACACCAACCAGCCTCAACGCATTCCGCTCCACTCTTTCCCTTCGCTCCTCATCGTGATCCGCGTGCAAGCGCCAGAGCATAACGCCGCCAGACGACACTTCGATCAGCGAATCCAGCCCGAATCCCATCAGCGCAATGCTGCCGGCCACGGCGCCGGAAATCAGCGCGACCAAGGCCTCCAGTAGATTCCACACCACCGTGAAATACTCCAGGCTCAGACCCCGATGGATGGTTGCCGCGCGCGTGGTCACGATTTGGTTCTCGCCCCTATTCCCGCTAGCCGTTATTTCTTCTCGCCGCGTCGCATCCGCAGATAAGCCTGCATAAATGGCCGCAGATCGCCATCCAGCACACGATCCACATCACCGATTTCCAGCTTCGTGCGGTGATCCTTGATCATCCGGTACGGCTGCAGCACATACGACCGGATCTGGGAACCGAAATCAATATCCAGTTTCGAGTCTTCGATTTTCTTGGTGACCTCGCGCTTCTTCTCCAGTTCGAATTCGTAAAGTTTGGAGCGCAGCATGCTCATCGCCTTTTCTTTATTCTTGTGCTGCGAGCGCTCATTCTGGCAGTTCGCCACGAGGCCCGTCGGGATATGCGTGATCCGCACCGCCGAATCGGTCGTATTGACGTGCTGTCCACCCTTGCCGCTCGAACGATAGGTGTCGATCCGAATATCCTCGGGCTTAATGACGACTTCAATGCTGTCGTCGATCTCAGGCGAAACATAAACGCTGGCAAACGACGTATGCCGCCGCTTCGCCTGATCGAAAGGCGAAATTCGCACCAGCCGGTGCACACCAATCTCGCTCGTCAAATAACCGAACGCATATTGGCCAATCACCGAAAACGTCGCCGACTTGATCCCCGCTTCTTCTCCGGGCTGGTAGTCGTACATCTCCGTCTTGAATCCCTGCCGCTCCGCCCAGCGCAGATACATTCGCAGCAGCATCTCAGCCCAGTCCTGCGACTCGGTGCCACCCGCCCCGGGATGAATTGTCATGATCGCATTCAGGCCGTCATTCTCGCCCGAAAGCAGCGTCTCGGTTTCGACCCGATCCACCAGTTCGCGCAGAGAGTCCATGTCGCGCTGCAAATCCGCCGCAACATTCTCACCTTCGCCGGCCAAATCGAAATAGGTGGCGATGTCGTCAGTTCGGCGCGCCAAGTCGCCTTCGAGCGACAACAAGCTTTCCAGGCGCTTCCGTTCGCGCATTACCTGCTGAGATTTTGCCGGATTCGACCACAGATTGGGATCCGACGCCTGCTTTTCGATTTCGGCAAACTGCTGGCGCAGCTTCCCGGCGTCAAAGATACTCCCGGAGGTCGTGAACCTTGGTCTTTAAAGAAGTGTATTGCTGTTCCAGTTCATCCAACATTTATTTGTCACTCGTCTTATTATTCGGCTTAACTTATCTTAATTCGGTGAAACAGTTTGCTGAAAAACTCTCGCTTGGTTTGGGGTGGCGCAGCGCTTCAGCGCTGCGGTGAGTCGACCGTCAGCGCCGGCTTTAGCCGCCGAGCGTGACTGCGCCGGCGCAATACCACGCCTTCAAGGCTCGCGGATCGGAAATATAAAACGCATCAGCAGCGCGCCTGCTGAAATTATCGCACACAGATATGCGAACCAATCGCCATGCCGAGTGTAAAAGGTGGTGTTTGAACTAAGCGCGTAAGGCGCCGCCAGTGCGGTGCGTACCTTACGCGGGGTCGCCGCCACAATCCGTCCATCAGGATCGACCGATGCCGTCATCCCCGTATTCGTCGCCGCCAGCAGCCACCGCCCATTCTCGATCGCCCGCATCTGTGTCTGCTGCAAGTGCTGCTTCCAGGCGCCGCTGTCACCGTACCAGCCGTCGTTCGAAATGTTCACCAGAACCTGCGCGCCCTGCAGCGGTCCCTGGCGCACTTCGTCAGGAAAAATCGATTCATAGCAGATGAACATCCCGAGCCGCTGCCCCCCCGCGTCCAGCGCCGTTCGTGACCCTCCTCGCTGAAACTCTCCCACTTCTTTGGTCAGCCCTCCGGCAAACGCAAACACCCGCGGAAAGGGCAAATATTCACCGAAGGGTACGAGATGCACTTTGTCGTAGCGTCCAACCCATTCGCCCTGCGGATCGACCAGCGCTGCGGAATTGAAAATTTGCGAGCTCTGTCCGCCCGAGCCCAAGCTTGGCTCGCCGCTGCTCATAGTGGCGTGCATTGCGGGTGTGATGCCAATCGACCCCGCCACCACCCAGGTACCCGACTGCTGAGCCAGTTCACTCACCGCATCGCGAAACAGAGGATCGTTCGTATAAAACGGAGAAGGTGACTCGGGCCACACTATCAAGTCGTACCGCTGCCCTGGCTTTTCTCCGGCAGGATGCAAACTGATCGCGGTTAATTCACGCAGCGTGCTCTGAAAATACTCCTTCGTCCACATCTCTCCCGTTTGAATCGGAATATCCGGCTGCACCAAAAGCGCGGTGCGATTCGTCGCCACCGGAGGAGGCGTCAGCCACTGCCCCGTCTGCAGGATCACCACCGCCGCGCATGCCGCTGCCAGCAGCGCTTTCCGCCGCTTCTTCGCGGCCAGAAACGCAGCTGCGAACACGCTGTTTACCAGCACGATTTCAAACGAGAGCCCGTAAACGCCGGTAAATGTCGCGATCCGCGTGAGCGCAAAATTCCCCGTCTGCGCGTATCCGAGAAGTTCCCACGGAAACGCGGTAATCCGCGTCCGGGCAAGCTCCACCGCAACCCAAAGAAACGGAACTGCCACAAGAGTGCGCCGGATGGCCGCCCCCGATGCAGAAGTTTTTTGTCCGCCAACCTTTGATCCGCCAACCTTGGGTCCGCTAACCTTAGACCCGGCAACCCAAGCCAGCAGCAGCCCGAACATCCCGTGATAAAGCCCGACGTACATGCAGAACAAGACCAGCGCCAGTACGGCGACCGGAATCGGCAGCCCGCCATAGCGGTGCATGGTGTCAAAGATCCAGTAGCAGGTGCCGGCAAACCAGAGGATCCCGCACACGTAGCCCAGTACAAATCCCTGCCACAGGGTCGCGGGCAGCAAACGCGACTGATCGTCGAGTTGCAGTTGCAGGGTCTCTGGAGCGCGAGCCCGCAAGATCGCGACGATCAGCGGTGCCACCGCGATCCACGAGAACCAATAGAGATTCGGAAGCGGAAAAATGACGATCTGCAGCCCGGCTGACAGCACAGCCAGTCGCCAGGCACTGAAGGGGATTCGTCGCACACGTCAGCATAGCAAAGTTGCTTGGGCATGCCTGCGGGCACGACGCGTCCTCAAATCGCGAATCACTCCGTCCCAATCTTCGAATTGGTCAAGCCGCCTCGTTTCAAATAACATAGTCCGTTTACAATCTGCTTATGGGTCTGCTCATCATCACCGTGCTGGTGCGAATTCTCGAAACTATGCTGGTCGTCGGCGCAACTGGGTCCGTTGTCGTCCTCGTGCTCAGCGGGATTGAAGACCTCAAGCTGCTTTTTGGCCGGGAGGAACAGAACTACTCCTAGTCCACCATGTCCTCGTTCGGGCCTACATCACCGTCGAATCGCGTTCGCATCGTCGTAGCCACCTCGGTGATGCTCACGTTCATCTCTTACTGGCGGGCCGCCGCCATTGTGCTGAACGACCTTGCCTCGTCCGGCTTTTATGCCTGTGGCATCGCCGAGCAGGCAGTCGGCAAGTCCGCCCCCTGGTTCATCGTCGCCGTCATGCTGTTTTCATTCGCCGTACGCGCCGTGTACGTCGAAAGCTGCTCGATGTTCGTCCGTGGCGGCGTGTACAAAGTTGTGAAAGAAGCGTTAGGCGGCACCCTTGCCAAGCTCAGCGTCTCCGCCCTGATGTTCGATTACATCCTCACCGGGCCGATTTCCGGGGTGTCGGCCGGCCAGTACATCGTCGGTCTGGTCAACGAAACCTTTATCACCGCCGACATCCACGGCTGGATTCCCCGCGCCGTCCACAACATCTTCCATGGCACGCCGCACCTCAACGTCAACTTGACGTCCGTAGTAATCGCTCTAGCCGTCACGATCTATTACTGGTGGGAAAATACCAAGGGCATCCAGGAGTCCAGCGAAAAAGCTCTCCGCGTCATGCAGATCACCACCGTGATGGTGGTCATCTTGCTGGCGTGGTCGGCGTTTACCCTCCTCAAGGCGGGATACAATCCCGTTCCACTTCCCATTCCTCAGAACCTTCATTTCTCGAAAGAGTCTCTCGGCTTTCTCAGCCACAGCTTTCCCGAACAGGATCTTGCAAAGATGTTCGGATTGCTCGGAATCTTGATCGCCTTCGGCCACTCCGTGCTGGCCATGAGCGGAGAAGAATCGCTCGCCCAGGTCAATCGTGAACTCGCCCATCCCAAGCTCAAGAATCTGAAAAAAGCCGCGATCGTCATCGCCATCTACAGCTTCGTTTTCACCGGACTGTCCGCGCTGTTGTCGGTCATGCTCATTCCGGATGCGGTCCGGGTTCCAGTTTATAAAGACAATCTGATCTCCGGCCTCGCCATGTACATGTGGGGCCCTCTCATCCTGCGCCTGATCTTCCGCGCCTTTGTTGTGGTGGTAGGGTTCCTCATCCTCTCCGGCGCCGTCAACACCGCGATCATCGGCTCCAATGGCGTCCTGAACCGGGTCTCCGAAGACGGCGTTCTCGCCGATTGGTTCCGAGTTCCCCACCGCAAGTACGGCACGAGTTCCCGCATCATCAACATGGTCGTTGTGCTGCAGATCCTCACCATCCTGGCGAGTCGCGGCGACGTCTATGTGCTCGGTGAAGCCTATGCCTTCGGCGTGATCTGGAGTTTCACCTTCAACAGTCTGTCCATGCTCGTCCTGCGCTTCAAGTACAAAGGTGAGCGCGGCTGGAAGGTTCCCCCGAACATCACTATCGCCGGAACCGAAATACCCATCGGTCTGTTTGCGGTCATGCTCGTTTTACTCTCGACCGCGCTCGTGAACCTGGCTACCAAATCCGTTGCCACCGTCGCTGGTGTTTCCTTCTCAGTTGTCTTTTTCGTGATCTTCACGGTTTCCGAACACGCGAATCGGAAAAAGCACGCGCTCGCTAAAGAGCATATGAAGGATCACTTTCAGTTGCTCCAGAGCGACACGGTCGACCGCGGCTCTCTCGGCATCCGCCCCGGCAACGTGCTCGTGCCCGTCCGCGACTACAACACTCTGAATCACCTGCGCTGGGTGCTCGAGCATAGCGACACGCGCGAGCAGGACGTGGTCGTCATGACCGCCCGAGTAAGCCAATTCGGTACCGCCGCCTACGGTCTTTCCAGCGAGCAGGTCTTCAGCGATTACGAGCAGACCCTGTTCACGCGCGCCGTCTCCGTAGCCGAAAGCGTCGGCAAGAGGATCTCACTGCTGGTCGTCCCGGCTCGCGACCCCTGGTCGGCCATCGCCCAGACCGCTCACAACCTGGAATCTTCCGCCGTCGCCGCAGGCATTTCCAGCAAAATGACCGCGGCCGAGCAGGCTTTTGCCCTGGGTAGCGCCTGGGAAGCCATACCGGAACCCAAAAAGCAGTTCGTACTGCAGATCGTTCAGCCCGGAGGCATAGTCGACACCTTCCGCATCGGTCCTCACACGCCCACCATGAAGAACGAGGACGTCGCCCTGCTTCATCGCTTGTGGCTGAATATCACCCGGGAACCGGGTTTGGAAAACGTGCACCACCACGACATTCTGACCCAGGCCCTTACTCGCTTCGCCCACGACTACGGCGCGCGCGACCACGACAATATCGTGAAGGAATTGGGACGCCACAGCGCCGCGGATGGCCCACTCCCGGTTCGCCGCATCGCCGATCAGATTGCAACCGTGCAGCCCGAACCCACTCGTCCCGATCGCGACGAAGGCCCGCAAAGCCCCAAGGAATAAGGAATGATGAGAGAGAAAATGGAGAGACGGGCGCCCTCACCCGTCCTTCGCTAGCTACGAGCGATGGTTACGAGCGATAGCTACGCGCGATCGTTTACGCGCGACAGTTACGCGCGGCCCGGCCGGGATGCCTCCGCCACCAACGCGCCGCCACCACCAGCTCACTTCACTCTAGGCGAATCCATATCCGCCGCCTTCTGATCGTCCCCGTGAATTACTCCATCCTCTTCCGCATAGAATGATCGGTGGTCGGCGTCCATGTTCTTGGGCGTCATGGTGAGCACGAAACCGTCGTGATCAGGACGATCATGGTTGGGACGGAAGCTGGCCGTATAATCTCCGCGCTCGTTGGTGTGCGCCATACGCTTGGTGAAGGTTCCTGTCCCCGCCAGAGATGCCAACGAATCTGTGTACTTGTTATGCCGCTTCTTGTATTCGCGTTCCGCCCGGAGCACCACTCGCATGTAGCCAAGCGCCTGCGCTTCCGATTCCGACCGCGCCGGATCGCCCGGAAACTTCGGCTGATATGTTCCCGAAGGTTGCGCCGTCGTTTGCACTGACGTTTGCGCCGAAGTCTGCGCCTGCGTCCACGCCAGCACCGTGCCCATCACGCCGATCGCCAGAATCCCCCGCCGCATCCGCCCTGGGTTCATAGCAAGGTCCTCCTCCGACGCCAGATTTGGGGGTTACCCCCGTAATTTGTCTCCATCACCAATCGTTTCAATTCTTCGCGGCTTAAGGCAAGCTTAAGCAGGATGCAATCCTAACAGGGAAACTTTAATGAAAGCTGCCGTCGCCAGAAAGCCGCTGATACGTGTTGCCGTAGTGGAGAGCGATCCACTACGTTTTGTTGGATTCCGGGCCCTTTTTGATACTGAACCTGATCTGGAGCTAGTTTCCGCCTCCCTGGCCGACCTTGGCCAGTTGCAAGCTATTGATCTGGTCTTGTTGGGCAATCGCGGCGGCCAGAACCTGTATGACATCATGGCCAGCATGAAGGCCATCCGCCCGGACCTGCGCATCATCGTAACCGGCTCCGGCATGGACGACGAAAGCGTCCTCAAAGCCATCGCCGCCGGCGCCAAAGGCTACGTCGACGAAGCAGCCTCACCAGTCGAGTTTATCCAGGCTCTCCGAATCGTGAATCAGGGCTCAGTATGGGCTCCGCGCCGCGTACTCTCGACCTTCATCGAACGCGTCAGCGCATCCCCGGGTCGCATCTTCCCCGCCGGCCGGATCACCTTTACCGACCGCGAAAAAGAAGTTCTGGAAATGCTGGTAGCGGGCCGCTCCAACAAAGAAATCGGCTCAGCCCTGGGTATTGAAGAACGCACCGTGAAAGCTCACGTAGCAAAACTGATGCGCAAAGTAGGAGTGCAAAACCGAATCGCCCTCTCCGTCCATGCCATAACGCATTCGCTGGTGACCGCAAAGTAGTAAATCTCGCTGGTTAGAGCAATCGCCTTGGCCGACGCCCTGTCGGCCATTTCAGGCCCGCATCGATCATCGATCATCCAGCACCGTCTCCATCGTGGCCCTGTCTATCAACCCCGGAATCAAGATTTTACTGATGGCTGATGCCCGATGCCTGACGGCTGAAAGCTGACCTCGGTTACCCTAGTACCATGACCCTCGTAATCTTGTCCCCTTCCCCCACCTGCCGCATACTCGCCTCACCTACCACAGAACCTGGGAGACGGGGTTGAAAGCGGAGATTAGGGTCGCCGCTTCCAGCCCCGCATTTTTTTGCCTGGCACTCCTCTTGTCTTCCCTTCCCCGCCAAACCGAACCGCGTTTGAATCCCACTGAGAACTGAGAACCGCGAACTGAGAACTAGATCGGGACTCACCCTGATCACTCCCCCGATAACCCCCGTTCGGCACCCCGCATCGAATAGAATCAGAGTCAGCAAATACGACAATTAGAATCCAGATTCTGATCTCCCAGGTGAGGCCATGATGCGAAATTTCCTCGTTCTGACGTTGCTTTTCTGTTTTTTGACTTCAACTATTTCCGCCGCTCAAGACACCAAGACTGACGCCAGCGCCCCGGCCAGCGCCCCCGCGCCCAATACCAAAGCCTCCGGACGTGTCGAGGCCGCCGGCACCGTACTTGACGAAATTCAAGGCGCTCCAGACAAAGGCATCCCTCAGGAAGTGCTCGGTTCGGCCGAATGCGTCGCTGTCGTCCCGTCGCTGCTCAACGGAGGCTTCGTCTTCGGCGGCCGTTACGGCAGAGGCGTCGCCAGTTGCCGCACCGAAAAAGGTTGGAGCGCTCCCGCTTTCTTCACCATCGGCGGCGGTAGTTTCGGCTTGCAGATTGGCGGCCAGGCAACGGATGTCGTCATGCTCATCATGAACAAGAACGGCATGGATCACTTGCTCTCCAGCCAGTTCAAACTCGGCGCCGATGCCAGCGCAGCCGCCGGTCCCGTCGGCCGCCACGCCGCCGCTGATACCGATTGGAAAATGCGGGCGCAGGTCCTGACCTACTCGCGCTCCCGCGGTCTCTTCGCCGGTCTCGAACTCTCAGGCGCCGTCATCAAACAGGACAAAGACAGCACCCGCGACTTCTACGGCCGCATGGTGCCGTTCAAGACCGCTCTCAAGGGAGAAATCGATGCGCCCCAATCCGCGTACCCCTTCCTGAACACTCTGGCCAAGTGGGCGCAGCTGGCAGCGAAGTAGTAAAGTTCTCAGTTCCCGGTTCTCAGTTCTCAGTAAGGGCGCCAAGGGTTTTTCACTGAGAACTGACAACTGAGAACTGAGAACTGCCTTGCGAGAACGCCTCGAGTACGCTCTAGTCTGGCCCTGGGTAAAGATCCTGGGCGCGCTCCCCCGTCCCCTGGCGCGCGCCATCGGGATCACATTCGGCTTAACCATCTACGCGCTTCACGGACGCCTGCGCCGCGTCGGCCTGCGCAACCTGGCTCTAGCCTTCCCTGAAATATCGCCGAACGAGCGCCGCCGCCTGCTTCGCGGCGAATTCGTCTCTCTAGGACGCCAACTAGCTGAAGTCTGCCTCTTCCCCCGCTACTCCCGCGAAAATGTCTCCCGCGTAGTCGTCTATGACGGATTTGAAAACTTCGAGCGCGCCTACGCTCGCGGCAAAGGCGTCCTTTTTCTCACCGCTCACCTGGGAGCCTGGGAACTCTCCGCTTTCGCTCACTCTCTGCAGGGCCATCCGCTGTCGATCGTGATGCGCTCCCTCGACAATCCCTACATCGACGCCTTCATCCAGAGCTATCGCACCATGCACGGGAACCGCACCGTGGACAAAGACGATTTCGTGCGCGGCCTGCTCTCCGCCATGAAAGCCGGCGAAACCGTCGGCATCCTCATGGACACCAACATGACCCCGCCGCAGGGCGTGTTCGTGGATTTCTTCGGCATCCCCGCCTGCACCGCCAGCGGCCTGGCCCGCATCGCTCTGCGCACCGATGCCGCCGTAGTCCCCGGCTTTACGGTATGGGATTCGAAACTGCGCAAATACATCCTGCGCTTCGATCCCGCCGTAGAATTGATTCGCACCGGCGATGACCAGGGCGACATAGTGGCCAACACCGCAAAATTCACCAAAATCGTCGAAGCCTTCATCCGCAAATATCCCGACCAATGGCTATGGGTTCACCGCCGCTGGAAAACGCGCCCAGCAGGCCACCCGCCGCTGTACTAAGCTTTAGTGTGGGGACGGGCACCCCGCCCGTCCAAGGTTGCGTAGGGACGGCCGCCCTCGGCCGTCCAAGCCGAGCGAAGCTCGGCAGCTGCCTGTGGCGCAACAACTCTGATTTCGCTCTAGCCCCTGACGGCCAGACGTTAAGGTCCAAGCATCACCTACTCATCCCCGCGTTGTGTACATCCACCTCGGAAAGCGACAATAGACAACCATGAAGCAAACCCTGCGCGATCTAGCCAAGCAGCTCGGCTGTCGTCTCCTCGGAGACAATTCCATCACCGTGACCAGCGTCTCCAGCCCGCAATCCGCCACCAGCGATAGCCTCGTCTTCGTGGATGACGCCCAATATCTCGACACCGCGCTCGGCTCGTCCGCCGCAGCCATAATCGCAGGAGATTTCGCCAGCGCCGCCACCTCCTCCAAACCCATGCTGATCTCCGCCCAGCCGCGCCTGACCTTCGCGCGAGCCGCAAAGCTGCTCCACGACTCCGAGAGCAATCGCACGATTGATCCTTCCGCCATCGTTTCCGCTTCCGCCAAGATCGGCAAGAACGTAGCCATCGGCGCGCGCACAATTCTCGGAGAACACGTCAAGGTCGGCGATGAAACGACAATCGGCGCCGGTTCTGTAATCGGCGACCACGTGGTCATCGGAAACCATTGCCGGATCGATCCAAACGTCACCATCTACCCTGGCACAACTATCGGCAACCGCGTCATCGTGCAGGCAGGAGCCGTTCTCGGCAGCGAAGGTTTCGGCTACGTCCGCGATTCCGAAACCGGACGCTACGAGCAATTCCCACAAATTGGGCGCCTCGTAATCGAAGACAATGTAGAAATCGGCGCCAACTCCACCATCGACCGCGGCGCTCTCGACGAAACCCGTATCCGCCGCGGCACAAAAATTGACAACCTGGTGCACATCGGCCACAACGTCCAGATCGGCCATGATGTCATCATCGCCGCCCAAACCGGCATCTCCGGCAGCGCCGTAATCGAAAACAGCGTCATCATAGGCGGACAGGTAGGAATTGCCGATCACGTCCGCATCGAAGCCGGCGCCATCCTCGGAGCCCAAAGCGGCATCCCAACCAAAAAGGTGATTCGCGGCAAAGGCGTCGTCTTCTGGGGAACCCCAGCACGCCCCATTCGGGAGTATCTTAGAGAATTGGCGTTCCTATCGCGGTCAGCAAAGAAGCACCGCTGAGCGGAATCCAATTTTCCCGTAGAGATGCGGCTCGCCGCGTCTAAGCACTGCCCGAAAAGCCAAGAGCTAAAGGCCAAGTGCTAAGTGCTGAGACCTGCCCTCATGCCCATCCTAGTCATCGGCGGCCACACCCGCAGCGTCGGCAAAACCAGCGTCGTAGCCGGCCTAATCGCCGCCCTGCCCGCCTTCCACTGGACCGCCCTCAAAATCACGCAATACGGACACGGCGTCTGCTCCGCCAACGGCGCACCCTGCGACTGTGCCACCGCCGATCATTCCTTCGCTGTGTCGGAAGAAAAAGATCGCTCGGGAGAATCCGACACCTCGCGCTTCCTGGTAGCCGGAGCCGATCACTCCTGGTGGGTCCGCACCGAGCAAGGCCACCTCGCTGAAGCCATGCCCCGCATCCGCAAGATTCTCGCCACCACGCAAAACGCCATCATCGAGTCGAACAGCATCCTGCGTTTCATGAAGCCGGATCTCTATTTGACCGTACTCGACCCGCAGACCGCCGATTTCAAAGCATCCGCGCAAACTTTTCTCGATCGCGCCGATGCCGTGCTGCTGCACTCCGTCAAACATTCCAAGAACCCCGCCTGGGAACACGTCTCGCTAAAACCCGTGATCGATCGCCCCATGTTCGCAATCCACCCGCCCAACTACGTGACCCCAGAAGTCGTAGACTTCGTCCGCGGTCGCTTAGTAGTACGCGGCGATACCGAGACGTCACTCTTCAAGTCTTAATTCGTCAGATTCTTGTTAATTCATTTGATTTTGTCATCCCGAGCGAAGCGAGGGATCTGCAGTTCGCCGCAAGATCCAGATCCCTCGCTTCGCTCGGGATGACAATTCAAGCAGGGGAGCGTTTCTGCACCATCGGGCCGACCCCCTAAAGCCCTTCTCCGCGTCTCCCCGGTGACCCAGCCCTACCCCGCATACATCCCAATCACCCGCTCAATCGCCCTCCGGCACACCGCGCAAAAAGTCTTATGCCGTGTGAACATAATGCAGTCCACCTCCGGACGGTAGTCCCCCTTCGCCTCGTAGTTCGCACCCTCGAAGGCCCCGACCTTTCCCGCGTATTTCTGCGAACCGAGCATCGCATCTTCCTTCTCACGCTCTTTGCGGAAAAGCTCGTCCATCTCCGCCTCGGGTTTCCCTGCCGCTCGCAGCTCGCGGCGCTGCCGCTGGACATCCCGCTCAAAGCGATCGAATTCTTCTTTATCCCACGGCGTCGGCACCGGAGTCCCCGCCGCAACCAGATCCTTCCACTTCAAATTTGCCGGATCAAGCAACGCCGTCACATTAGGCTCCCACGGCTCCGTCTTATTCGCCGGCGGCAGATAAGCAACATCCGACGTGTAATACTCATCCGCCAGCCCGGCGAAATGGTGGCCGAACTCGTGCACGCCCACATATCCAGCCCACAAATTGTCGATCGCCACCGTCGCATACTGATTGAAAATTCCACCGCCGCCGTAAGTCTGCCCATTCACCAGAATCTCGATGAACTCGTACGGCGCGAACGACGCCAAGTCCCGCAACGCGCGGTTCTCCGTAGTCAGCACATAGCGCTCGGTGCCGAACGTGTCGTACGAAGCGCCCACCGGCGACCGCCGGTAAATTCCGCTCGAAGGCCGGGACACGCCCGCCTCCTCCGCCGCCGGACACAGCCCCCATACATTGAAATCTCTCCGATGCTCGCGAAACGGCGAAATAGAAAACAGCGCCTCGACAAACCGCCGCGCATCTTTCTCAAACTTAGGACGCTCCGCCACAGTGTAACCATCGCCCAGTACCAGCAAGTCCACCTTCGTCGCCGGATCGCCCATCTTCTGTAATTCGATCAACGCCCCCGGCGAAGGTAGACGCGACCGGTCCACGAACTTGTCCTTCGGATCGACCACCGTCTTCCATACCTCACGAAAGCCGCTACCAGCGCGCTCTTTCAGCAACACGTCCACCGGCGTCTCAGGACTCGGAAAGCGCAGCGACTCCGAAAACGTCCGGTTCCCATGCAGCGCCTCTTCCGTCGTCTTCCACTCTCCAAACACTGAATTGAATCCCCGCGAGTACAGCAACTTCCCGCTGCCTCGCTCACGCACTCCAAACAGATATTCTCCCAACTGACTCTCATCGATGGATTTGTTCAGATTCCCTGGCCACTCCAGTGGCTCAAGCACCACCCGATCCAGGCTGAACCATTCGTCATGCGAGTTCCCAGTGTGGTAATAATCGACGCGCAGAGTGCGCGGCGCATCTGAACTAGCGGCAAAACTGGACGTGGAAAAACTAAAGAAACAAAATAGAAGAGAGGCAAAAACCACCCCAAGCGCTCGTTTCATGCCCGGAATTGTACGCTACGACCCCGCCTTGATCTCAACCGCCTTGTCATTCTGAAACGTAATCACCAGCGGCTTTCCTCCATTCGAATAATGAAGAGTTCTAGAACCGTAATCTCCCGAGCCCTCCGGCACGCCCGCTCCAATCGAGAAGCTGGCCTGTAGCTCGCTCATCCCGGCCTGCACTTCATGAGCGTCAATCTTCTGCCAGACATCGGAGGGCCAATGCTTATAAAGATCGTGCGGATCTTCAATGAAGAAAATGTCGTCGGCGCGAAGCTTGAAGTCGCTACCCTTTTCCGCTCCAATCGGAACCGCATAGCTCTTGCCGTTGAGCGAAAAGCATGCCAGCACCTGCTTGTTCTCTGGAGCCTGCGGAGCGACGTCAGCCACCACATCCTGAATCGCAAGCCTCTGCAAAGGCAGCAGAACTCCCGCCTCATGTCCAAAATCGGTCTTGTGCCGTTTCGAATCATACGGATAATACGTGAGTTGATAACCGTACTTCACCCAAACTGGCTGCTCGGTAAACTGCCGTGCAGACTTCAGATCGTAAGCATGAACTTTTTTCGGGGTAACATAGTAGTCCGCCTTAAGCGCCGTCTCCTGCCTGGGCTTAGTGTCCTCTTTCAGGGCCTCGTGCCGCTCGTAAACGATGTACGCCGCCCGCCCGCCCGCGAGCACAATGGCAACCACCAGAAAGATCTGCAGCTTTTTCTGAAACTCCGGATCAATAGCCATGGGTTTGGTCTTAAAGGTTTCCTTAGTGAGGTTTTCCTTAGTGTGACTTCGTGCCCTTAGTGGTTAAGATTTCGGACGCGATCAGTTAAACTATAACCAAGCGCCATTCAGCCAGCCGCAAAGGAAATCCATGCCCATAGCCCAAGATGACGTTCTGAACGCACTCAAGCAGTGCTACGATCCCGAAATCCCCGTCAACATAGTCGATCTCGGCCTGATCTATGAAATCCGCTTCGACGACGTGCCCGAGGGCCAACAGGACGTCACCGTCGACATGACCCTAACCGCCCAGGGCTGCCCCGAACACGTCAACATCAGCGCGCAGGTCAAGTCCCGAGTCGAGCAGCTCCCCGGCGTCCGCAACGCCAACGTCAACGTAATCTGGGAACCGCCGTGGACTCCCGAACGCCTAAGTCCCGAAGCCCGCAAGCAACTGGGAATCGAATAAACGAACCCGCCCGCGTGGTAATGGGGCTTTGCCCCGTGCCTTTCGCGAGTGTGGAGACGCGGCTAGCCGCGTCCCTTTCACAATCTGCTCAATATTCCCCCAACTCCTCAAACGCCTGCGCCGCGCGCCTTTCCGCCAACTCTTCGATCTTGCGTCCGATCCTGATCGCGAGATCAAGAAACCGCGTCCCCTGCCGCACATACGAAGGCAGCTCTTCACGAATCCGCACAAACTGATCCGGATACTCCGACGCCAGCACCGCCAACCCCACGCTTCCCACCAGCACCGCCGCCGGACGTCTCCCCTTGACCACCAACAGCGCGGCCGTTCCCGCCGATCCCGCAATCACTGCCCGCTTCCAGTTCTCCATGTCGTCTCCTGAAGCCGTCGCCTGAAATCATCCCCCGACGCCGGTCTGGCCATGCCTGTCTCCAAGCAGGATTCTATCCCCGTCTACACGAATATTGTAGATTGTTCACCCGGCGGATAAAGCCTGGAACGCCAATCCTCCAAGTCCGCAGTAGCGCTTTCCCCCGTGCCCTCTGTGCCACCCTGTGCTCCCTGTGGTTCAGATTTTCGCTGGTTGACACGACCATGCTCTATACTGCCGCCGACGCTCCATCTTATGAACTATCAACCAAACGATCGAGCCACACCTATGATGCGATTTCGCGTGCTCGCGTTCCCGGCCGCACTTCTCTGCGCTCTTCTCTGCGCCGCCACTCTCGCCTTCGCCCAAGCCAGGCCCCGAGCTCGCGACCTTGGCGTCCCTTTCGACGGCAACCCCGGCGCGTATAACGCCATCACCGATGTCCACGGCGTAGAAGTAGGACACACCACATTAATCTCCGGCAGCGGCAAGCTCAAAGTAGGAGAAGGCCCCGTCCGCACCGGCGTCACCGCCATCCATCCCCGCGGCAAGAACGCGAACGACTCCGTCTTCGGCGCCTGGTTCACGCTCAACGGCAACGGCGAGATGACCGGCACAACCTGGCTGGAAGACTCCGGATTCCTGAACGGCCCCATCATGATCACCAACACGCACAGCGTAGGCGTGGTTCGCGACGCCGTCATCGCCTGGAAAGTGAAGCGCGGCGAGCCCGACATGGAAGGCTACTGGTGGTCATTGCCCGTGGTAGCCGAAACCTGGGACGGCTATCTCAACGACATCAACGGATTCCACGTCAAACCCGAGCACGTTTTCCACGCGCTCGATACTGCGCACGGCGGCCCGGTAGAAGAGGGCAACGTAGGCGGCGGAACCGGCATGATCTGCAACGAATTCAAGGGAGGGATCGGCACCGCCTCCCGCCTACTCGATTCGAAAGCAGGCGGCTACACAGTCGGCGTGCTGGTGCAATGCAACTACGGGCGCCGCGATCAACTGCGCATCGCCGGAGTTCCCGTAGGCAAGGAAATTCCCGACCACCCCGCCTACGGCCAGGACGTCGGCTCAATCATCATAGTCATAGCGACCGACGCCCCGCTCATCCCAGCGCAGTTGAAGCGTCTCGCCCGCAAAGCCTCTCTAGGACTCGGCCGCGACGGCAGCTACTCCGGCGACGGTTCGGGCGACATCTTCGTAGCCTTCTCAACCGCAAATCCAGGAGCGGCCGCTCCCAAGGGAGTCCGCGACCTGAAAATGCTCCCCAACGACAGCCTCGATCCCTTGTTTCTAGCCACCGTCCAAGCCACCGAAGAAGCCGTGATCAACGCCATGGTAGCCGCCGAAACCATGACCGGCATAGACGGCCACACAGCCATAGCCCTCCCCCACGACCGTCTGCAAGAGGTTCTAAAGAAATACAACCGCCTGGCAAAATAACGCAGGGGTTTGCGTGGGGACGGGCGTCCCGCCCGTCCAAGATTTACGTACGGACTGCCGCCCTCGGCCGTCCAAGCCGAGCGAAGCTCGGCAGCTGCCCGTGGCCAAGGCAACTCTGGGCTCGCGACCACGTTACCTAAGCTGCCCAACCAACGCGTAACCGCGTCCGCCTGCCGAAGGACTACAATTAGGCCAGTGAAAGCCTATAGAATCCAGCGCATTAAGAGCGGCATGAAGTTCACTTGCACGCAGTGCACACACAGCGTCAGCACATTGGACTTCGACGCCAAGGGCGGCAACCTCCGCACTCAAGCCGCGACCGCGATCAATGATCACGCCCGCAAAGCGCACTCGGCACCCCCGATAATTTCCCCTTCCGATAGTCAGCAGCGCACCTGGCGCTAGCCCCGCTTCCAAACCCGGCAAACTGTACCACGTAGCTCACGAATTTTTCGGTAACATGGGATCTCCGGCCCGGGCACCGCCCATGGGCATCATCCTATGATTGAGCGATTCGATTTCTCCGATCTCCGCGAACTGTTTGCCAAAGCTAACGAGGAGAAGTCAGGCGACCAGTTAGCCGGTCTGGCCGCGCGATCGGAACGCGAGCGAGTCGCGGCGAAACGCAAACTTGCCGACGTGACACTGGACGAAATCGTCCGCCAACCACTGATCGATCCCGACAAGGACGATGTCACCCGCCTCGTCCTCGACACCTTCGACCAGGAGGCTTTTCGCGCCATAGCAAGCATGACCGTAGGCGAGTTTCGCGAGTTTCTACTCGACGACGCAACCACCGACGCTCAGCTAAAGCCGTTGCAGCCTGCCATCATCCCTGAAATCGCGGCCGCCACAGCCAAGCTGATGAGCAACAAGGATCTGGTGTTGGCCGCCGCCAAGATCCGCAACGTCACCCGCTGCCGCAACACCATGGGAGAGCAAGGAGTGCTGGGCATCCGCGTGCAACCCAATCATCCCGCCGACGACATCGGCGGCATTCTGCTATCTGCATTCGAAGGACTTCTCTACGGCTGCGGAGACGCAGTCATCGGCGTAAATCCCGCCACCGACTCGGTGGAGACAGTCAGCGCGATTCTCATGGCCTTGAATCGCCTGGTGGAGACATACGAAATTCCCACCCAGACCTGTTGCCTCGCACATATCACAACGCAACTCGCAGCGTTAAAACGCGGAACGCCCATAGACCTCCTGTTCCAGTCCGTAGCGGGAACGGAAGCGGCCAACCGCAGTTTCGGAATCACATTGAACATGCTGCGCGAGGGCCGCGAACAGGTTCTCGAACATCATCGCAAACGGGATGCTCTCTGGGCAGGCGATGACGTGATGTACTTCGAAACCGGCCAGGGCAGCGCTCTCTCCGCCGAAGCCCATCACGGAGTCGATCAACTCACCCTCGAAGCTCGAGCCTACGGAGTCGCGCGCGCCTTCCAACCTTTTCTCGTCAACAGCGTAGTCGGCTTCATCGGCCCCGAGTATTTGTACGACGAGCGGCAGATCATCCGCGCCGGACTAGAAGATCATTTCATGGGTAAGTTGCTGGGCCTGCCGATGGGCTGCGACGTCTGCTATACGAATCACGCCGCCGCCGACCAAAACTCCGCCGACAACCTCCTGCTGCTCTTGTCAGCCGCAGGTTGTAACTACTTCATGGGCGTTCCGTGTTCGGACGACGTAATGCTCAATTACCAATCCACCAGCTACCACGACGCGTTGGCCGCGCGGCGCCTCTTCCACCTGCGTCCCGCACCAGAGTTCCTAGCGTGGTTGCAGAAGATGGAGATCTATCGCGGCACCGAGCCCGCGTCTTTAGACTCGTCAGCAAAACGCCAACTGATGCACGGCTTGGAATCTTCCCTGGAGAATGTTCTGTGAAGAGTGTTCAGTGGAGCGCCGGACGTCCTCGCCCGGCCAAGCCGGAATTTGCGGAACACCACGCCTGATAGGAACGGCTTGAATGCCTTCAGAGGATGACAAACTCGCACAGCCAGATTCGCCTGAGACCGACCTGTCCGAAATCGTAAAGAAGGTACGCGCTCAAACTCCGGCGCGCCTGTTAGCGGGCCGGAGTGGAGCCGCCTACAGAACAAATACTCAACTGGAACTCCGCGAGGCCCACGCCGCCGCCCGCGATGCCGTGCGCGCCGAGTTAGCTCTCTCGACTAACCTCGGCGACGACTTCATCCACAAGTGGAATCTATTTGAAGTCTGCTCCCAGGCAGCAACTAAAGATGAGTATCTCTTGCGCCCCGACTTAGGCCGTCGTCTGGATGACCAATCCCGAGCGGAGGTAACCCGGCGTTGCACCACGGGATACGATTTTCAAATCGTAATCGGCGACGGACTCTCCGTAACCGCCGTTGCCCTGCAAGTCCCTCACCTATTGCCGCTCCTCCGCGAAGGAGCAAAGACGCACGGTTGGACTATCGGCGAGATATTTGTAATTCGCCACTGTAGGGTAGGCATTCTCAACGAAATTGGCGAGTTGCTCGGTCCCAAAGTCGCCGTCCTCCTGATCGGAGAACGTCCAGGACTGGCCACCGCCGAAAGCCTCTCCGCATACATGGCATACCAGCCAAAAGCCTCGGACACCGACGCCAATCGCAATCTGATCTCAAACATCCACGCCCGCGGAGTAAGCCCAGAGCAAGCCGCCCAGCGGATTCTAAATCTGGCAGCCTCGATGATGAAAACTCAGAAGAGCGGTTGCGAGCTCCGAGAAGAACTGCCGACTGTCACTCGCGGCGAGATAGCTCCATAGTTCCTCTAGTCCTTAACCGCCTTATCCGTAATCTCCAGCCCCTTGTCAATAATCGCAAACGCCTCCCGCAGTTGCTGCTCCTTAATGCACAGCGGAGGATTGGTGTAGAAGGTATTCCACCGAACCAAGGTATAGAGCCCATTTTCTCTGAAGAACTTTCCAAGCGCGACCATCTCCTCCGAAGTTCCATTGAACGGAGCCAGAGGCTGCCGCGTCTTACGGTCGCGAACCAGCTCGAAGATCCCAAACAGTCCGATCGAACGCACCGCCCCCACCGAGCGGTGTTTCGCCTGCATCTCCGCGCCCAGCGTCTTCATGATCGCGCCCATCTTCCGGGAATTCTCAATCAGATTGTCTTCCTCGTAAACGCGAATAGTAGCCAGCGCCGTAGCGCATCCCATCGGATGACTGTTGTAAGTAAGTCCGCCATAAAACACCTTGTCGTCGAAATGCTTAGCAATATGTCGCCGCATGCCGACAGCGCCCAACGGAATGTAACTCGAAGTAAGTCCCTTCGCCATGCAAATCAGGTCAGGGACAACCTTCCAATGATCGACCGCAAACCACTTACCCGTGCGTCCAAAGCCCGACATCACTTCATCGGCAACCATCAGAATCCCGTACTTGTCGCAAAGTTTCCGCACGCCTTCAAGATAGCCATCCGGCGGAACAAGAATTCCGTTCGTTCCGACGACTGTCTCCAGAATAAACGCGGCAATCGTGTGCGAGCCTTCCAGGTGGATAATTTCCTCGATCATGGCCAGCGAAGTTTCCGCCGTCTCCCATCCGCGTTCAATACCGTGATACGGATCAAGCACGCGCACCACGCCAGGAATCCCAGGCTCCGCAGCCCATCTGCGAGGATCGCCCGTCAGACTGACCGCGCCGGCCGTCGCACCATGATACGAGCGATAACGCGCCATAATCTTGTGGCGGCCAGTAAAGAACCGCGCAATCTTGATAGCGTTCTCGTTCGCTTCCGCGCCTCCATTCGTAAAAAAGAACGTGTCAATATCGCCCGGAGTAATCTCCGCGAGCTTAGCTCCAAGCCGAGCCCGCGCCTCCGTAGCCATAAACGGATTGGCATAGGCCAGCACCGATGCCTGCTCGGCAATAGCCTGGATAACGCGTTCATCTCCGTGTCCGATGTTCACCGACATCAACTGGCTGTTGAAGTCGATAAAGCGCTTCCCTTCCGGCGTCCAGAAATAAATTCCCTTAGCCCGCGCCACCGGAATCGGATCGACCTTCGATTGCGCCGACCACTCAAACAGTGTGTGTTTCTTAGTGAGGTCGACGATCTCCTGGCCGGTCATGGTAGGGTTGGCAGTCGCAGTAGTCATCTACAAGAACTCCTAGTGTTTCCTTCGTGTAC
>Ga0210400_10001298_pt1 | contig 24959 bp, 23 predicted proteins | sample IncBWH26MmetaG_FD_155456 | JGI IMG/M metagenome (GOLD analysis project Ga0210400, IMG submission 155456) | Forest soil microbial communities from Barre Woods Harvard Forest LTER site, Petersham, Massachusetts, United States - Inc-BW-H-26-M | ecosystem: Environmental > Terrestrial > Soil >...
CACCAGAACCAAAGATTCACGGCATGTAGATTTTGCCTATAGCAGAAATATTAACACCAGCAATGAAGACCTTACACTAACCTTTAATGGCACTACCGTAGAAACTATTCCTTTCAGCGCCTATCTTATCAACGGCCAATTCAATGTATCAAGCACCTTTATGATTAACGGCTCAAATCAAACCATTACTATTCATACATTAAGATTAAATGCTCCTGATACCGAGTTTTCTGTATTTCGCGACGGCAGGTTTAATAATGCAAGCCTTACCATAAAACTTTCAGGAGATAGTACCGGCACATTGGCAGAATATACGGCCGATGGCTTAACCACTAATTTTCATTCTATTTACGTAAATAACTTTGCTTGGCAGTAAATGAACGCATCTACCATAAAAAACAACTATAATTCAGGATCTATTCTCTTAGAGGCTTTTATTAGCATTATTGTTATCAGTATTGCCTTTGGCGTTCTTTTCAGTGTGGCTGCTTTAACGATAAAAACTTCTACTTCCATACAGCAAAATGACCAGGCTAACTTTTTACTGAAAGAAGCTATGGAATCGGCAAGGAATTTCAGGGACGGAACCACATGGGCCACCAATGGATTGGGTATCGCGAACACTTCAAGCAACAATCCGTATTATTTTTTGTTGGACACCAGCGTAACTCCTAATAAATGGACGTTGACCGCGGGCACAGAAACCGTTGGCATGTTTACTAGAAAAATAGTTTTTGACAAAGTTTCCCGCGACCCGAGCACGCAGAACATTGAAAGTATCTATAATGCTTCCCATGACGACCCTAATACCAGAAAAATTACCGCAACGGTGAGCTGGAACACAAAAACATTAAATTTAGTAACGTATCTTACCAATTGGAAGTAGTACTCGCCCTGTACTATTTTTAAACTAATATGTTTTCAAGTTTTATAACGATAAATCATCAGGAAAATACACTACCATTATATGAAAAAAATGGTCAAGGGTTCACGTTAATAGAGGTTTTAGTTTACATTGTGATTGTGTCTATTGTGTTATTATTAGTCAGCGCTTTTATCTTTTATTTCATCCAATCAAATGAAGAAGCACGAGCTGATAGGGAAGTTTTGGAAAACGCCAGAAGGGTATTAGAGGAAGTAACCTATGAAATACAAGGAGCTAAAGGCGTTTATACGCCAACCACCGGAACAAATCAACTTTCACTAGAAACCGCCCGATACTTGCCTGCCGGCGAAACAACTACCTATATTGATTTTTTTGTCTGTGGCACGCGCATTTGCTTAAAAAAAGAATCGCAAAACCCTATTTATTTAACATCCGATTCAGTCCAGGTAGCCAGCTTAACGTTTACCCAAGTTGTTACCAATGGAGCAGTTTCAATAAAAACTACCGTAGCCCTTCAATCTAAAGAAATGATAAAAAATGTTCAACCATCGGTAAGTGTAACTTCCACTGCCGCTTTAAGAAATAATGAATAACCATTTATAATGCCAATGCCCAATACAACCACATTTTTGCAAAAAGGATTTATCGCTTCTCTGGCTACCCTGCTGATTTTAATATTCATGCTGGGGCTTGCCATGAGCATGAGTTTGCTCATTCTTGAGCGACAAAAAATTTCCACCAACACTATTAATGCAACCCAATCGTATTACGCAGCTCAAGCAGGGGCCGAAGACTCATTGCTCCGTTTGAAAAATTATCCTCAAACGCCTCCCATATCTTATAGCGTGACGGTGAGCAACGCCACGACCAACGTAACGATTGCATCGCTCATTGGAGGATCGCGAACTATTACTTCACAGGGCAACAATTACGGACTCATTAAAACAACCCAGATTGTGTACAGCATAGACAGCAATAATATTTCTTTTTACTATGGGGTGGATATCGGACAGGGGGGATTAGTCATGAATAATGGGAGCGAGGTAATGGGAAACGTTTTCTCTGGTGGAAATATTTCCGGTTCAGGAACTATTGATAATAATGTAGTTATTTCCGGAAACGGGCACAGTATTTCCGGGGTAGCCGTAACCGGTGATGCCTTAGTGTACAGCTGTTTGGCTCCTGCCAGCGTTGCAAATCTAACTTATGTTACCGGCGGAAGCCACACGTGCACAGTGAGGGGAACCACGTCGGTGCAATCTAGTGAAATTGCCCAACAGCCATTACCCATTCCCCAAAGCCAAATTGACAACTGGAAAGCAGAGGCAACAACAGCATGTAGCGCCACTAACGTGAGCAATTTGAGTAATAATAATAAAACCGTATCTATGGGGCCCTGTAGAATAACAGGAAATCTTTCCTTTGGCAACGGCACATCCCTCACCCTCACCGGTACCGTGTACGTCACGGGGAATATCACCCTTGGCAATAACGATACCATTAAATTAAACAGTTCTTATGGTCCGTTGGGCGGAGTACTTTTGGCTGATGGAGTTGTTAATACCGGCAATAGTAATACGTTTGCCGGGTCTGGGCAGGCCAAAAGTTACCTTTTATTTCTTTCAACCAATGTTTCCGATTCAGCTATTGCCGTAAGCAATAATTCAAATGGTGCCGTTTTTTATACCAGCGCCGGAGGCATCCAGCTTGCTAATGGTGTTTCGGCCGTTGAATTGACAGGATATAAAGTAATCATGCTGCAAAATTCTAAAATTCAGTATAGCAATGGCGTAGTAAATATTTTTTTCTCCAATGGACCAGGAGGCGGCTGGAAGGTTACCAGCTGGCAAGAACAGTGATGGTGTATCATGAAAAATTTAGTGATATACTAAATTCAGGTAATTAATAAAAATGTGGAATTTTTAACCTTAGAAAAAGAAGCATTCGGGTTGGATATTAGCGACTTGTCGTTAAAAATTGTAAAGCTTACCAATAAGAAGGGCTTTTTTCGTTTGGCTTCTTTCGGAAAAATGGATATAGATCCTGGAATTATTGAAAAGGGCGTTATCCAGGATGAAGATGCTTTGGCAAAAATTATTAAAGTGGCGTGCAGAAAAGTAAAAGGAAAAAGGCTCAACACAAGATATGTCGTAGCATCGCTGCCGGAAGAAAAATCTTTTTTACAGGTAATCCAAATGCCAAGAATGGAAGAAAAAGAGTTGGAATCGGCCATACGTTTTGAGGCAGAAAACTACATCCCTCTGCCTATTGGCGAAGTATACTTGGATTTTCACGCCATTGCTCCCATCAAAGACCATCTCAACCACTTAGATGTTCTTATCGCCGCCCTGCCCAAAAAAATCATTAACTCATACGTGTCCTGTTTTAAAAAAGCCGGTCTTATACCCATTGCCCTTGAAGTTGAGTCGCAAGCTATCGCAAGAGCATTGATAAAAAATGAAATAACTGATTATCCCTTAGCACTTATCGATTTTGGCAAAAGCAGCACCGATTTTATCGTATTTGCCGGTCGCTCCATACAATTTACCTATTCTATCCCCACGTCATCCGAACAATTAACCGCAGCCATATCTAAGGCACTGGATGTTAATTTCGAAAAGGCTGAAAAAATAAAAATGGGCTACGACCTCATCAATCCAAAAGCAGATGCCAGGTCAAATAAAATTACCCAAGCTGTAACTCCCATCCTTGCTGATTTAGCTACACAAATCAAAAAATATATAAATTTTTACCAAGACCACGCTGCTCATGAGCACCTTGCCTACGATAAAAAAATAGAAAAAATTATTCTTTGCGGCGGCGGAGCCAATTTAAAAGGATTGCCAGAGTTTTTTTCTGAAAATTTATCAATTCCAGTAGAACTTGGCGACTTTTGGGTTAATTTTTCATCAAAAAAAATTAACCATGCTATTAATAGCGACCCATTGTCGTTTGTTACCGCCCTGGGATTGGCACTCCGAGAAATAAAAAATCCGTCATAGCAAATTACCGGTCCGCTCATTTATGATCAACCTCTTACCTCCTGAAGAAAAACAAAAACTACTGATAGAAAAACAAGGAAAGTTAGCAATTATTTTGGGAATAACCATTCTCATACCTTTGTGCTGCTTTATATTAATTTTAGTAGCAATACGGTTTTATATATTAGGAGAAGTAAGCACTCAAAAAGCTAATTTAGAACAAGTTAAAAAAGAGTACGAAACTGCCGATTTTTTACAATTCAAAGATTTAATCAAAAAGAACGACGTCATACTTTCCCAACTAAGCTTATTTTATAAAAAAGAAGTATATATCACCCAGGTGCTGAAAACAATATCAACTATAAGTCGCCCTAAAAATTTATATTTCACCGATCTCGCTGTCAACCGAGATAAAAATCAAAAAATTAAGATTACCATTGACGGTTTTAGCGAATCCAGAGACGACCTGCTCACGTTTCAGAAAAATATTGAAGCGACTCAAAGTATAAAAAATGCCACTTTCGCTCCACAGAGTTGGATAAATCCGGTTAATGTGACATTTTACCTTACCTTTGAATTTTCTCCATCATCATGAAAAATCAACCCTACATAACTGCGGGCATTTTGGGACTTATTATCATAGCATTGATCGCGTTTTTTGTATGGCCATTGTTATTAGAAATCAAAAACAACTCTGACAACTTATCATCTTTGAGAAGCACGACTGCCGGATTGGAAATACAAAATTCTACCATAGAAGATTTCAAAAAAACCTACGATGGATACCAGCCGAATTTGGCAATCATGGATCAAATGTTTGTTGACCCGCAAAATCCGGTTGATTTTATCGCCTTTTTAGAAAATACAGCCACTGATTCGGGAATTAATGCCCAAGTTGCAATCATGCCGACTTCACAGCTAAAAAGTCAAAATTACGCTACATTTCAAGTGGCATGCAGTGATGATTTTTTAAAAGTAATGGGATTCTTAGGAAAATTGGAAAGCGGGTCTTACTTAGTTGAAGTATCAAACCTTACCATGAAAAGTACCACCGATCAGAGTAATCCCAAAAATCCTCCTTCAGGAAAGGTTGATACCAATTTTGTAGTAAGAACATTTGTGCAACAACAGTAATCTTTTTATGCTTTTTTACAAGGCGAAAAAGCGTGATATAATACCCTAAATCACGAAATGCTTTCAAGGGATTTTCTTTACATCTCACGGCGAAAATTTGATAGAATTTTTTATCGTAGCCGTAGGTTACGGGAAAAAATTATAGCGAATTTGCAGATGAGATGTAAAGAAAAGACCTGAAACTTGCTTTTTCATAAGGCATTTGGTGATTTAGGGTATAACACCATGAGGAAACCTCGTGGGCAAAATATTGAAAATAGCATTTAATACATTTTCCGTAAAAATGAAAAAGCTTCCTTGGGCAGTAGCCTCATATGCTTTTTCGTATATGTTACTGTTTATTTTAATAGGTCTTTTAGTGGGAGTGTTCATATTTTATCAATATATTGTGTCAGTAGAACTTTATCAGCCAGAAACAGCTCATGAGACTGTCCAATTTCAATATGATACTTATAAAAAAGTAATCAACGACTGGCAAATAAACCAGCAAGCGCTACAACCATCTGCTGATCAAAAATTATTAAATCCTTTTACACCAGCACCATAACGACATGACTAAATTAAACAAAAAAATTCTCATTGTAGAAGACGACGAAGATTTCCTTTTCATCATCAAAAAGAAATTCACCATGGAGGGATTTTCTATTATTGATGCTAAAGATGGTGAAGAAGGGGCGGCAACAGCCGAACGAGAAAAACCCGATTTGATTTTATCAGACATGCTAATGCCAAAAATGGATGGCGAGGCAATGGCAAAAAAAATACGAGAATTCAATGCCAAAGTACCCATTATATTTTTAACCAATATTAAAAATACCGACTATACCGCCGATGTGCAGAAATCCAACAATGTTGATTATCTTATTAAATCCGATACCAGGATTGATGACATTGTTGCCAAGGCGAAAATCAAATTAGGGATATAGCATAAAAAATTACCCTAAGTAAAAAAAGAACTGACCATGTGGGTCAGTTTTTAGTTTGCACTGCTTGTAAAACCTTAGAAATTTACGCTATGGTTCGACCACCGTCAATGGTAAGAATTTGGCCAGTGACAAAATCGGCATCAAGAAGATAGCACACACCTTTGGCGATGTCTTCTGGTGTTCCCCAGCGTTTGAGCAAAGTACCAGCCAACACTTCTTGGTTTTCTTCTTCATTTAAATCAGCCGGTTGTAAGATGGGACCCGGAGCTACGGCATTTACCAAAATATGAGGCGCCAACGCTTTGGCAAACGATTTGGTAAGCCCCACCACTGCTGCCTTGGCCGCATTATACACCAAGTATCCTGGGTATGGGCGCACAAGCGCCGACCAATCAGCAAAAAAGATGATCTTGCCCTTAATAAGGCCTTCGTTGTAACGCAGCATTTGATCGGCTACGGCTTTACCCAACAAAAATGAGCTCTTGGCATCCACATTCATGCCCCGATCCCAGGCTCCAGCATCCAATTCCTCCCACGATAACTTCTCATACACCGAAGCCATGTGAACCAAACCATAAACATTACCAAATTCTTTTACTGTGGTTTCGACGACTTTAAAAATCCCTTCTTGAGTTGAAAGATCGGCCTTAAGGGCAAAGCCAAAAGGAGCTACCTTCTCTCGAGACTGTCGGTAAGTCAACACCAGGGTTGCTCCTTTTGCCTGAAGAGATTTTGCGACTTCTTGGCCAATTCGTGCCGCTCCCGTTAAGATAATGGTTTTACCTTTTAGGTCCACGTGCAGTTCCTCCGTAAAAAATGTCAAAGAACAACGAACCAGTAATTTTCTCAGCGGAGGGGGTGAGATTTGAACTCACGAGACCCTTTCGGGCCACGGTTTTCGAAACCGTTCCGTTAAGCCACTCCGGCACCCCTCCTTCTATCAAAAATGCGGCGCAACGCCGCATTTTTGATATTCTTATGTTAAAATTATACTGCTAATGTTTTCTCTTGTTTGTTTTTCTTTACAATAATCTGGTGCCAGTCGTTGTAATCATAAATGTCTTGAATAATAATTCCGCAGACAAATCCTGCAAAAAGAGTAGGCAAGTAATAATAATCTATCACCCAGACTACGGCCAAAAGGATAATACCCATCATCCAATGGTGCAAGTGAATTTTCCATTTGCCAAAATCTAAAAATACCTTATCTACTTTGCCATTGTGCAAGAAAAGAATGCAGAAAAGTTTGCAAAGAACGTATCCAATTACCACTCCAAAGGTAAACGAGAAAGAGTAGTAAAAAGAGGTAACTATCGCTATTGCCGGTAACACAATACTAATTTTTGTTTGCTTTCTAATCGGTAACGAATTGTTATCTTCGGCCATATTTTGAACTTACATTAATAATAATTTAAGCCTAAATGCGACCAATTTTTTACATATATACAGCTAAATTAAGCCATATATAAGTTATTCACAACTAAGCCTATTATAGCCGTTTTAAAGACTCAAGTCAAGGGTTTGCAAAATAGCACCACATCAACAAAAAAACGCAATTTTTGCGGTTTTTTTTGTGTGCCCGAGTCTAAATCTTATCACGATTTTTGAGGACTCGGATTAAATGGCTACGGCAAAGGAAAAATTGAATGAAATAAAGCAGTTTACTTTAGTTTAAATTATTTTTCGAAAATAAAAAGGTGGGCAATCGGCACTTCTTTGAAATCCTTGTATTTGGGAATCATCTTAATAGTTTCGTCGTCTGGGATGAGAGGCAAATGTTCTTTTAATCTGAACCCAGCTTTTTTACCGCATTCAATAAAAAAACTTACAGAACGAAAAATATCGTATGATGTTTCCCATGAACGCTTTGTTTTTGTCAGGGCGATATCTTCGCCAACCTTCTGAACTTCTATTTCGTAACCCATCCTCTGAGTCGTATTATAACCTTTATCTCCAGTTACCAAGTAAAAAGTTCCATTCCCATTCAATAATGAAAATATTTTTGTAAACATTTTCTGCGGATCCCCAATATGTTCGAAAACCATTATTGAAACAGCAACATCAAATTTTCTCTCAACGAGATAGTTTTCCATGGTTGAAACGATAAACTGTTGACGAGGGTAATTTTTTTGAGCAACGGCAATATTATTTTTTGAAGGATCAATGCCAATAATCTCTCTTGCTCCTTTTTCTTCTAGTAACCCAACCATCGATCCCATTCCCCAGCCAATATCAATAAGGGACTTCCCGCTGATTTCCAGTTTGGGTGCAAGGTAGTACTGAAAGTATCGTCGTATTGGCGAATCAGTTAAGCCGCTCTGCTGCCAGTCAAAGTTTTCAGAATCATACTGGCCAGGATTAGTAGCTTTTCTTAAAAAATCCTCCATATTATTTCTTTAACTTGTTTAAAGGATACTCATAGAGATATCCTATTGGTGCCCTCGGTAGGAATCAAACCTACATCAGAGATTTAGGAAACCTCTGTCCTACCTTCACCCGCCAAAGTTTTTGTGCACTACATCCGTATTAATTGGAACCAGCTTATCACAGAACTGCGCGAGTGGCAATCACTGCGAGAAGAGATCTCCAAGCTTGCAGTGGCCGCTTAGTGCTACCCCACCGCCTCACTCACTATATCTACTATACTACTAACCCTGCCCGTTGAAAATACGGCAATCTACCGGTAAGCTTAAGACCGTTTCTTAGGCCGGATGGCGTTTTCGCAGTTGGCTTAAAAATTAACCTAAATAAACAAAAAACTATGAAAACGTTATCTTATGAAGAGTACCAAGAAAAAGTAGCGAACCTTAAAAATACCGATGACCTCACCGCGTTCATAAAAGATCTCGTTGCCCCGGCGGTAACGAAAATCGATGAACCGCGGCCGGAAATCATACCTGCGCCCACCATTGGCCGGCGCAGGATCAACATGGCTACCCGAGAAGTAGTCAATGCTAAGCGCTATGATTCGGCAGAAAACGACCTTGAGCAGAACGTGATCGCGCTCTACGCCAAAGGTCTTACCACCCGGGACATCGCCAACTACCTGAAAGAACACCATCAGGTAGAAATTTCCCAGTCTTCAATTTCTGGGATCACCGACAAAGTGTACCCTCTGATCAAAGAGTGGCAGGCACGCCCTCTTTCTTCAGTATACCCTTTTATTTACCTCGATGGTTTACACTTTAAGGTCCGAGAGAGCGGCAAGATCATGTCCAAGTGCGCCTACATTGTCCTTGGTGTCAACAACCAAGGATACAAAGAGGTGCTGGGCATATGGGTCGGCGACACGGAAAGCGCCAAGTTCTGGATGCACGTGTTAAACGAGCTTAAGAACCGGGGCGTGGAGGAAATTCTCATTGCTTGCATCGATGGATTGCGCGGATTCTCCGAGGCGATCAACGCAATCTATCCTGAAGCGCAGATTCAGCAGTGCATCGTCCACCAGATACGTCACACGATTAAGTTCCTGCCACACAAGGACAGAGACCTATTCTGCATAGACTTAAAAACGATCTACTCTGCTCCGACCGAAGAGGCCGGCCGCACTGCGCTCGATCAGGTGAAAGCCAAGTGGCCGCGCTACCAGATATATCTTCGCTCATGGGAAGAAAAATGGAACGAACTGTCATCGTTCTTTGACTATCCTGAGCCGATCCGAAAAAGCATCTACACCACCAATGCCATTGAAAGCCTGAATCACCAATTCCGAAAGGTGACCAAGACTACGACGGTATTCCCACATGCAGAATCACTCGAGAAACTGCTGTGGCTGGCTCAAGATGACATCGCCAGGCGGTGGCTGCATCCGGTCAGAAACTGGGGAGAAATCGTAAGTCAGCTTGCGGTGCTCTTTCCGGAGAAGATCGAGTTTTAGTCGACTAACCATAAGCTGATTGCGGAGCGCCACCGGCTAAGAAACACAAATAAAAAAGCGCATTCATAGTCGATTGACCATAAAGTGCGCTGAGTTCATTGAAGAACTTTTTTGTTAGTGCCCGAAGAAGCCACGGGCCTTGGCGTCAGGCAGTTGATAGAGCGTGACGCCGTTGTTGGTGCAGAGCTCTTGCGTCAGCTTGTCGTTGATACTGCCCGAGGTACTGAAAATGGCTTTGATTCCCTCCTTAATCAGCAGATCGGGTGCATCAGGAAACGGAAAGAACGAATCGCTGTAAGCGACTGCACCCTTGAGCTTGTCGCCATGACCGGCGCCAACAGCACGCCTGATTGCCAACTCAGCGGCACCCACACGATCTTGCTGACCGACACCATTGCCGATGAGCATTCCATCTTTGACGATGGTGATCGTGTTGCTGTTGGAAGTGCATCCCACACCCCATGCAACCAGCAGATCTATCTCCGCATCCTGACTCCTTGTGCCATACACTTTTATTTCTGGATCATTGAAATCCAGGAGGAACGTGTAGGCGGGCTGGGTCAGGAGACCGCCGCGTATGTAGCGGAAGCGCGGCGTCTTGTCCAGGAGAGCAGAATCAATGCCAAGGGCAGGGTTGACCATCAGTCGGCACTTCCCTTTCGCACGTGAAAGAGTTGCAATGGCAGGAGTGGAAAACGCGGGAGCGATGACACCATCAAACCTTGCCTTACCGTCGGGCATAGCCTCAGCCATGGTTATCGCCTGCGAGTCTTCGATGTTGAAGTTGGTCATAATCACACCACCGAAAATGGCACGAGTATCACCCAGAACCATCCTCCTAACGTCCGGGAATGGAAGATCTGAAACCGTAGCGCCACAGGAATTGCCATGCTTGCAGCCGATAGCAATGCAGGGAACCGAACCGAAGTTCAGTTTCCATGCCGCGGCCAGATGCGTCATCGTTTGCAGGAGCCTGTCGACGTCGCACCAGTTGTTGTAACTGGGCGGCGCACCCTCGATAACTTTGAACTTGTCGAGAGCCAGTGGATCGTTGGCACCAGCACTGAAAAGAGTTGCCGGAGTTTGGGGGCCGTTTTCGCCCTTGAACTCGAGAATCCTTTCGCCAGTGATGACCTTGAATTGGCCATTGCCATGGTACATCGCCGAATCGCCGACATACTTGGCGACTTCGAATTCTGCCCGAGCACGGAGCTTCTGGCGGTTCTCGTAAGAAACCGTTCCGTTGCTCTCCAGCTCTTGCAAAACCGGTTCCATGTCTTCCTGTCGGCAGATGACGATGCGCATTCCTTTGGCACCAGAACGAACCATGCACGGGCCGCCGATGTCGGTTTTCTCAACCACCGAACCAATGGTTGCCTTGGGATCAGCGATGGCCTCGGCCAGTGGATAGAAGTCGCAGCGAACCAGGTCGATGAACGGAATGTTCAGAAAAACCAGCTCTGCCAGATCTTCCGGCTTAAGTGCGTCAGCCAACAGTCCGGCATGGACTTGCCGCGACAGAGTCACGACACGATGACCAAGAATAGCGGCACCACCAACCAGTTCGGCCACATCTTTGACTGAGACACCAGCATCAGACAGTTTCTTAGCGGTTCCGCCAGAGGAAAGGATATTCCAACCCATCTTCACGAGGCGCTGAGCGAACTCCACCACACCGTCCTTGTTGAACACAGAAATCAGGGCCCACAGTTCTTGAGACATGTTTGTTCTCCCTTGTGATATTCAGTTTTGCAGGAACAGACGAGCAAGAGTACGACTCTTGCTTCTTTGACATCAGATTACACGAAATTAGGGAAAATACAATAAAAAAAGTCCCAAGATGCGATTGCACCAAGGGACTCGACCTTACGGCCCTAACTGATAACATTCATTTCCACGGGTTTGTTAACCCGAGGCTTTGGTGGCGGCAACTCACCACGAGCCACACGTATCATGGCATTGGTGAGGCCTTCGCTGCCCACCCAGCATTTTCCCATCATCTCATCCATGAGTACAGGTTGACCTGGAAGTTCCTCGATGGAAAGTTTGGCAGCTTCCAGCGCCACACTCCCCGGTTCTCCCAGAGCCACGCCGATGACTGGTACAGGAATACCTGCTGCGTGCAGGTGTGCATCCAGCACACCGGGCAGGGCAAATGCCTTGCTGCCGATACAGATGATCGCATCCAAGCCACTGCACTTTTCCCGAGCGAAATCTTTGAGTTCGTTTGGGTTGCGGTGACAGCTCATCACGTGGGTTTCCACTTTGGCAAAGTCAGCCATCGTGAAAAGGTCACGATTCTGGACAGCTTGCACTGCCGGAACGTCACTCTTGCTGCCGCAGATGATGGCGATGGACTTGCCCCGGTGATCAGAAACCTGCACGCCCATTTTGGTTTGCAGGTACTTTTCGATGGTCAGTCCGGTCAGTCGCCAGAAAATGTAGCGGTAGACTTGGGTGGTTCGCTTGATGAGTTCTTGGGGAACTTTCAGCGAGTGAACCTTGGCCACGTGGTCAGGATTGACGGGGTCGAGCTTGTTGACTCCCTGCTCGATTCCCCATGCGCGTACGAGTTGCTTGTCGTAGGGCGGCGGAGCTTTGCGACCGTCCTTAATCTTTCTTCCTTCCAGCCAAGTCGAGTATTCCCAGAATCGGCTGGAGTCGGGCGTCAGAATTTCGTCAGCGATCGTGCCGTCCTGACCGAACTCCAGCTTGGTGTCGGCCAGCTTGATTCCTTTCTGCTCGGCGTACTGCGAAGCGATCTGGAACACCTGGAGCAACGTGTACGTCTGTCCCGGGTATTTCTGTCGCACTTCCGTTGCCGAGAGGTTTTCGTCGTGACCGACTTCGGCTTTGGTTGTCGGCGTATCGAGAAAACACGCCAGCGCATCGCCGTCTTGCAGACCCGATTGGAGCTTGTGACCGCAGACCTCGAGGTTCTGCTGGTAGCTTTTCACCGCCGAGCCGGTCAAGACCGCTCGGGCAATGAACTCCACCGGAGCCATTGAGAGTTTGCGTACCACGATGGCCGTGGACTGAAGGCAGGTGTTACGGGTCTGGTGTTCAGGCAAGTAATCGTCGATGTCAGAGCCGGCAGCAACGAAATGGGTTTTGAATCCGAACTGCGACAAGTACATGAGCCAGAAGTGATTCATGGCGTTGAGGATCATACCCTTTTCCGGAACCAGTGCGTTGAGAACAAAATCGAAGATACTGATGCCGTTGGTCGCCCGGGCAAGCAAGTTGCCGTTGGCCAGGTTGTAGGTGTCGCGGACTTTGCCGCGGCTGAGCAAATCGAGACCGCGAACCAGCGATTCACCAGCGCGTGCGGGAGAAAGATTGGCCATGGTAAATGTCCTTTCGCTTGAGAGTTAGTAGGTACTGTTCAACCAGAAAGTCTAGTTTGAACTTACGGTAAGACTATCAAAAATTAGTGTGAAAATCAATTACTATTCATTTATTTTGGAAATAAAAAGGGCGTTGTGATTTTCACACAACACCCACAGGACTCTACAATCCGAGTTTTTGCTTCCAGTTCTCTGCCACTGCCTTAGCCTTCTTGGCAGCCACGCCAGTGTAGAGGGATGGATCTGAAAGAATCTGCCGTTGATAGGGGGTCATCTTTCGAAGATAGGTTTGCATCTCCGGATCGTTGTTGACTACCTCTTGGAGAGGCACACCATGGCGTTGAGCCAGGAGTGTGAGCGCTCGAACTTTTTCGTGCGCATCAGGGTGGCCTAATGCAGCAAGAATAATGTAGAGCGGCTCGGCAACCACCATGCCCTTCTGTGCAGCCAGATTTCGTTCCAGGTTTGCGCGATCGACGGTGAGCTTGCGCATCGTGCGCGTCAATCGCTTTGCGGTCGAAACCACATAGGCGATCACCTCTCCGTAGGTCCGCGCCGAAGCGGAGTTAGTGAGATCGCGTTGGTGTTCACTGATCTGATCCATGAACACTGTCACGATTCGTGGCGCAACAATCTTCCAACAGCTCTTGGCGTTCTCGAAGTTGATGGGATTGCGTTTTTGCGGCATGGTCGAGGAACCGACTTGTGCTGCTTCAAACTCTTCTCCCACTTCTCCGATTTCCGTGCGTTGGAGATGACGCATGTCGTCTGCCAGGTTCGCTAGAATCCCGGCGACGATGGTTACTTCACAGAGAAGCCGGGTTAGGGCTTCCGGTGGAACGATCTGTGTGGACTGTTCGGCGGAGATAAGACCGAGTTCGGCCAACACCTCCCTTTCGAACTCTTCGGGATCTTCGAAGAACAGTGAGGAAGCATTGTAAGCTCCCACTGCTCCCGCGAACTTTCCCGGGAGTTGCGCAGCAAGCGTTTTTAACGCTTCGATTGAATCGCCGAGCCGACTCACGTATCCACAGATGGCGAAGCCGAAGGTAATCGGCACCGCATGTTGGCCATGAGTCCGACCGACCTGCACGGTCTCTGCTTCACGGAGCGCGATACCAATGAGAACTCCCTCCAGTTTCATCAAGCACGGAATGAGTACCTTTTCGGTCACCTCTTTGTAGCGGGCGGCGTTTGCCGGATCACTGATGTCGTAGGACGTTGCCGTCATGTGGATATAGGGCTTGGCACCGTTGCTCACTTTGGCACGTACGCAATTTACGAGCGCACGGATGTCGTGGCGAATCCGATCTTCTTCATCGTAGACTTCCTGAGTCGTCACTTGACCACAGGCGGCCTCGACTTCGCTGACGACCCAATCAGGACAGATGCCGCGGCGATTGAGCACCGTCACGAGCGCAAGCTCCATAAGGAGCTTGTAACGGGTGAATCCGTTTTCGGAAAGATACTTTGCCACTTCTTCGTCCCAGTACCGATAGTCAATCGGTGACAGGCTCTCGAACGGGTCACGCGGTTTCATGTGGACTCCTATGAAAAGAGCTGGAGTGAATCCTAAAAATCACTACCTACATATTACACGAAGTTTTGAAATTATCAAAAGCGCCTAGAGATAAAATCTAGTCTACTTTATTCAGCCTTATTAAAATGTATAGATTTACCAATAACTTGAATAGATTTAGATAGTGTGATAAAGTTAAAGAAAAAAGACAATTTATGGACAATGACAATACTAAAAAAGATGATTTGATCCCTATTAGCGAAGCGGCAGAATTGTTGGAGGTTTCCATCATGACGCTGCGACGTTGGGATGAAAGTGGTAGATTGAAACCAGTGAGATCGGGCAAGGGTGGTCACCGCTACTATCGCAAAAAAGACATTGAGGTTTTTATGAACGATCTCCTAAAACTAGCTAAAGATTGGGTGGTCTCAAACGCAGAATTTCCTGAAGGCTACTACTGTCAAAACAGTGCCATATTTCTCGCCCGGATTACCAGAATGGAAACGTTGATGATGCAGAACAAAGAAACCAAAGATTCATTCCCTCTTATCGTTTCTGTGGCCGGTGAAATAGGAAATAATTCTTATGATCATAACATAGGCCAATGGATAGACACTCCGGGAATATTCTTTGGATACGATTTAAATAAAAGACAAATCGTGCTGGCCGACAGAGGAGTGGGTATTTTACAAACATTGAAACGAGTAAAACCAGAATTGAAAAATCACAAAGAAGCATTGCAGGTAGCCTTCACTGAAGTCATATCCGGGAGAACACCAGAAGCCCGCGGTAATGGGTTAAAATACGTCAGAAATGTTATCTCAAAAAATCAGATGAGTTTAATGTTTCAAACCGGAGATGCAATATTAACCATGCAAGGCAATAACAGGGAGATACATATTGAAACTGCGCCAGAGAACATCCGCGGCTGCCTCGTATTAATCAATTATTAAAATTATATGACAATTCAACTTAAAAAATTTGGCACTACATTGATCTCTCGGCAAACTGGCAAAGAGGCGGCCTTAGCATTACAGCCACTCTTACAAGACGTAAAAGAAAATGAAATTGTCGAAGTTGATTTTGACGGTGTGCTTACCTTTTCTCCTTCATGGGGTGACGAATTTCTTACGCCACTGTTGAATACTTACGGAGATAAGTTAGTCCTGAAAAATACTGCCAATCTTTCAGTGGTAGCGACGTTAGATATTTTACAAACCACAATTGGTAAAAGATTTAACATAAAGTAATTTTTCCTCATCTATCACTAAAATATGAGTTCTGATTTACAAGATAGCAAAAAAAATACTCCTGATAATGCTGCGAATTTTGATGTAGAAAAAATCAAAGTCCAATTGAAAAAGTGGCAAGAAAAGCTCTTGGATACTAGCAAGGGAAATCCTCTTTTAGGGCTAAATCGCACAAGAACGGCAAAATTAAAAATAGTAGACCTGAATTATTTAGATCTTTTTCAAAAGATTGTTTTAGATGAAAATCAGGTTCGTCTACCGTTTGTAAAGAAAGTTAAGAAACAGAGAAAATCAGATTTACTAGATGCAGATAATCCGCCCGAAGAAGAGGCGTACAAAGTTGAAACGGGGGATGTTGAAATAGAATTTACCAGCCCTATTGATTTAAAAAGGAAGTTACGAAAAATCTATGATAATTCCCGGACTACGGTTGAGGAGCGGGGCGTGGTAACATTATACCTCACCTTTGGCACAATACACTGGCACGACGATTATTTAGAAGACTCAGTCAGTCCCATATTACTTGTACCCTGTGAATTGACGTATAAAGGGCCGGACGTTGGGCTAAGGCTGAATATGGCCGATGAAGATATTTCCATAAACCCGGTAGTCAAATATTACTTCAAGGAAAAACATAAAATAGAACTACCAGAATTTAACGATGAGGATCTAAATTTAGAATCTTTTAAGTCGTTCTTAAAAAAAGTAGCGGAGTCCGTTAAGGATCAGGGGTGGAAAACTGATAATGAGGTCTGGCTTGGCACTTTTAGTTTCGAGTCAATCGTACTTTATAACGACTTAAAATTATTAGCCAAATTAGCCTGTGCAAATCCACTGATTGCTGCATTCGCGCACGCCTCGGGTTCTCATGACGCAAGCGAGACGCTCGGCGATGATTTGGATTCTTTGGAGACCCCAAAAATAGTCCCAGCTCCAATTTTACCTGCGGATTCGAGTCAGCTTAAAGCTCTAACGTATGTTGGTTCCGGACAACATTTGGTAATCCATGGGCCACCCGGAACTGGTAAAAGCCAGACCATCAGTAATATCATTGCGGACGCGCTAGGAAACAACAAGAAGGTGCTTTTTGTCAGCGCAAAAATGGCTGCCCTTAATGTGGTATTTGATAGACTAAAAAAAGAAGGCCTAGGGCAATTCTGTTTGGAAGCACACGGCACCAAGGCCGGCAAGCTTAAAATTATTGAAGAATTAAAACGCACGCTAGAATCGGAAGATTTTAATAACGTTGGTCCTCTTGAAAAAGAATTACAGATTCTTAAAGATACCAGAGAAAAACTTAATGGCTATGTATTGGCACTTCATGAGGTTATAGCGCCCATGGACATCTCTGTTTTTCAAGCTATAGGCAGATTTTCTAAGTTGCATAAAGTTCCCGATACAAAAGCACCGATTCCTTGGGACAATGTTTTAGAAGTTTCGGAAAAAGATCTTAATCATGCGCTTGACGCACTTTCTAATATTTCCAAAATAGCAGAGTTATTTAATGGCAGGAAGGATCACCCTTGGCGTGGTTTTTCTCATATAGACGCTGGCATTAAAACCCAAGAGCGAATCGAAGCAGATCTAAAACTGCTTATAAAGATTTTTACTGATATTGATAACTTGCTCATTAGGTTAAAAAAACTACTCCCAAAGCAAAGTTTTTCAATGGAGAGTGTTATCGCTCTGGCGCCTGTTTTTGATGCTGTATCTAAAATCAAAAGGCTTCCTAAAAACTGGTGGACATTAAGCGTGGCAGAAATTAAAGAAAAGGAAAATCTTTTTAAAGAGGCTTCTTTATTGTCAAAAGAATTCAATGAAAAATATGCCTCATTCAGAAATATATGCGAATTACCCCATGGGGAAATCGTAGGTTTGCTGCAAGAGGCCGATGTCTCTTTTAAGACATGGCCAACCAGGATGAAGATATCGTATTTCCAGTGGAAGGGCAAGCTTAAAAAGAAGTTCAAAGAACAGACCAAGTTAAGATATTCAGACATACAAAATTATTGGGCTTTGGTGAAACGATTGCTGGAAATCGAAGAATGGTTTGGCAAAAATAAACCAGCTCTCTCTGTTGAGGTGTTGACCGAACCTGTCACCAACGCACAGGCTTTTGAAGATGTGGCAGTACAATGCGGCGTGGCACTACTTATCAAAAATAAATTCTCCGATTATGATTGGACGAATTCTAAAATTACCGAGTTGGATCCTGACATTGCCAACGCCTCGGCTGCCTTAGCCTCAACTATTGCTGATATGAGTCAATCTGTAAGTAGCGCCATTGAAAGAATAGATGGCATGTGGGCTTTTGGTTTTGTCGACGAGATGAAAATCTCGCAAACACCTATGAAAAAATTTGTGTCGAGAGCGCAAGAGATTTTAGCCAACCTTGATAAATTTAGAGAGTGGGTAACCCTTCAAAGAGCCATAGAAAGCTGCGAAAAAATAGGGCTTTCTGGCTTTCTTGAATTTAAAAATATTGACGCCTCTTTATTGCCTTCCATTTTTGAAAAAAGATTTTTCACTCTTTGGATAGACGAAGCGATTAATAAAAAACCCATCCTTTCAGAATTTTCCAGCCTTAAGCAGCAGGAGCTTATAGAAAAATTAAGGATGCTTGATCAGAGGATTAGACATTTATCAAATGTTTATATAAAAGCCAAAGCCACCCTTACTTCGAAGCAGGTAAAATCTGCTCAGGCTGGGTTGGGCAATGGTACCGAAATAGGGATCCTCAGGTTTGAAATGCAGAAAAGAAAAAGAATAAAACCCCTGAGAAAATTGTTTAGTGAAATACCACATGTTTTACAAGCTTTAAAGCCTTGTATGCTCATGAGCCCGATTTCGGTTTCAACTTATCTGAAGCCCGAAACTTTTCATTTTGACCTAGTTATTTTTGATGAGGCTTCTCAACTCCCAACACCCGAAGCCATTCCGTCCATCCTCAGGGCAAACCAGGTTGTTGTTGCCGGGGATCCAAAACAACTGCCGCCTACGTCTTTTTTCAGCGCCTCTTTGACTGATAGCGATAGCGACGATTCTGACGAAGATCAGTTTTCAGTGGCCTTAGAATCTTTATTGGATGATTGTGTCGCCTCAGTTCCGGTATTTCAGGAAACCAATCTTAGATGGCATTATCGCAGCAGAGATGAGCGGCTAATTAATTTTTCCAACAGTTATTTTTACGATAAAAAGCTGGTTACCTTTCCATCAGTTCGCACTGACAATGATGGTATTGGTGTTAAGTTGGAATATATACCCAACGGGATTTGGGATAGAGGTAAGAGCCGCACTAACAGGCAGGAGGCAAGGAAGACCGCCCAGCTGGTGGTTGAGCACTTCATTAAATTTCCAGAAAGAAGTTTGGGCGTGGTTGCCCTTAATGCCTCCCAACGAGAAGCTATTGAGGATGCGCTTAATGACGAACTTCAAGAAAAACCAGAACTTTTGCCTTTGCGCGATTCTTCTCGCCAAGAAGCTTTTTTCATAAAATCCCTAGAAAATGTTCAGGGTGATGAAAGAGACGTGATTATTATCAGTGTCGGATACGGCAAAAGCGCAGATGGCAATCTTACACTGAATTTTGGTCCATTAAATTCAGAAGGCGGGTGGAGGAGGCTCAATGTTCTTGTCACTAGAGCCAAATGGCAAATAATTTTAGTAACCAGTTTACGTTCTTCAGAGCTTCACCGAATAAGCCCTCAAAACTTTGGAGCAATGTCTCTTAAAAACTTTATCGAATATGCAGAGCGCAACGGGTCATTACCACCTGATCCCGTTAAACTCACTGAAGTTGAGACTAACGACTTTGAAGATTCTGTGAGAGAAGTCTTGGTGGAGCGAGGCTATGCTGTCGATGCTCAAGTTGGCGTGAGCAGCTTCAGGATTGACCTGGCCATAAGAGATCCTAAGGACTCATTGAAATATCTCATTGGCATTGAATGCGATGGCGCCACATATCATAGTTCTAGGGTGGCACGTGACAGGGATCTTTTGAGGCAAGAAATTTTACAAGATATGGGTTGGAAATTGCATAGAGTATGGTCAACAGAGTGGTTCCATAATAGAGATTTTGCAATAAAATTGATGATAGACAGTATTGAGCAGGCTAAGAAGAGGGATTCTTTGAAGTACGCTGCTACACCTATAAAAGATAGGGGCGACTATGATTTCAAACCCATCCCTGCCCCGAAATTAGAGAGAAGATTTAAAGAGGGAATCCCTTACGTTAAATATGACGAGGAGTTTGACAGAGAAATTTTAATGGGCAAGAGCCATGTTTATAGGCTGAGAGATATCATCGCAGATATTATTGAAACAGAGGGGCCTATTCATCAAGATTTACTTTACGCCAGACTGAAAGAAGTTTTCGGTGTCCAAAAAATAGGTGATAATATCAAGTCCAATGTTGAAATGGCTATTCGATTTGGAATAAATAATAAATCCTTGGAACAGAAGGGGACATTCATTTGGAAAAAGGGAGCTGATCTCGAATCTTTTAGGCTGCCCGGAGACGATGTAAAAAGGTCTCTTGATTTTATATCTCCCCAAGAAATTTCTTTAGCCATTTTATATTTAGCCGAAAATCAGTTTGGCATCATGCAGCAGCAAATCCCTCAATCTGTTTCAAAAGTTTTTGAAATTACCAGAACCGATACAGAAGAGATAGACAGAATTCGAGAAATAACCGATGAATTAATTGATGAGAAAAAGTTAGCCTTAAACGGAAACCAGGTAAATATAATCGTTTAATTTTTTACGGTAATAAAGCCCATTATGACACCATACGATGAATTCATCAGAGATACTTATTGGCTTATGCAAGCGATCTTAAAAGAAGCTCTAGCCGTTCCTGGAGAAATTGAATTCACCCTTATAGAAAACAAAAATGCTCCACCTCTAACTACCCAACGAAATATTTTGCGTGCTCTTGAGGATTGGCATGCCTTTAAATTACAACCAAAAGTTTTCTCAAGCGAAAATCCGCCAATGGTATTCCGTTTAAATATTAAGCAAAAACGATTTGAGGAATTACTGTACCTTTTTGAGAATGGCACGAAGTTAAATATGGCAGGTGACGATCTTTATGAATTAGCCCATCGATATGTGCGTCCGTCGAGCGATAATGATCCAAGACGTCTTGAGGCATGGGAAGTTATGCATCGCATTAAAAAGGATATGCCAGTCGCACCAGAGAGCAAAAAAGATACTGACTCGAATAGCTTGAGGGCAACTTTCGAAATTCCTCCCGACACTCAATGGTCCGCCATCGTGATAAAATTCGAGAATAAATTTGACATTGAAATCTTGCTCAAGGGGAAACATCTAGCCTCATCAAATGCCGATGAGCTAGGATTCATCAAGACTGCAACCAAGGCCAAAACTGTTGATAAACAATGGCAGCTGCTGCAATATTTGTCAGTCATTTATTATGCTAAAAACAAACAAGGGGAAATGATGGTTGAGCCGACGATTGAGAACCTTGCTCGATCCTTGAAGGTTTCCAAGGACGCGGTAATGAAAACTAAGGAAAAGCTCTCCAAGCATTTGCAGAAAATATTTAGCATTTCAGGCGATCCGTTTGAAAGCTATGCCGACGCCGGCTACTACCAAACCAAATTTACGCTGACACCGGAGCCTGATTTACGCCGCGAAGAAGTGTGGGAATCAGGATTACCGTACAATGATAACATTAAACACAGTTACCTCGATGATGATTTAGAAAAACTGCCTGAATAAACCGCTGAATTTTGTAGCGCTCGCTGAACATTCAGCGGGCTTTTTTCGTGCTCCAAGATGGCGTGCTCCTTCATAAAAAAGATACGCGGCTGAATGTTCAGCATGGATTGGAAAGGGCGGAAATATAACCATTACATACATGACTAAACAATTTCGCGAGGAGTTAGAATACATCTCAACCGATTCAGCCAAGCATTTCCAAAGCCATGATCTCGGGCTCGTGGCTTTTTTGCTGTGCTCGGGCTGTGAGATGGAGGCAATGGATAAATCAAAACCCAATAAAGTGCTATTCATTCTTAAAGCTCAAAACGACATTGATGAGCTAGCCAAGAGCTACTGGAATTTCCGCAGCACGGTCGACGCCCAGTCATACTTCAACCAGCTTAAGCGACTGAAAAATCAGATCTTCAGCTACGACTGACATGATAAGCATCGAATGCGCCAAAGAGCTGCTGGACGATCCGAGCCTGTCAGACGCAGAGGTCGAGCAGATCCGCGACGAATTTCAGAGCCTTGTCGAAATCATTTTTGCCAAGTGGAAGGAAGAACGCCGCAAAGATAATCATCAAAGGTCCGGAGCGCCGGATCAATCATCGCAACGTCAATAAAATTAACATTATCAATATTACACTATGCATCAATTAATCAAGGATACGTTTACCAAGCACAATATTAACTTTGAATTTTCGGGCCAAGAGTTTTCCATCCTTTGCCCATTTAAACCCGAGGGCAGTCCGACCGGAAGTTACAAGCTGCTGACCTTCAACATTGATGACGAAAGCGGCATGGGCTACTGCGCCTATTGCCACCGGGTCACCAATTTTGACGAGCTGTGCGAAGCTTTGAGCATTCCCGCGCCCATTCCCCCTTCTGAACCCAAAGTCCCCAGGGGTGCCAAAATTCCGCTAAATAACGACAGTTTTAATGAGAGTCAGCCGGAGCCTGAGCAAGAACCTGATCCCAAAGAGCCTGAAAAACAAAAAGAAGAGCCAATCATCGACGTTTCAAACTTTAAGCCTATGACACCCGACCAGCTCATTGAAACGCTGTCGCTCACCATCAAGCATGATGAAGAAAACAAGCTCATCACTTTTTTGGCAGCGCTTTCCGCTTACACGGAAAACTCACAGCTCAATGTCAGCTTCAATGCGCCATCGTCCACCGGCAAGTCATACATTCCAACCGAGATTGCCCAGCTCTTTCCCAAAGAAGATGTTATGGAAGTCGGCTATTGTTCGCCAACCGCTTTTTTCCACGACAAGGGAGAATACGAAAAGCTAAGAAATGTATACATTATGGATTTGTCCAGAAAAATCCTCATCTTCCTTGATCAGCCCCATAGCGATCTGCTGAAAAAAATGCGCCCGGTGCTTTCCCATGACAAGAAAGAGATTGTGTTAAAAGTAACCGATAAGAATCAACGATTTGGTTTGAAAACCAAAAATGTTTTGTTGCGAGGTTTTCCCTCGGTCATTTTCTGTACCGCCGGATTGAAAATCGATGAACAGGAAAGCACGAGGTTCTTGCTGCTCAGCCCTGAAACAAGTAGTAAAAAAATACAAGAAGCCATCCAGGAGAAAATCACCAAAGAAGCTGATCAGAAATCTTACTACGCCGCCCTCGAGGAGAATCCATTGCGTCAACATCTAAAAGAACGCATTCGGGCCATCCGCCAGGCCAAGGTTTCAGATATCGATATTGAAAATCCTTCAAAGATTAAAGAGATATTTTTTGAAGCCCATAAGAATCTAAAACCGCGGCATCAGCGTGACGTCGGTCGCATCATTTCCCTCATCAAAGCTTTCGCGTTGCTCAATTCTTGGTTTCGCGAAAAGAAGGGTGATACCATCATCGCCAATAACGATGATATCGATGCTGCGTTCAAAATCTGGAATGCCATTTCAGAACCTCAAGAGCATAACCTGCCGCCATACATTTACCAGCTCTACAAAAATGTCATTCTGCCCGCTGCCGCCGAGAAGAACAAAGACAATGCCGATGAACAGCATCGTCTTGGCTTAAGCCGCCGAGAAATCACTCAAACATATCTTCAAACCTACAAACGAGTTCTTCCTGACTGGCTGCTGCGCCAGCAGATTATTCCGATGCTGGAAAATGCCGGTTTAATCCACCAAGAACCCGATCCTGAAGATAAGCGCAAAGTGCTCATTTACCCTACTGGTTCGTTGGATATTCCGCCAATTCAAAATAATAGTGAGTCGCAGGGTGGGGCGAATGCGGCAGAAAAGCAGGACACGAAAACGAGAATAGTCGGCTAAAACCACACAAAGACCGACAAATTTAGATTTTTTGTGGACGCAAAAAAAGAAATAGAGTAAGGGGGTATCCACGACAGGACACCGTAGGACAAAAACACCATTTACTCGGCCAAAACAGGACATAGCGGACAAAATGAGAAAAAATAACGGTGAGAATATAGTGAGTAGCAGGGTAGGGTGGCGACTATCCAACACCACACGCGAAATGTCAGAATAGGCTCAAAAACGACTTAATCGCCCGATTTTACGCGCAGCTTGGCTTCGTCTAAAAATTACGCTATCGTAGCGGTGAAACACAATTACCCAATATGAATATTAAAGGCATTATTTATACCCGAGTTTCCAGCGACGAGCAGGTCAAGGGAACTTCCCTCGATTTCCAAGAAGAGCTCTGCCGGAACTACTGCCGCGATAAAGGCATCGAGGTGCTTTCGGTATTCCGTGAAGAAGGTGCATCCGCCAAAACCGCCGATCGGGCTGAATTCTTACGAGCCATTGAGTTTTGCCGAAAAAATAAAGGTAAAGCCACTGCTTTTGTGGTAGCCAAGGTAGATCGTTTCGCCAGAAACACCGAGGATCACTTTTATGTTCGCAAAATACTTTTTGACTATGGCGTTACTTTGCATTCCGTATCAGAACCCATCGGCAATAACCCTGCCGGTAAGTTTATTGAAACGGTACTGGCCGGTACTTCAGAATTTGATAACGCGGTGCGCCGCCAGCGATCCGTTGATGGCATGATTGCTAAATTAAACCAAGGAATCTATCCTTGGAAGTCACCGATTGGCTACAAGTGCGGTCACTTTAAAAAGCACGGCGAGAAAAAATTAAAGCCCGATGAGCCAGATGATCGGATTTTTCCTATTATTCAACGAGGGCTGAAACATTACGCTGAAGGCAGATGTTCACAAGCCGAACTGATGAGACTTTTAGACGAATGGGGGTTAAAAGAAATCCGAGGCAAGAAAACTACGCCACAGCTGATTGATAACTTATTGGGAAGGTTCGCTAAATTCTA
>Ga0210400_10001299_pt1 | contig 24952 bp, 18 predicted proteins | sample IncBWH26MmetaG_FD_155456 | JGI IMG/M metagenome (GOLD analysis project Ga0210400, IMG submission 155456) | Forest soil microbial communities from Barre Woods Harvard Forest LTER site, Petersham, Massachusetts, United States - Inc-BW-H-26-M | ecosystem: Environmental > Terrestrial > Soil >...
AGCCGCCGACGATCTGCACAACGGCGTCACCAGTCACAAGCTCCTTGTCTACGCCGGAATCCTCCTCGCCATCGCCGCCACCAAGGGAATCTTCCAATTCCTCACCCGCTGGATCGTAATCGGCGTCTCCCGCGACATCGAGTTCGACCTGCGCAACGATCTTTTTCACAAACTCGAAAGCCTCTCCTATTCCTACTACCAGCGTCACCGCACCGGCGACATTATGGCCCGCGCCACCAACGACTTGAACGCGGTCCGCATGCTGCTGGGCCCGGCGATCATGTATTCGGCCAACACTTTCATCTACACCGCCGGCGCGCTCGCCTTCATGATCTCGATCAGTCCCTGGCTCACGCTCTATACATTTCTGCCGCTGCCCGCCGTCAGCGTCGTGATCCAGACTTTCGGCCGCCGCATTCACGAGCGCTTCGAAAGAATTCAGGCCATGTTCTCCGACATCTCCGCCCGCGCCCAGGAGAATTTTTCCGGAGCCCGCCTGGTCCGCGCCTACGTCCAGGAAGACGCCGAGATTCGTCTCTTCGAAGCCGAAAATCAGGAATACATCCGCCGCAGCCTGAAACTGGTTCGCCTCATGGGCATGCTCTGGCCCACCCTCGAACTCATGCTCGGCTGCGCCGTCGTCCTCGTGCTCTGGCTCGGCGGACGCGAAGTCATCCACGGACTCTCGCGTGTGCCGCTGGTCACGAATCTAGGAAATTCACATCCCGGCATCACCACCACGCTGTCTCTCTCCGGCTCCATGACCGTCGGACAATTCGTCTCCTTCAGCACGTACATGATGCAACTCACCTGGCCCATCATCGCCCTGGGCTGGGTCATCAACATTTTCCAGCGCGGCACCGCGTCCCTCATCCGCATCAACGAAATCATGCAGGAGCAGCCCGAAATCAAAGATGCCCAGGAAGCGCAAGACCGCGAGATAACCGGCGACATCGAGTTCCGTAACCTCAACTTCAGCTACGACTGCAAGCCGGTCCTGCACGACCTGAATCTCCGCATCCCCGCCGGCAGCAGCCTGGCCATCGTCGGCCCGACAGGATCGGGAAAGACAACTCTAGTCAGCCTGATCCCGCGCATCTACGACGCTGAAGAAGGAACAGTTCTGATCGACGGCCGCCCGATTCGCGACTATTCGTTGGCATCGCTGCGCAAAAATATCGGCTTCGTGCCCCAGGAAACCTTCCTCTTCAGCGAGCGCATCCGCGAGAACATCGCGCTCGGCGTCGACTCCGCCGACTTAACAGATAACGATGAAGAAATCCGCAACGCCGCCGACGCCGCCAACATCGCCGCCGACATCGAAACTTTTCCCGAAGGCTACGACACCATGGTCGGCGAGCGCGGCATCACCCTCTCCGGCGGCCAGAAACAGCGCACCGCCATCGCCCGCGCCCTGATTCGCAATCCCAAGATTCTCATTCTCGATGACGCCCTCTCCAGCGTCGACACCCACACCGAAGACAAAATTCTCAATCACCTGCGCGACGTGATGCGCGGCCGCACCACGATATTCATTTCCCACCGCGTATCGACGGTGCGCAACGCCGACCGCATCGCCGTCCTCCACGCCGGACGCATCGTCGAACTCGGCACCCACACCGAACTCCTCGCCCTGAACGGCTACTACAACGACCTCTACAACAAACAATTGCTGGAAGAAGAATTAGCCGAAGTGTAAAGTGGCGTCTGAGATTCGAACTTCCTTTACCTTGTCATTCCGAGCGCCGGGTAATGGCGTTCATTGTCATTCCGAGCACCGGGGTTGGAGTTCTTTGTCATTCCGAGCGCCGGGTTATGGCGCGAGGAATCTGCTTTTCGCTGGCGTCGCCAGAAAGCAGATTCCTCGCTCCTCTCGGAATGACAAAATGGATAACTCGATCACCATGCAGCGGGTTAACACGCAGGAAATTCTCGACTCCGACCTCTGTCCGCCTCTCGAAGCGGCCGCTTCGCTGCGCGACCTCAGCCGCATGAACCGTTGGTTTGGCGGCGTCGCGACCACGCGCAAGTTGATCGAGCGCGTCGCACACTCGACCGGCCGCAAACATTTCTCCCTGCTGGAAGTCGCCGCAGGATTCGGCGAAGTGCCCAACGCCGCGGCTCGGCATCTGGCGCGCCAAGGCATCACGCTCGACATTACCCACCTCGATCGCGTGCCCTCCCACCTGCTGCCGGGAATTCGCGCCGTGGTCGCCGACGCGCTCGCGCTTCCCTTCCAGGACGCAAGCTTCGATCTGATCAGCTGCAGCCTGTTCGCCCATCACCTCGAGCCCGACCAATTGGCGCGCTTTGCCGCCGAGGCGTTGCGGGTGAGCCGCCACGCGGTCCTGATCAACGATCTGATCCGGCATCCGCTGCATCTGGCGTTGGTGTACGCAGGCTTTCCACTGATGCGCAGCTACGTATCACGCTTCGACGGCGTAGCGTCAGTTCGCCGCGCCTATGTTCCCGAAGAAATGAAGCGGATGCTTTCTGCGTGCGATCGTGCTGCAAGCGATCGTCCGCAGAAGATCGAAATCTCGCAACATTATTTGTTTCGTATGGGAGTGATTGCGTGGAAGTCCAGCGCGACGAGTTCTGGCAGAGTTCCGTGAACGGTGAAATGGACCTTCGCCCACACCGATCACGCTTCACAAAAACCAAAAACTGCCTTGATGCCGGCAACTTCGATCGAGTCACCCGCCTCGAGCTGCTTCTTCCCGCCCTCGACCACCGTACCATTCACCCGGACCTTTACGTTGTCTCCGGAAGCAGCGATGTAGTATCCATCGTCGGCTCGGTAAATCGATGCGGCGACGTGGGGAGCAAACCACCGCTTGAGTCGAATCCCGGCCATCTTCGATTTTCCGATGACGGTCAGCCGACTGGTCAAAACGTGGTCTTTCTGTTCAGTTCGCCCTTCCACGATAGTCAGCGTGCCCACCGTCTGATGTACCACCTGCGCGGCGGGAGCGGGCGCCTGGCTCTGAGCCACGCCGTTCGTCTGAACCGCTGCGGAGCCGCTTGAGGGAGCCGAAGCCGAAGCCGAAGCCGAAGCCGCCGCGGCGGCGGCCAGCGCAATCAGCTCTTTCCCTTTTGCCGTATCCAAAAAAGCCGTGCGATCGAGCTGTGGCGGCTTAGCCTTCATCCCTTGCGCCTGCGGATCGACAGTGAAGACAGATCCCCGCAGAACGCCTTGCCGTGCCTCCTCACGAAATTCGATCGTGTGCTTGCCAATGAGGGCTTTGTCTCCGTCTTTCAGCACCACCTTCGTGATGCGGACATTATTGACCGATGTGCCATTAAAGCTCTCGGCGTCCTCCAGCACATAGTGACCGCCTTCCGAGTAGACCTTCGCGTGATATCCGGATACCGCCGGATTATCGATGCGCAGGGCGTTGTCGGGCTGACGGCCAATGGTTATGGTGCCATCGGAGAGAAAGATTTCTTGTATGACTTGGTCTTCAAATTTCAGAAGCAGTTTTGCCATTGCCCAGGCTCCAGGATGCGCAATCTGTGAGGGAGCTTTCCGTAGCGCTAGAACTCAATGATCACAGTCTGATGATCACAATCTATTGTGCCTACGAAAGCAGGCAAGGAAAGATTACCAACGTACCCGACTCCTTTTGGGTGCTTGCGGAGGAGTTCCTCCATCGCTCGAATGAAGAATTGAAGGCTTGGCGTGTCGAGCTCATGTTCCCGATGAGATTCGGCGGATTCTTTCGTCGGCAAGTCCGAACGGCTTAGCCCAACCAAAGCGAGAGATTTCCCGCCACTATCTTTCTTCGCATGGCTGTCATCGTCTGGAATCAGCGGGAAAGTCGAATTTTCGCAAGCCCCGAGTAAAGGACAACCCGCGCGGTGGCTTGTGATATGGGGGATTTTTCGTCAATTGACGGATTTTGGCCTTGACAGCCGGTCCGGACGCGATCAGAATCCTGCCGTTCGACGCTCGCCTCCCCCTATTCGATTACACGAATCCCTGCCATTTTCTTGCTGACACTTTGACCTCGGGAGAATCGAATATGCAAACGCGTCATTTTCAGACGATCGCAGTCCGGCTTGACATTGGCACACGATGTGTCGTTCTTGTGCTTCTACTCCTCGGAGCCGTAGTTTCCTCTGCCCAGACCTATGCCACCCTCATCCAGTTTGATGGGGCCAATGGGGGCACGCCGGTCGCCCCGCTCATTCAGGGTTTTAACGGTGACCTCTACGGAGCCAGCGAATTTGCAGGGACCCACGGTGGCACCAACTTCGGCGGGACCGCGTTCAACATCACAACCGGCGGGACTCTGACCACACTCTACAACTTCTGCGTCGCAGGCAGCCCGAACTGCACTGACGGGTACAATCCGACTGCCGGCTTGGCCCGTGATTCGAACGGGAACTTTTATGGCATCGCAACATCCGGCGGAGCACACGGACCGTTCCTGGCTTATGGCACGGTCTTCAAACTCACACCCGGTGGCGTGCTCACTACGCTATACAGCTTCTGTCTCCTGAGCGGATGTGCCGATGGAACTAACCCGAACGGAGGGGTGATTCTAGCCGGCAATGGCAATCTCTACGGAACGACGGTTTCCGGTGGAACGAAGAGCGGTGGAACGGTTTACAAAATGACTACCGGTGGGACACTCACCACCCTATATAACTTCTGCTCGCTATCAAGTTGCAGCGATGGCTCACAGCCGTCTGCGGGCCTGATCCAGGCCAGCGATGGAAACTTCTATGGAACCACCTATGCCGGCGGAGCCAACAGTAAAGGAACTGTCTTCAAAATCACGTCCAGCGGGACACTTACGACTCTGTACCCTTTCTGTTCGCTGACCAGCTGTGCCGATGGCGCGCAGCCATTCGCCAAGCTCTTGCAAGGCGCGGACGGCAATCTATATGGAACAACATCGACGGGCGGCAAATTCAATAAAGGAACAATCTTCAAGATCACGACCGGCGGAAAGCTAACCACGCTCTACAGCTTCTGCGCGCTGGCCTCCTGTGCTGACGGCGAGAGTCCGCTGGGCGCCCTGATACAAGCCACCGACGGGAATTTCTATGGGACGACGTTCCTCGGCGGGGCCAAAAATCAAGGAACAATTTTCGAGTTGAAAACCCCCAGCACGCTGACGACGCTGTACTCCTTCTGTCCGCTATCCGGGTGTCCAGATGGCGCGAATCCGATCGCGGGACTGGTGCAAGACACCAATGGCGAATTTTACGGGACGGCCATGGACGGTGGAAGCGCGGCGTTCAGCTGTGACGGCGCGGGGAATGGCGGGACGGCGGCGGGATGCGGAACCGTCTTCAGCCTTTCCGTGGGTCTGAAGGCGTTCATCTCATTGCTGAGCACGAGCGGCAAAGTCGGATCCAAAGTTGGCATTCTCGGCGATGGATTCAGCTCCTCGTCGGTGGTGAAGTTTAACGGAGTAACGGCGACTTCCACACTGACAGAGCCAGGCTTATTGACGGCGACAGTACCAGCAGCAGCAAGCGATGGATTTGTGACGGTGACCACCGGAGCGACCACATTGACGAGCACACGGAAGTATGTAGTACATAACTCGTGGGCTAGTGGGACGGCGATGCCGGTGGCGCTTTTCGCCCCGGCGGCGACGGGAGTCATCAACAACAAGATTTACGTCGTCGGCGGGTTCACCATGACGTCAGTCATCGCCAACAACCAAATCTACAACCCGACCACGAACTCCTGGAGCGCAGGCGCTGCCATACCCACGACCACGGCGGACGGTGCCAGCGCTGTAGTGAACAATATCCTGTACGTTTTCGGCGGCAGCCAGGACGGAACCACGGTCACCAACGCGGTGTGGGCCTATAACCACGTGACCAATACATGGTCCTCGAAAGCTACCATGCCCACCGCGAGGGCCAGTGCGGCGGCGGCGGTGAAAAACAACATCATCTACGTCGTAGGCGGCACAGACGGCGTCAACCGCTTCAACACAGTGGAAAGTTACAATCCCGCGAACAACACCTGGACCACGGAAGCGCCGCTGCTGGTCGGCAAGTCGGAGCCCTCGGTGGGGTTGGTTGGTACCACGATCGTTGCGGCCGACGGCTACACCAGTTCCATGGATACCGGCGACAACGAGGGCTACAACAGCTCCACGAACGCCTGGAGCGCGCTGACCTCAGATCCCAGCCCCCGGCACGAAGCTTGCACTGGTTCGACTGGCGCGGCGCTCTACCTCGCCGGCGGCTCGAATAATAGTGCTACATCGTTGAGCTTGACCGAATCGTTTAGCGTAACCAGCAATAAATGGACGACGCTGACCTCCATGCCGCAGGCGGTCACATTTCCTGGCTCTGCCATCGACGCCGGTCTCCTCTTCTGCTTTGGCGGCAGTGACCGAAACTCCCAGTTCCAGGGGAATGTCTACAACTACGTCCAGATCTTTCAGCCGTAGGCTGGCCACGATTAAGAATCGCAACAAAGACCAAGCCGCCCGATGTCGGGGCGGCTTTTCTTACCTCGCGCCAAAGTGGTTCTGCGTAACCTTTGTAACCAGGCGTTAGCGCTCATTGACACTCTCGATCTGGACAACCGGGCGGCGCATTTCGACGCCGTGCTGTGCTGGAGAATCTGCCCGAGGGCTTTGCCGCCCCACCCCAACCCGGTATACATTGTTTGTCGGCAATTATTTCTCGGCAATTATTTCTCGGCAATTTCGGAGGACCTCCATGCCTCATCCCTTTTCCCGCCGCAAGTGGGCCGCTTCGGTTTTCGCGGCCGCATGCCTCGCCGTAGCCACCACCGCGTACGCGCAGAATTCACCGGGCCCGCAGCCCGCGCCCATGCCTCCGCCCATCGCCGCGCCGGTGGACACGCCCTATCCCGGCACCATTTCGCTGCACGTCGATGCCACCAACATCACCGATCGCATCTTCACCGTGCAGGAGACGATCCCGATCAAAGGCCGCGACCTTACGCTGCTCTACCCCGAGTGGCACCCCGGAGCGCACTCACCCTCTGACCCGGTCGCCGAACTTGGCGGCCTGGTCGTCGCGGCGAATGGCAAGCGCATTCCGTGGATGCGCGATCCGGTGAACATGTACGCGTTCCACGTTACTCTGCCGCCAGACGCAAAAGCGCTCGAAGTCAACTTCCAGTTCCTCGCCGCGCAGGATCCGAAACGAAGCCGCATCTCCTCGAAATTCGCCGACGTTACCTGGAACAGCGTTCTTCTCTATCCCGCGGGATACTTCTCGCGCGACATCAAATTCGAAACCACGATTCGTTTGCCCGAGGGATGGAAATTCGCCTGCGCCCTCGACCCAAAATCGCAGGAAGGCACCGTCGTTCACTTCAAAGAAACCACGCTGAACACGCTGGCCGACGCGCCCCTCTACGCCGGCGTCAACTTCAAGCGCGTAGACCTCTCGAGCGGCCCGGACAATCCGGTCTATCTCGATATCTTTGCCGACAAACCCGCCGATCTCGAGATCACTCCCGACGAACTGCAATACCACAAGAATCTGGTGACCGAAGCGCAGAAGCTTTTCCATTCGCGTCATTACGATCACTACGATTTTCTTTTTTCCGTCAGCGACATCGTCAGCGGCAAAGGCCTGGAGCATCACCAGTCCAGCGAGGACGGATCTCGCGCCAACTACTTCACCGACTGGAACGCGGGCATTCCCGGCCGCGCGCTTCTGCCCCACGAATACACCCATTCGTGGAACGGCAAATTCCGCCGCCCCGCCGACCTGTGGACACCGAACTTCAACGTGCCCATGCGCAACAGCCTGCTCTGGGTTTATGAAGGCTTGACCGATTATTACGGCAACGTGCTCACCGCGCGTTCCGGGATGCGCACTCCCGAACAGGCCCGCGATACCTGGGCACAAATCGCCGCCGGCTTCGAAATCAGCCCCGGACGCACCTGGCGCTCTCTGGAAGACACCACCAACCAGCCGATTGTTTCTTCGCACGGCGCCATCCAGGACGCATGGCCCACCTTCCAGCGCGGCTACGATTACTATCCGGAGTCAGATCTTGTCTGGCTCGATGCCGACACCAAGATTCGCGAACTCAGCGGCGACCAGAAATCTCTCGACGATTTCGCCAAACTTTTTTACGGCATCAACAACGGCAGCTACGTCACCGTCACCTTTACCCTCGACGACCTGGTGAAAGCTTTAAACACCGTGCAGCCCTACGATTGGGCCGCATTTTTCCGCACCCGCGTTTTCGACGTGAGCCCCAGCGTCCCGGAAAACGGTTTCACCCAGGGGGGCTACCGGCTCATCTACAACGATCACGAACCGGAATGGCTGAAGAAGCCCGACCCCATGCGCCCCGCAAGCTTCGCCTTCTCGCTCGGCTTCTCGGTCAGGCCCGATGGCGGCCTGGACAATGTAGCGTGGGACAGTCCCGCCTTCAAAGCCGGCATCACTCCCGACATGCAACTGCAAGCCGTCAACGATCAGAAATTCACCATCGCGGGCCTGCGCGAAGCCATCCTCGCCGCCGAGCCGAGTGGAGAGAAAAGTAAAGATCCGATCAAGCTCCTGCTGAAACGCGGCGACGACTTTCTCACCGTCTCCCTCGACTACCACGCCGGCCTGCGCTACCCGCACCTCGACAGAGTCGAGTCCACGCCCGACCGGCTGGACGCAATCCTTGCGCCGGCGAAATAGCAATCGGTTTGCCTGCGCTGGTGCTTGTGATATCGAGATTTTGCACCAACAGCTGGGAATCCTTACAATCGAGATCATCTCCCGTCCTGAAGCTGTACGACTAGGGGTGGCAAATGAAGTTGCAATCGCTCTGTTTCCTGGCGGTGGCTTTGGCTTGCTCGTCGTCGGTGCAGTCTGCGCAAGCCCAGAAAAGAGCAGACCCGTGTGAGCGCCCTGTCACCTCTCCTGCCAGTGGAACTGCGAAGCTGACACTAAAGGGCGGCCAGTCTCTCTATAACGAGGGCGAGATCATTCCCCTTGAGCTTACGTTCACAGTTAGATTGGTTCAGTATAGCCCCAAAACGGGTCCGAACCTTAGGAGGTTTTCTTTCTGCCTCATGCCCGGAGGGCGTGATCCTCTGCAAGACGACGAAGATTCCGGCCTTTGGGGAAGCGGGGCGGGTCCGGGTGGTTCCGGTCCTTATGATGTGTTTGATCCTGGTGTCACCTACGTTGACAACATGGTGCTCAATGAATCGAAGTCAGTGCCACCAGGGATCTACAGCTTGCGGATGGGTATTTCCAATGAAGTCAAATTTCAGGTGCTCCCCGCCTCGCCGGAATGGCAGGCGGAGCAATTGGCCAGTGCTCTGGCGGTGCTGGATGCCGACCACACGAAGGACAAACCATCCGACATAGAGCGGACTAATCAGGCAGTGCGGGTTTTGAGGTTCCTTGGATCGGAAGCCTCTACCCGCGAACTTGCGCGTCGGTTCTGGTCCTACGACCGGCAGCGCCAAGTCCACCCGATAAGCGCCGAGTATCCAATTAACCCATTCTTCTATGGGTATGAGCGCAGCCAGGATTATTGGGACATTAAGGCTGGGCTGATCGCATCGCCTTATCGCGCAGTTGCTATTGAGGAATTGACCGCAGCGATTCACGATCCTCAGCACCCGGCCACTCGCGCAATGGTGGAGACATTGGCGCTGCTAGAGATTCAATCAAAGCCTGAATACCCCAGGTTCATTCCCATGCGACAGTACGGCCAGATCGAACTTCAACCTCCGACACCAGAGTGTCCATTTCTGTTTCTGCCTTGTGCTAGCCACCCGAGCAAGTTTGAAAAACAGCGGCAGGCCAAGGGCGCAGCATACAACGCTCTCGTAGCTGAACTCTTGAAGCAGATGAGTAATTGACGAAACCAGCGATGGCGCTCATTGGCGGCCTCAACCCGGACAGCGCGGGCGGCCCCACACAACCTGGTCTTACCGTACCACCAGCACTTCCCTCACATTATCCCTTGCAAGGAAGAACTTGATGGAGGCGAAGTCGCGGAACAGGGTTTCGATATGCCGGTTGTTGAAGACGCGCTGCAGCCGGAACCCATCAGTGATCGCAGTGTGAATCGCCCCCGTCGGCCCGCGCCGCGCTTCGCGCTTCAGCACAATCCGCTGCATCTCGAGCACATCTTTTCCGATGATGTGAAATCGGTAGCAGGGCGAATCCGGCCCCGCATCTTTGGTGTGGAAAAACGCCAGCAGCATTCCGCCCGGCTTCAGCACCGACCACAGGCGTCCCATCACCGGACGCACCAGGCTTTCATCCAGATAGTCAGGCAGATTCCAGCACAGCACGACATCGAAATGCGCCGCGGGATAGAGCAGATTGTCGGCCAGGAACCGGCGGCTGTCGAGCACCGCATTGCCCTGTTCATCTTTGGTGAGCAGGCTGGGCTCGGTGGAGGCGACGAGAAGGTCTTCGCTATAAATCTTGTGGCTGCCCTCGGTGAAGAAGCGGATATTCGCAGGCGACGTGGAACCGAGATCCAGCACGCACAGCGGCGTGTCCGCCTCCCACAGCCGGGAGAGTTCGCCGAGCCCGCTGGATCGGCGCGTGAGTTTTTGAGCGACCTGTGGAGTCGCCGCCTCTGCCCCGCCCGATGAGCCGCGAAAGAGCTTCATGAAATTCTGACTAACGGATGCCATCTGACCTTACAGGTCGCCCTGCCCCCGGCGACTACGATCCCAAGACCTTAAATCGATACCTAAACTAACACTTTAACTCACGAGGCCGCGAGGCGGGAGTTACTTTCCTGCCGCCTTCTCCGACTTGCCCTGAATGTCCACTTTGCCCTTCAGGTATGCGCCTTCCTCGATGGAGATCCGCTGCGTCGAAATGTCTCCCGTGACCACGGCCGACTTGCGTAAATCGACGCGGTCGCTGGCCTGCACGTTGCCCTCGAGTTTGCCCTGCACCACAATGCCCTTAGCCTCAACCGTGGCCTTCACCGAGCCATTCGGACCAACGGTCAAGCTGTTGTTCTTGAGCGAGATGCTGCCCTCCACCTGACCATCAACGTAAAGGTCTTCGCTGCCCGACAATTCGCCTTTGATGACTACCGACTTGCCAATCTGCGCCAAATCTGCCGACAACGGAGCACTCATGGATGTTCTCCTTAAGGGAAGCGGAATACTGCAGTACCAGGAATAACTGGGAAGGCAGGTACCAGAAACAGCCGCGTCGCTTGCAACGACTATACCCAACTCAGAGAGCATGCGGCAAGCGAGGCTCTGCGGTAATACCAACTCGCTAGTCCCCGCCGAAGAATTACTCCCTACAACCCTGTGGGCAAGATTGTTACACTAACTAACTAAGATGCGGGGCGTGAAACAAGCACGACTCTCAGCAAGAGTGGCGAGAGCGACGACAGGAGCGCTCGCCGCCCTACTGGCGGCCGCGTCGGCGCTGCCGGCGCAGGAGGCCAAGACACCGGAACTCGCACCCGGTGAACTGGTGCGGCTTGCGGTGGCGAATGAAGTCGCGGCGGCCGGCAAGCACGAAGTTCTGCACATGTTCCGCTCGCGCAAGCAGACCCCAAAAGGCTCGCAGACCCGCCTCTACGTGGAAACCACAGACGCTCTCGCCGCCATGCTGGTGGCCCTCAACGATCAGCCGCTGACCGCGCAGCAACTGAAAGGCGAAGCCGATCATCTGGCCTGGCTGATGAACGACCCTGACCAGTTGCGCAAGAAGCGGGCCCGCGAGAAAGAAGACGAAGAGCGGACCTTGCGGATCGTGAAAGCCCTGCCCGACGCTTTCCTCTACGAGTATGCCGCCGCGGAGAGTGGACCAGCGGGACTTGGCGAACCCGAAGACCACATGGCCAAGCTGAACTTCAAGCCGAACCCCGCGTATTCGCCGCCCTCGCGCGTTGAGCAGGTGCTGGCCGGGTTGCAGGGTTATCTGCTGATCGACACTAAAGCCCGGCGCCTCGCGAGAATCGATGGCACACTGTACCGCGAAGTCTCTTTCGGCTGGGGGATCATTGGCCATCTCGACCAGGGCGGCCATTTCCTGGTGCAGCAGGCTGACTTGGGACTCGGCGACGGCGCCTGGGGGATCACGGAGATCAACTTGAACGTGACCGGCAAGCTTGTGCTGTTCAAGAGCCTGAAGATGGTGACGGATGAAGTGTTGACCGACTTCAGAAAAATGCCGGAGAACCTGACGTTCGCGCAGGCAGTAGAGATGCTGAAGTCCGAGCAGGAGAAGCTAGCGCACAATGCTCATCCAGATCAGCCCGCCGAAGCGCAGAAGACTCCACAATAGCCACGATTCGCATCAGACTCCCATCAGATTCGCATCAGATTCGTATTCAGGTTCGCATCAGATTCGTATCAGATTTGAATCAGGTTCGTATCAGATTCGTATCAGGGCACGGCTTCAGCCGTGCCGCAAGCCATTGCGAAACGAATCGCGGCTTTAGCCGCTGGCTGACGGCATCGCTCAAGAGGTTGCGGAAAAACTCGAAAATGTGTGCAGCACCGTGGAAGAGCGGCGCTTCAGCGCCGCGTAAAGCCAGCAGAATCAGTGCGGGCTTCAGCCCTAGTGGTCGTCTTCTATCGGTGGATCGAATTTTTCCGCAACCTCTCGAGCGATGCCCCGACGCGAATCGAAAATTTCACGCACGCAGCGTTTCTTTCCGCACCGTCAACTTCTCAATTAGATCTTCTTTGACGCGATAGCCGGTCCCCGGCTGATCGCTGATGGCGATCATCCCCAGCGGCGAGACTTCCACTTCAGGCTCGATAATATCTTCCTTCCAGTAGCGCTTAGAGGCGGAAACGTCGCCCGGCAGGCTGAAATTTTCGAGCGACGACAACGCAATATTCTGGGAGCGGCCAATGCCAGTCTCAAGCATCCCGCCGCACCAGACGGGAATGTTGTGGGCCTGGCACAGGTCATGAATTTTCAGCGCTTCGGTGAATCCCCCAACGCGTCCGACTTTCACGTTGATGATGCGGCAGGCGTTGGTTTCCGCGGCGAAAGCGGCGCTGCGCACGCTAACGATGGATTCGTCGAGGCAGATCGAAGTGCGCAGCTCTTTCTGCAGACGCGCATGATAGTAGATGTCGTCGTTCCACAACGGCTGCTCGATCATCAGCAGATTGAACTGGTCGAACTTGCGCAGGTGCTCGACCTGGTCGAGCGTGTAGGCGGAATTAGCGTCGCAACTCAAAGTAATTTCAGCCCAGCGCGAGCGGATGCGTTCAAGCACATTGATGTCCCAGCCGGGCTTCACTTTGACCTTGATGCGGCGGTAGCCCGCGGCCAGTTCGGTCTGGATTTTTTCCAGCAACTGTTCAATCGAATCCTGAATACCGATGGAAACGCCGCAGGCAATCTGGCGACGCGTGCCGCCTAGCAGCTTCCAGAGGGGAACCTGTTTTTGCGCTGCTTCGGCGTCCCAGAGCGCGTTTTCGAGCCCAGCTTTGGCCATGCGGTGGGCGCGCACTTTGGCGAACAGCGCCGGGCATTCGCGGGCGGAGTCGATGCGTTTGCCAAGCAGCGCCGGGATCAGATATTGCGTCAGCGTCGGCCAGGCGCTGTCGATCCATTCGCTGCTGTAGTACGGATCTTCGCCGACCACGCTCTCGCCCCAGCCGTCCGCGCCTTCGCTGTGGACGGTGACCAGCAGAATACGGCGGCTGTAAGTGCGCCCAAAGCTCGTCTCAAAAAAGTGGACGAGCGGCATGTGAATCTCGCGGAGCGTGATAGCTTCAATTCTCATGGGGAAGAAACCTTTCACCACAGAGCCACAGAGACTCAGAGAAAACCTCAAATCATTGCAAAAGCTTGTAGTAGTACAGTTCCGCCTCTAGACAGCCTTGTCATCCTGAGCGTAGCCGTTTTTCAGGCGTAGCGAAGGATCTCCCGCTTAACCGGCCCCGTACGTAAGCCAAACTCACGACTACCCGAAGCCGCGGAACCCTGCGATCTCTGTCCGTCCGATTTTCGCCTTTCTCTGTGTCTCTGTGACTCTGTGGTGAATCGATTTGTGAATCACCCTTCCGACGCATACGACCAATTTTCATCCCAGCGTCCCAAAAGATATTTCCCGTTGCCGACCGTCTCGCGTTCGTAACCCAGCACGGCCAGCCCATGCGCAAACGCCCGCAGAAACTGTTCCCGATTGCGCTCCTGCACCTGCTGCGCCTTGCCACGCGTTTCCGGCGCAGCTTTCCACTCGTAAATCTGCGCCGGCACTTCGATGCCGCCGTCGGCAACAACCGGGGGATTCTTCCCCGAAGCCAGCAGCGTCTCGACTCGCTTCGATTTCAGCCACCACTCGGCAATCAGCCGGTCGCTAGGCAGCCCGCCCTGCAGCGGCGAAGACGTGATGCCATATTGGTTGATGTTATAGCGGCGCGCGATGGCGCCGAGTTTCTCGATATTGAGATAGGCGTTCTTGATTTCAAGCGGATCGAAAGTCCATTCGATCAATTCGATGCCGCGGGAAAGCGCTTCTTCGCGCTGCAGCAGTTTCAGCCGCCGGCCGAGCCCTCCGTTGCGATGTTCCTTTTTTACGGCGAGCATGTGCGAGTGCAGATAGATGTGGCCAGTGCGAGTGCCGGGAACGGAAAGCGCGAAGCCCACCATTTCCTTGCCATCAAAAGCCCCCATGACCTGCCCGCCAACTTTGTCGGCCACGACAAACATCCGCAGCGGCACCAGTTCGGCGTCCGAGAAATTCCAGACTTCTTTCTGCAGCGCAACGCAGGCGCGGAATTCGTCGATGCCCCGGCAGCGGCGGAGAATGATAGAGTCGGCGGTCACGCCGTCTTCTCCGCCGCGTCCCGCTCTTGCGCCTTGGCTTGCTGCCAGAGCGATTCGAGTTCTTCCATGGGAGCTTGATCGGGAGTTCGGCCGGATTCGTGAAGCCGGGCTTCCATCCACTGAAAGCGGCGCTTGAACTTTCGGTTAGTTTTGCGCAGAGCAGATTCGGGATCGAGCGAGAGGTAGCGCGCGATGTTGACCAGCACGAAAAACAGGTCGCCCACTTCGTCTTCCAGCCGCGCCTGCAGATCTTCCGAGACCGCGGTCCGTCCTGATCCGGCGACGCCGCGGCCTTGCGGTCGCGGACCCGGCGCCGGGAATTGCTGGAGTTGCTCGCGGAGCTCGTTGGTCTCTTCGGTCAGCTTGTCGAACAGGCCCTCGACGTTGGGCCAATCGAACCCGGCCTGCGCGGCGCGGGAACTGAGTTTGTAGGCCTCGAGCAGCGAAGGCATGGCGGAGGAGACTCCGGCAAGGATGGAACGCTTTTCTTCCTTCGCAGGAGCAGCGACGGCTTCCGCGCCGACGGCCTTGCGCTTTTTCTCTTCCTCCAGTTTGCGCTCTTCTACTTTGATGGCTTCCCAGTTGCGCTTGACGTCGGCAGAAGTGTCGGCCTTTACGTCGCCGAAGACATGGGGATGCCGGTTGATTAACTTGGTCGAGAGCCGGTCGAGGACATCGTCAATCGAAAAGAAGGATTGTTCATTCGCCATCTCGGCGTAAAAGAGCACCTGCAGCAGCAGATCGCCGAGTTCGCCGGCGAGTTCGGGCCAGTCGCGATTATCGATGGCTTCGAGGACTTCGTAGGTTTCTTCGAGTGTGTACGGCTTGATGGAATCAAAGGTCTGTTCGCGGTCCCAGGGGCAGCCGCCGGGGGCGCGCAGCCGCTCCATGATAGCGACCGCCCGCTCGAAACGTTCTCCGGTAGAGGACATGCGGCAACCAATGTAAATGAGCGCGAAGCCGCGAGGCAATGCGCGGTACGGCGAGGCAATCGGAATGCCGCGCAATCCGGTAGCGCCGGCGTCCCCGCCGGCTGTCGCGGGGGCGTCTCGCCCGCGCGCGTCAAGCGCCGGCGCCCCCGAATGCGAGGGCAAGTTGCCCTCGCGACAGCCGGCGAGACGCCGGCGCTACCTGAGTCCCCTGGTTACTTTTGGCACCAACTTCTGCGGACGCTAAATTGGAATCCGCTAAGACCCCGGTGGACCATCGTGACCTTCATTTTCCGCCCCGGCGGGCGCACAATGAAGACAAGTGGGCGTGTCAGCTCGGTTTGACAAATCTCGCAAACCCTCGGCGGCACTCTGCATCTAATTTAAATACATGAGCTTAGCGATCAAACCTCGACCGCCTTTGGAAGGACAGCATTTCCAGGTGGTAATCATCGGGGGCGGCATTAACGGCGTGGCGGTGGCGCGCGAGTGCGCCCGGGCCGGGAAGCGCACCCTGCTGGTGGAGCAGAACGATTTTGCCTCGGGCGTGACCAGTCGCTCGACCCGAATCATTCACGGCGGACTCCGCTATCTCGAACATGGAGAGATCGACCTGGTTCGCGAGTCGGTACGCGAGCGCGAGCGCTTGCTGCGCGAACGATCGCATCTGGTCCATCCGGTGCACTTTTTGTTTCTGCTCAATGAGCAAAGCCAGCGCAGCGCCATGAAAGTGCGCGCCGGGCTGTGGCTCTACGAAAAGATTGCGGGAAGAAAATCGGCCGACCTGAGCGAGATGGAATTGAAGCGGGTGGAGCGCGCCCTGGACGCCGGCCACAAATGGTCCATTTTTAATTATGAAGACGCGCAATGCGAATTTCCCGAACGTCTGGTGGCCGAATGGATGACGGAAGCGGCCGAAGCGGGCGCGGTGGTTCGTAACCATTGTGAAGTGCTGGCCGTGAACGTGACCCACGGCAAAGCGCGCGGAGTGCTGCTGCGCGACCGTCTCACCAACAAAGACGAACGCGTCGAGGCCGGCTGGGTCGTGAACTGCACCGGTCCCTGGGCCGATCGCATCTGCCAGCGCTCCGCCGTGCGCACCAGCAAGCCCATGCTGGGCGGAGTGCGGGGATCGCATATTGTTCTGCCGCGATTTTCGGGAGCGCCGAGCATGGCCCTCTACTCCGAAGCCGCGGACGGCCGTCCGGTTTTCGTTTTGCCCTGGAACGAGCAGGTGCTGGTGGGCACCACGGAAGTGCCGGACACGACCGATCCGTCGAAGACAGCCCCGTCCCGCGAAGAAATCGCCTACCTGGTGCGCACGGTGGGAAAACTATTTCCGAAGGCGAAGATTTCCGAGCATGACATCAAATACGCATTCGCGGGAGTCCGGCCTCTACCCAACTCGCCGGGAAATAAGCCGTCGGCGGTGACCCGCAGGCATTTCCTGCACGACCATGCGGCGGACGGCGCCGAGCGACTGATCTCCGCGATTGGCGGCAAGCTGACCACCGCAGCTTCGCTGGCCCGCGAATGTGCGCGCAAGATTGGCATCGCCGTAGCGGAGCCTACCACGATTGCGATGGGACCCGGAAGATCGCTCGATCCCATGCTGGACCAGGAAGTGCTTGAGATCGCGCGCGCCGGGTCGGTCAGCGAAGACACCGCGCGCGGCCTGATGGAGTGGCACGGCCAGCGCGCCATGGACATTGCCCGGATGGCGCTGGTGAGTGCCGAACTGCGCGCGCCCATCTGTCCGCACTCCTCGCACATTGTGGCCGAAGTGGTGGAAGCTTATCGAAAAGAATTTGCCGTCAGCCTGGGCGACGTGCTGCTGCGCCGCGTTCCGGTAGCGCTGGGGGCGTGCTGGTCGGAGTCGTGCAGCCGCGAGGCAGCGCTGCGCATTGGCGCCGTGCTGGGCTGGAACGAGCAGACTCTGGGAGCGAATCTGGAATCGTTTGAGATGGAGCGCACGGCGTTCCTGCAGCGGCCATCGCGCGGCGGCGCTGCCCTGGAAGCGGCGGCGGATTAAAGCAGCGCCCTGACTTCCTTCTGTAGGCTCGCAATCCCAAACCTCGACCCTAAGTTACCGCTTTCTTCTCGAACTGCCGCAGACCGACCACTAACAGCAAAATATCAAAGAACAGCAATGCGAGGATCACCACTGGAACCGGCAGATGCGGGAACTGCGGAGCCAGCGTGGCGCGCATGCCTTCGCTGGCATAGACCAGCGGATTGATCAGCACGGCTTTTTGCAGGATCGGAAACGCCTTCAGGGAGTTCCAGAGATAATAAGTGCAGCCAAAGAAAATCATCGGCGTGATGACCATACCGAACATCAACCCGATATGCTGCTGATCGATGCTGCACCCCAGGGCCAGACCGCCGCACGCGGAGAAGGCGGCGATCAACACAATGATCACGGCGAACGCTAAAGGCGAGGCAATGCTGATCTGAACCCCCGGGCGGAGCACGATCCAGGCCAGCGGGATCACCATCAACCCGGCCACCAGAGCCTGCAACATTCCAGCGATAACTTTTTCGATGGCGAGCCAGGCTACGTCAATGGGCGCAAGCAGGCGGTCTTCGATTTCCCGGGTCCACTGAAACTCGGCGATGAGCGGCATGGCCACCGCCCAGATTCCGGTAAAGGTCATGCTGATCGCGATGATGCCGGGCAGCAGAATATTCTTGTAGGCCGCCGGCATGTAACCGCTGCTGACCATCACCTTGCCGAAAACAAAAACAAACAGCAGAGGCTGCAGGAAGGTCTGCAGCGTGAGTTGAATGGCGTTGCGCCGCGCTACGTGAGCGTCGCGGGCCAGCATCGCAAAAAAAGTTTTCCAGTTCAATCGCGCAAACTCCTTCCGGTGTGGTGCAGGAAAAGATTTTCCAGACTCGGCTCGGAGATGTGAACGTCGGACAATTCCGCTCCCGCACTCACCGCCTGGCTGGCAATTTCAGGAATCAGGGACCCGCCGCGGTCGGCGTAGACGTCGACGCCCGTACTGTCGGCCGCGCGAACTTCCCGCACTCCCGCCAGCGACTGCAAGCGCTGCAGCAGCTCCGGGGTCTGATTGCCGAAGCGCAGGCGCAGCACGAATCCTCCAGGAATCGATGACTTCAATTCCGCCGGCGTGCCCTGGGCAATCATGCGCCCATGGTCGACGATGGCCAGGCGCTGGCAGAGCGCGTCGGCCTCCTCCATATTATGCGTGGTCAGCAGGACGGTCTTCCCTGCCTGGTGATATTCGCGAATGATCTCCCACAACAGAATTCGGGTTTGAGGATCGAGCCCGGCGCTCGGTTCATCGAGAAACAGAACTTGCGGATCGTGCATCATGGCGCGAGCAATGGAAAGCCGCTGCATCATGCCGCCGGAAAAACCGCGCACCATCTGATTGCCGCGCTCAGTCAGCTTGAACTTTTCGAGCAAAGAATCGGCGCGTTCGTTTCTTTGTTTAGAGCCAATTCCGAAATAAGCGCCGTGAAAAACCAGGATCTCGCGGGCGGTCAACGAAAAATCCAGATTCGGACGCTGCGGCACCACCCCAATCAGCCGCTTGACCTCGGCCTGTTCTTTCCAGACGTCGTGATCGCCGATCCAGGCCTGGCCTGAAGTTGGGCGCACCCGCGTGGTCAGTACGCCGACCGTGGTCGACTTGCCCGCGCCGTTAGGCCCGAGCAGGCAGAAAATTTCTCCCGCACGCACTTCGAGCGAAAGCCCGTCAAGCGCGGGAATCTGCGTCTTGGGCTGCTTCGCACCTTTGGCGTCGGCGCGCGCGACGAAGCCTCCGGCCGCGCCCAGCGGCGGAGCGGAGTTATAGACCTTGCGCAGATCCTGAGTGCGAACGCCAACCGCCATGTTGAGTAATCCCCGGAGACAGTCTGAAAGTTACGGCAGTATATCGCAGGTAAGGGTTTGGATCGAATTCCCTCGCCGTTCGCAGTGCGTGTTGAGACCCGCTTCGTATCAGGGCATCGCTTCAGAGGTTGCGGAAAAACTCGAAAATGTGTGCAGCACCGTGGAAGAGCGGCGCTTCAGCGCCGCGTAAAGCCAGCAGAATCAGTGCGGGCTTCAGCCCTAGTGGTCGTCTTCCATCGGTGGATCGAATTTTTCCGCAACCCGTTCAGCGATGCCGCCAATGACTGAAACTGGACGGCTTTGGCCCCTGGAGTTCTTGCCATCTCCGCGGATGCGGCATGCCTGAAGGCATGCCTGAAGGCATGCCCTGATACGAATCTTCTATCCGAATCTTCTAACGGTTACTAAAGATTGGCCACGACCGGGCGTCATCTTTGAATGGGGACTTCCTGAAACTACACTGGCGCGAGTGTGTCGGAATTTTTGATAGCACAGGCGTAGTCGATGTTGCTTCCCATCAAACACGAAAACATGGCGGCGCGGCGCTGGCCGGTGGTCACGCTGGCATTGATCGTCATCAATACGGCGGTCTTTCTTTTCACCCTGGTAGCTGTCGGCGACGATCCACCGCAACTGGGGGAAGTGAAATCGCACATCCGGAATCTAGCGGCACTGCATCCCGAGTTGAAAATGCAACCGCAGTCGCAGCAGGTAGTGGACACATTCAAGGAGCGGTATCCCGATCAGTGGAAGCAGGTGCAGAACCCCTACCGCGACATCATCAACCCCTACGACGCCAAGATAAAGATGACGGAGGACCCCTCGAAACTGCAGGACGAGATGGACTCGCTCAACGCCCAACTGGTGAGCCTGTCCAAGTCGTCCAGTGTCGAGGATTATAAATTTGTGCCGGCGCACCCCACGGCCATCAGCTATCTGACCGCGAATTTTCTGCATAACGGCTGGATGCACCTGATCGGCAACATGTGGTTCCTGTGGCTGGCAGGATTTGTGCTGGAAGACGTATGGGGGCGGTGGCTGTACTCGGCGTTTTACCTGATCGCCGGAGCGGCTGCGCTGCAGTTTTATGCGTGGACAAATCCGGGCAGTGTCATTCCAACGCTGGGAGCTTCGGGCGCGGTGGCCGCACTGATGGGCGCTTTTCTGGTGCGCTTCCCCAAGATGAAGATTGAGATGGCGTGGATCTGGTGGATCAGCATGGCCAAATTTCTGCGCACCGGCAACCCGTTCCGGATGACACAATTTAAGGCTGCCGCGTACTGGTTGCTGCCTTTGTGGCTGGGGAGCGAAATAGTCTACGGAGCGCTCCTAGGCTCTTCGAGCGGCGTGGCGCACTGGGCGCACGTGGGCGGATTTTTGTTTGGAGCAGTGGCAGCGATCGCGATTCGGCATTCCGGCCTCGAACACAAAGCCAACAAAGCCATAGAAGAGAAACTTGCCTGGATCAATGACGCCGAACTCGAACAGGCCAGCGACCTGATAGAGCACGGCCAACTCGGGGAAGCGCTGATCCTGTTGACGAACTATGTCGCAATGAAGCCGAACTCGCTCGACGCCTGGAGTTTGCTCCGCCAGCTCCACACCCGGCAGAACAACACGAAAGAGTATCTCGATGCGACGGTCAAGACCTGCTCCCTGCATTTGAAGGCACACGAAGTCGAAGCGGCATTTCAGGACTATGCGGAGTTCGTTGATTATGGCGGCGGCAAGCTGCCGCCGGCGAATTGGCTTGAACTCTGCAAGGGCGCGGAAGAATTGCAAGAATTTGAGCGCGCTCTTTCCGAGTATGAGCAACTCGCTCAAACCTATCCCGCCGACCGCCAGGCGCTGACGGCCCAACTCAGCGCCGCGAGAATTTGCCTGAAGCGGTTGAATCGTCCACAAGAAGCGCTGGCTCTCTATCAGACTGCGGCAGCCTCTCCGATTCCGCATCTCGACTGGGAGCAGCACATCCAGGCCGGCATCAAGGAAGCGAAGGCCGCAATGTCGTCGGGAAATGCGTCCGCCGCCGGAGCGCACTAGAGCCGCCGCAAGATGTAGCGCCGGCGTCCCGCCGGCTATCGCGGGAGCCTGCCCTGAGCCTGCCGAAGGGGCGTCCCGCCCGCGCAGCCGAGAGCACAACGAATGCGCCCGAGCTCAACTCGGGTGGCCAACGTACCACGGCGCACTGACGGTGAAAATGCGCTCATTGCCACGGGCCAGCAGCACCCATTCCAACATGCGCCCACGCTGGTTGTGCAGGAAATATTCGTACCATCGGTCCTCGACAAGTTCCGGAATGACCACCACAATACTGCGATCAGGATTCTTCTTCGACAGATCAAGCACGAACTGAACCACCGGAATAATGACGAAGCGGTAGGGTGACGGCAGAATCTGGAGTTGTGGAGGCTCCTTGCCTTCCGCACGAAACGGCCGGTCAACGTATTGTGCCCAGTCGTCCTGCAGCAATTCGGAATGTTCATTGGGCTCGACATGCAGCGCAATCACTTCCGGCGAAAGCCGTGCGGCAAATTCAATTCCCTGCCGCGTGATGTTGCTCCATCGGTCGACAGTGATGACCGCGATGGGATGCCGGCTCAGACCTGCGGCGTCGACAGGAGTCTTGCAGGTGGTGAGCACCTTCACCGAGTGGTAGTGACGGCGCACGATGGAAAAGAGAACGATGGTTAACGGAATGAAGAGCAGCGTGATCCACGCGCCCTCCACAAATTTCGCGACCAGGACGACGCACGTCGTGGTGCCGGTGACGACAGCGCCCAACCCGTTGACCAGCGCACTCTTGACCCAACCGGGTCCGCGATTTTTCCGCCAGTGCATCACCATCCCGGCCTGAGAGAGTGTGAAGGCGAGAAACGCGCCCACCGCATAAAGCGGAATCAGCCGGTCAGTAACGCCGCCGAACGAAATGAGCACTCCGCCACACAGCACCGCCAGCACGCCAATGCCATAGGTGTAAACCAGCCGCCGGCCGCGGTAGCCGAACACATGTGGCAAATAGTTGTTCTGGGCGATCGCGCGGCAAAGGCGCGGAAAGTCGGCGAACGCAGTGTTGGCCGAAAGCGAGAGCACGACCAGAATCGACCCAATCGTCAGATAGTAGAAGAATCCCTTGCCGAAGACCGCGGCCGTGAGCATAGAGAGCACGCTCTGATAACCGGGCGCGCCGGGGTCGGTGGCAGCGATCCCATACACCTTGACCAGATAAGAAATCCCAGCCAGCAAAACGGCCAGAAGAAAAATGATCACGGTCAGACTACGCTGCGCATTTTTCACCGCAGGCTCGCGAAAGGCCTTCACTCCGTTGCTCACGGCCTCTACGCCGGTCAACGCGGTGCAGCCGCTAGCGAAAACCTTCAGCAGCAGCCAGAAGGTAACGGCTTCCGTCATGACAGGCGGAGGAGGAAGAGCAACCACCGCTGTAGGATGCCCTCCGCTAAAAAGCACGCGAAGAATACCAGCCGCGATTGTGACGAGAAGCGTTCCGACGAAAAGATAGGTTGGAACCGCGAAAACAGTGCCCGCTTCGCGCACCCCGCGAAGATTGAGGATGGTGATAACGATCAGAATTCCCACGCAGAGAGCGACTGTGTGCGGCAACAGCGACGGAACCGCTGAAACCAAAGCGCCGACTCCCGCCGAAATACCGACAGCCGCCGTCAAAATATAGTCCGCGAGCAACGCGGCGGCGGCGAGCAGCCCGGCGGGAGCGCCGAGGTTGAACCTCGCCACCGTATAAGAACCGCCGCCCGAAGGGTACGCCGCAATGGTCTGGCGATATGAGAAGTAGACGATCACCAGCAGCGTGATGATGGCGGCACTGACCGGAACGATATAACGAACGCCCAACAGCCCCAGGGGAATCAAAAGGCTGAGCGCAGCTTCCGGCCCATAAGCAGCGGAGCTGAGGCCATCGAGCCCAAAGATCGGAATGCCCTGCGCCGGCCCGATCTGCTCGGCCCGTTCGTCAGTGGTTTTGATCGGCTTGCCGACGACGAGGTCAAGTATGTTCATGAGGGATCTTGCTCAACCGACTCTGCATTAGAGAAAGCGGTGCGAAAGGTGGACCGGGACACAACACGATACCATCGCGGAGATTTGCAATCAAAAAGCATTCCAGCCGTCACGACGTAATAAGAAGGTTTCAGGCGAGCGGCCACGGAATCAGACGCTAGCTAACCACGGTCTGGCAGAGCAAACTCGTCTCGTCGGAGATAATGCCGTCAACTCCGGCCTCCGCAAAACGCTTCATTTCTTCCGGAGCGTTGACCGTCCAGACCATGATTTTCTTCCCCGCACCCTTCACCTTGCGGATCAGTTCCGCCTCGACCAATTCATGGCGGGCAATCACATACTCGATCGAAAGGTCGGTCCAGAATTTCAGCTGGGTTTTAGATTCGCAGATCAGCCCAAGCGGAATGGTTTTGTCTTCCGCCCGCAGCGCCTTCAGCGCTCCGGGGATAAACGATGACACGACGAATCCGCGGCGCGGCCTGTGTCGCAGGAAAAGATCGAGCATGATTCGCTCCATGCCCTTCACCTTTAGCTCGATGTCGAGAAACGAATCGCGATAGCGCTGCAGTACGTCGCGCAGCCGGGGCAACTGGGAAACCAGCTTCGCGGGTGTGCGGGAAATCTCGAATCCAAGGGCCTTCGGGTCATGGCAGATCACGGCCTCTTCGTCGGCGGTGAGGCGCACGTCGAATTCGAATCCATCGCAGCCGTCGGCCAGCGCCTGATCGAATGATGCGGGAGTGTTTTCCAGAATCGACTTAAGCGCGCGCGCGCCCCGGTGGCCCAGAAGAAGAGGACGGCTCATAGGAATACGATCCAACGGCTCACATCCACGGGGATCTGATCAGTCAAGGTCGCATCAGTCAAGATCGAAATCCCGAATCGGCCGCCCGGTGTCAGGAGTCTCTTTCGCCTTCTTCACAGCCTCCTGAAATTTTTTCTCGAGCAGATCGGATGCGTGCCTCTGGGCTTCCACCGACTGCTGGAAGATGGACTCGCGGCGGTTGTCGTGTTCTCGCATGGACTTCACCGCAGCCTCCATGTCACTGAAGGTCTTCGGCTTCACGGCAGCGGTGTGGGCGATCACAGCCCGGGTCTCGGTGTCGATCTTGAGCAGCGCACTGCAGCAGGGACAAGTGACTTCGAAATTAGGAGACTTCTTCGCCATTGAGCGAATCATACCGCAAAACCGCTGCTCTGCGTGCTCAATGCTTCAACTTGATCGGGAAGATGTGAAACAGGTTCACCATTTCCCATCCCAGCAGGAAGACTGACATCAGAACCACCATCACGGCCATCAGTTCCCCGAAGCTCAGGCCGCGGCGGGTGGGCTCCAGGCGGCGGGCGGCGAGGCTGAGAATGTTGA
>Ga0210400_10001300_pt1 | contig 24939 bp, 33 predicted proteins | sample IncBWH26MmetaG_FD_155456 | JGI IMG/M metagenome (GOLD analysis project Ga0210400, IMG submission 155456) | Forest soil microbial communities from Barre Woods Harvard Forest LTER site, Petersham, Massachusetts, United States - Inc-BW-H-26-M | ecosystem: Environmental > Terrestrial > Soil >...
ATGACGGCAAAAATCATGCTCGTCTCGATGGAGAACCGGACGTTCCCGGTGGTGGCCAGGAGTACGACTACACCAACGACCGCTCCGAGCACCAGAGTGAGTAGCGGTGTTCTAGGCCGCGGCGCTCGACCGAGGGTCTGCAGAATCAGGGCACCTCGAGCCGGAAGTGGCCGGCCACGGAACACCAGGTAGATCATGATCAGAGCAAGAGGCACGAGGGAGGACGCGGCTGCGATCGTCAGCCAGCTGATCGACTGATCGGATTGCACATACGCGATCACCGAATCGGCGGCACCGATGAACAAGCCCGCCGCCACCGCCACGGGCAGCGACGACAGTCCAGCGATGAGAGCCGCCGCCAAGGCGGGGACCACATAGAGGGTATAAGAGACCGGTACTAGTGGGATGATAGGAGCGATCAGGATCCCAGCCAGGCCAGCGACCATAGTGCTAATCGCCCAGTTGGCCAGGCCGATCCGCTCAGGCGAGAGTCCCGTGACGAGCGCTCCTTTTTCGCTTTCCGCCACAGCCCGGGTGGCGAGCCCGAATCTCGTATAGCGGAAGAAGAGCCACAAGAGGATGGTTACAGCGACGATCGTTGCCGCCAGGAGAAGCACGGCCACCCGCACGTTGGTGCCATCGATCGTGACCACTCCGGAGGGAAAGATCGCAGCAGTCGTTACGGGGCTGGTGCCGACCTTCTGGGCCAATAGATTCTGAAAAATGACCAGGATTCCGAGCGAGGCGACCGCTTTGGCAACCACAGGCGCGGATCGCAAGTGACGGAACACGAGAAGGTATAAGCCCATCCCAATGATTCCGGCCTCGGCCAATGCCATCAGCAACGCTACCCAGAACCCTGGCGTGAAGGGCAGGGTGATTGACGTCTTCATGAACGGCAATGGGTTCAAGAAGTACCCGTTCCGGAGATACGCGTAGCTATACGCGACATACAGCGCAATCGCGCCAGTAGCGAAGTTGATGACACCCGAACTTCGGTAGGTGACAACTAAGGACAAGGCAAGTGCAGCGAAGACCGCACCACTGCCCAGTCCAAGAATTGCAAAGGTGATATAGGTCACGCCGACTATCCCCCCCTATTCATTTTCTCTTCTCGGCCCGAGGAAACGTCAGATGGACTTGGATTCATTGACACCACGAGCACCTAGCGACGTTCCATTCATTCCACCGCATTCAGACAAAATCGTCATCACCCAGAAAATGCCTGGCCGCTCGACCCACCCCATGGGGCCGCTAACGGGTCGGGATCCGCAAGCGGAGCCCGACCCGTTCGGTCAGTCAAAACCTACCCGGCCGACTGGAAGATGGTTTTAAGGTTGATGGACTGATACGAGGTGCCGTAGTTCGTGCCTTTCATCTTCGAGACGAAGATGTACGGGCTACAGATCGTGGACTTCACCACCGAATTCCCGGCGAGTGCACTGACGCCGCAGCCGAACGTCTTGCCGTTGCCGAGCGGTTCGGGGACGTTCTTGGAAGACTTCAAGGCGCTCTGGATGGTCGATGGCGTCGGGACAGACTTCGTTCCAGATGCATTGACAGCCCGGATCAAGCCGAGCATCGAGACGTAGCCGTTATAGGTAGCGCCCACCTTGCTATCCGACGGGTAGTACTTGCTCATGACCGCGTTGTAGAGGTTGGATTCATTGCCCGGCGCATAGGTAGCGGTTCCGGAGAAGACGGCAGTTCCATTGATCCCGCTAGACCCGATTGCTTGGATCATGGAGCTGCTGAGGCAAGCATCGATGATCATCTTGCCGCCCGTGAAGCCAGCTGTCTGAAGACCAGCGAAGAGCGACTGACAGGTGGTCGGATCAGCGATGACGACGACGGCATCCGGCTTGTTTGCCAAGCCCGCTGTTACCTGAGGTGTGGCATCCGGAGTCCCCTGCGGAACGATTGTCTCGCTAACGGTGATTCCCCGGGACGCGAACTTGGGCTTGAGTAGATTGATCGTGTTCAGCGCCTGCGGGTTCTGGAGGGTGAGGATAGCTACCTTCTTGTATCCCTTCTCCTTCGAATATCCGGCCATTGCCGCTATGTCGCCCGTGATTCCAGCGGTGAGAAAGAACAACCCTGGCGTGGAGGTTTCCAAAGGGGAGTTCACTCCAGTGCCGAAGTAAGGGATACCGGCCTTTTTGACTGGAGGAATCATCATATCGGTCTGGGCCCCGAGACCGATTACCACGGCTGCCACGCCATCCGACGCGAATTGGTTGCCGCAGTTGGTGGCCGACACGCCGTCTACCTTGTCGGCGCAACGAACGACCTCGATCCGGTGCCCGCTCAGACCGCCCAAGTAGTTGTTGGCGTAGTCTGCGGCAGCCACTGCTGAGTCCCCGATGTTCGGCAAGTCAAGGACGGAACCCCCCTCGGCATTGAACAGGCCGATCTTGATCGGCGAACCGGTCGCCGGCTTCGGCGAGCCGAGAACGCTGGCGGCCATCAGGACCGCGCTAGTCGATGATGAACCACCGGGAGCTGCCGTTCCCGCCGATGCACCACTGCTGGATCCGAACGTCGCTAGGCATAAAGTTAGCGCAAGTATCGATGCACTCCCTGCTATGAAACACCGGCGCCTACCGCGGATTCTCCACGAACTTCTGGTCATGTTCCCCCCTTATCCTTGGTTGATTTGATTGTTAAAGTGTGTGAAATCAGAGTAATGCCGCCCGCTGAACCTAAGCGGTTACGTTAGATTTAATACTTGGCACAGTTGTCCCATATAATCTCCCACTTAGCCTCGCCGCTAATCCCGAGAGCTAGGAACTTATTGACCCGATGATATGGATATTGGTATCCATAATCTCTGGTCAATGCTTCACCGCATGCCCTCCCTCCTTGTTGTGCGGCCCTAAGTTCGTATCCGGTGGAATTCACCGCCTGGGCGATTCCCAAAGTGTAGAAGTGGTCGCCCTGCTTGTCAACGGCACTGGTGACGATTGGTGCGGACGGCCCTCGAGCTAAGGCCGTTCCCGCACTCCTAGATGCCTGGTACGACAACAAGATCAACAGAGCTGGAGCTAGAGCGGTCGACGGTTGCGTGGACCGGGCGTCGGGGGGCGTACCGTAGGCATGGGTGATGGGAGCTCCGCTGCCTGTCGACCTGGTCGACCGTACCCCGCTACGTGAGAAGGTGTCCCGACGTCGTGTTAGCTATGCGTTCACCCGGACACGGCTCACTTGGTGAGGCCCATCGTCGCATGCTTGCAGCTAGTGCAGGCGTGGCACCCGATTCCTCCCAATACACCGGCGGTAGTCGACGTATTGACGATCACGCCTGCTCTCGGGGACACAAGGCCACCGACTTGCTGTGATTCTTCAAACTCATTGAGTTGCACGGTCCCAATGACCTTGAGACCCACGTGCTCGACAATCTGTCTGCTTACAAGCCCCGTCGAACACCGATTGGCTAGGTGACCCCTGCCATTTGCACTTCACGCCGAATCGTCGTCGTGGTGCAACCTGTTCGACCGGTGGTTCACCGAGATCGCTGATCGACCCCTTCGTAGAGGCGGCTTCAACTCGGTGGCCCAATTCGCCGAACCGGCGACTTCAACGATCGCCTCGTGCTAGCTCTCAAAGGCACCATGTCGAAGGCAGAGCTGCACCCGATCCGTCATAGACTCCGTGCCGGGCTGCTCCGCAAGGCGGTCAAAGGCGAGTTGCGCCAGGGCCTGTCGGTCGGGTTCGTCTATGACGACGCCGCCCGGGTGGCGCTCGGCCGCGACGAGGCTGTCATCGAGTCGATCGCGGTGGGATTCAGGCGCTTCGAGGAATTGGGTCTGTCCGCCTGGTGATGCTGTCGGTGATGGCGGACAACTGTTGATCCCGCGCTAGCCCATGGGATCTGATGGGCGCCGGCCAGCTACCCGGCGATCCATGACTTCCCGACCAATCCGTCCTATTCCGGGGCGTTCGTCATGGCCGGCGGCGGGACGAGAAACGTTTTGACGCCGACGACAGACTCAATCAATTGCACGCGTTAACTCCCACGCGAGGAGTGAGGCGTGCTGATCCCCGACCACCATCCGGGCTTTGTCATCTGGAAACGCTACGAGCACGGTCAGGATCAGCTCCCGCGCATCCAGCCGCCCGTCAACCCTGAGGGCCAACGAACCGGACGGTTCGATGCTTCGCGGATCAACGCGCCATGGCCCTGGCCGGTGCTCTCTGCTTCGTCGTCCACATTGTCACCCGCTTCACCAACAGAGAGCCTTCGCGGCATGTCGCCGGACTCCTCGATGCGAACTACACCTCTTCGCAGATGACCTACGACCTGTGTCGCCTCCGCTGCTTGGACTGATCGAACGCAGCCCGGGGCACGAACTGCTACGCCCTCACGTCTGAAGAGATCTGGGTCGCCGCCTTCTACACCAAGCTCCATGATCGATTGCTCCACCCGCTCCTTGAAGGCGACCAACTCCCAGCACCAATTGAGCTCCGTGCACCCTCAGAACTGTTGAACAGGTGCTGGGCGACTACATCGCAGGAGCGCGTCTCGGGATAACAGCCTGAACTTGTCACAAGGTCCAGAGACTGTGGACCAAGAGGATCCAGCACAGACAGTAAGGATATCAACGGAACTGTTGACACATAGGTGCGGCGAGTTGTAAGCTTCTTCACACGAGCGAGAGTCACGCTTACGACGAAGGAGGCCTGACGTGTCTGTCCTGGAGTCAACAGACATTCGGCTAGATGCTGAGAGAGACATCGAGCGGATTCACAGTCGGGCCTCCCGGATCGCTCGGTCCATCCGGAAGCTCCCCGTCCATCAGACGGGGCATGCCGTAATCGCATGCTGCGCCGACCATTTAGAAGATCGTCACGTGGCTCTCGAGGCCGCCCGGCTCCTCGGGCTCAACAGCTTCGTCGTCGTAAACGATGGTCGGCACGACGAGCTCCCCACCGACACGACGCTGGTACTGGCGTGTGGCGAGGGCCTGGCTGGTATTGAGCCGACCACCGGTATCATCGTCTCTGATGTGCCAGGGACCTACTGGTGGAAGCTTCTAGAGCTGCGGGGCGGCCTTCCCGAACCAGAGGTACTCGAAGACCGCTGACTCCAACTGGGGGATGGTCGCCCCGTCGGTAATCTCGTCGAACCAAAGTCTGAACCGCTGTCCGACAACCCTTGCGCCTGAGAAGGTAACCGACGAACCGGGCGCGGCGATTTTCTACGTCGTTGAGGATGACCACGTACGGAGCCGGTTAGGTGGGATGACCCGAGAGCACGGCTCGGGTCCAGGAATACAAAGGCGGTCGCCCGAGATCGGGCGTCACTCGCCTTCCAGCTGCCGCAGGCGGAGCAATATGGCACGGACCCGGCAGGCCAGTGGCAATCTGGCCGGTCTGCTCTTCGGTCGGCCCGTACTCGATCATGTGCCCGGCAAGCAACTAGGGCGAAAGTTTGCGCCGCGGTGAAGAGACGGTAGGGCTTGAAGAGCTCGTCGTATGCACCGCCCCCGCCTACTGAGGAGCTCACGGGCCATTTCCCCAAGTCTCTTACCCGAGCGACCGTTTAGGGCCCGAAACACCAGGACAGTGGTCGCCTGCCTCCAAACGATGGCCCCAACTGCTTGGCCGATGCTGGCGGACGGAGCGTTACCGCCGGGGCCCACCTCGGGCGAAGTAGGCGATAGCCGCATTCCGAGGCTCTGGATCAGATCGCTCGCCGCGACCGTGTCCTTGTCGGAGCGAACGATGCCGTCTACATCGGCCGCTGACAGCTCTACATCCGCCAGGGCCGCCACCGTGGTTTGTGGCCACGGGCAGCTCGGTGCGAGAAGTCCGTGGGGCCCACCGCACGATCGCACATCGGTCAAGATGAGCGATGTCCTCGCTGGCTACAGTGGTCCGACCTCAGGATTTGATCGACCGGATCAGGGCCTCGGTGTGTTCGCCGAGCCGTGGTGGCCGACTGAGCGGGGCGAGTTCGATGTCAGAGAATTTGTAGGGAAGCCGGGGGTATATGACCGATCCGGCGACCTGATCGTCTTCGACCGGCACAAAGAGTCCGCGCGCTATGAGATGCTCGTCGTTGAACAGATCCTCCGGAGAGTTCAACGGGCCGATGGCGACGCCGCGGGCCTGACCCTCGTGGTACGCCTCTTCAGCGGTCTGAAGCTGAAGAAAGACCGTCAAAATTTCGTAGACGTGGTAAAAGTTCTCCTGCCGATACGAGGCCTCTTGCCACTTCGGATCCGAGAGGTCTACTGCAAGGTCCTTTGACTCCAGCCACTCGAGGAGTGTTACCCATCCTTTCTGCTCGGCCGCAAATGTCGCGAGATACACCCACCGGTCGTCGGCGCAGCGAAAGAGGCAGGGTTGCGTAGGAGTGGGCTGAGCGGCCCGGCACGTCTGGCGCTGTACTTCGACACCGGGATAGAACCAGAAGAGGTTGGCCAACTCAGAACTGACCGCCAGGCAATCGTGCATACCCACGTCGATGAGCTGTCCTCGACCACTGGTCTGCCGTTCGAGCAGGGCCAGCAGGACGCCGAGGAGGCCAAAGCTCGCAGCCGTGTGATACGACTGCCCGCCACCGGGACGGATGGGTGGAATCGAATGGTCATCGTATCCGCAGCTATTCAGCGGGCTCCCAAGCGCCAAAGCCACTAAGTCCGAGCTCGCCCAGTCCTTCCACGGCCCGGTCAGGCCATACGGGGTCATCGACAGAATGATCAGGCGCGGGAACTCGGCCTCGAGCGCCTGCAAGTCGAGCCCGAGGTCGCTGAGCTCCTGGGGTACGATTCCGCTAATTAGCACGTCGGTTGAATCGAGGAGATCTTCGAGCAGTTTCCGACCCTCGGCCGTACGGTACTCGAGGACCGCACTTCGCTTGTTCGTGTTGTAGTACCAGAAGTTAAGCGACCGATCTACGTCCTCTTCGCGACCGACGAATGGCCCGACGTGTCGTCCGGGCGAGCCTTCGGGGAGCTCCACCTTCAGAACATCGGCGTGGAATCCGGCGAGAAGCTTTCCCACGAACTCGCCCGCCGGATCACGGGTCAGTTCGACGATCTTGATGCCATCCAAAGCTTCCGGCGTCTGATCCTCCACCATTAGATAGCACCGTCCCTCTGCAGGCGTCCCAGCTCGTCTTCATCCAGGCCAAGAACCTCTTTGAACACGTAATCATTGTCCTCACCTAGCAGCGGTCCCGAACGCCAGTTGTCGGGCTTGCTCCGGGAGAACAACATCGGGTTGCCCTCGAAGCGGGCTGGACCGATCACCGGATGGTCGAGTTCAAAGTTCACCCTCCGGAATGCGGTCTGTGGGTCGACCTCGTCGAGGTCCTTGGCCGACTGCACCGCGCCGGCAGGCACCTCGAAGCTCTGGAGCAGCGAGGCCGTCTCGTGTCGGTCTCGGATCTTGCTCCATGCGCTCAGGTTCTCGTCGATAAAGTCTTGGTTCGCGAATCGGCCGGCCTGAGTGGCCAACCTCTCGTCGGCCATCCAGGTTGGCTGGTCCAGTGCCTTTCCGAGGCCCTGCCACTGCGCATCATTGAAAACCGATATGGCGATCCACTTATCCTGACCCAGTGCCGGATAGACACCGTGCGGGGCCGCATTGGGGTTCTCGAGACGGTTACCGGTCGGGAAATCGGGGCGGCGGGCCGGACGGTTGTTTACCGACACGTCGAGCATAAGCGGCCCGATCAGGTTGATCCCGACCTCGAAGGCCGACATGTCTATGACCGTCCCGCGACCTGTGATGTTGCGGTTGTAGATCGCGAGGAGGATGGCGGCTGTGCAATGGTAAGCAGCCTGGTTATCCATGTAGGAGAAGCCCCACCCCGACGGCTCACGCCCAGGCAGGCCGCTGATCTGCGACAGTCCCGATACCGCTTGCACGTTCGGACCATAGCTGCGGTATCCGGAGTGCGGGCCCGAGTGCCCGTAACCGCTCATACGGGCGTAGACGATGCTCGGAGAAATCTCCCTGATCCGCTCCTCGGTCAGACCCCACCGCTCCATGACCCCCGGTGCGTAATTCTCAGTGACGACGCCGCACTTTGCGATGAGCTTCTCGGCCAACCCTCGTCCCGCGTCGGTCCGCATATTGATGGTGACGCTGAGTTTGTTCCGGCAGTAGTTGTTGAACATCCCACCTTTGTTCGGATCGGCGTCGAGCAGTTCCTGGCCGAAATTCCGAGCCGGGGAGTTCTTGTATATCGGAAGCCGCCGGGTACGGTCGATAACCTCCCGGTTTTCGATCTTGATGGTTTCCGCGCCGAAGTCGCCGAGAGTGCGGGTCGCTACCGAGCCCACACCCATCCAGCAGAAGTCGGCTACGCGTACGCCTGCCAAGGGACCGACCCGGGGCCGCACGCTCCTGTCATCGGTGTCGGCATTGGGGACGCCGAACTTCGTTTCCACATCTGTCATGCGGTCACCTCTTCAGATTGGATTGCGAACCGAACACGAGGCAGACCCCGGCTTGTGCGGGTACACCGATCCCGCCACGCCCAACTATCGCTCGGCAGAAAGCCCGCAGAGCACAAGCTCGGCCATCACGTCAGCCGCTCGTAGCGACTCTACGACTGTCGGCTCGCGAAGCCAGCGGACCGACGAGTTCACCATGCCCAAAATCATGGACATCAGCGTCCGCTCGTCGGAGAGCGCCTTGAAGGTACCGGTCTCGATGCCTTCGTGCACTATCCGGGTTACAGCCTGGTCATAACGGCGGGCGGCAAGGCGAACCTCTTCCATCTCGGGGAACGCCGGCTCCCGGTCTCGACGGGAGAGGTATTCCTCTACGTAGACGGCGGCGTACGGATCGTGCTCGGCAAGCGACCGCATCAGTCCGCGAATCACGCGGCGGAGCTTCTCTTCCACGGAAAGAGACGATGCCGCGATCGATTCCGCATCAGCCACGTTTGCCATGACTACCATGTAAACGAGTTCTTTGAAGAGGCTCTCTTTACTGGCAAAGTGGTAGTAGATCGTCGCACGGTCGACTCCGGCACGATCGGCCACCTTCTGAAGTGACATACGCGACAGCCCATAGTCACGAAAGACCTCTCCCGCCGCATTCATCAGCTTCGCTCGAGTTGCAGTCGAGCGAGGACCGCCTTGCTCCTTCGCTCGCTCTCGGCGCCGGCTGAGACCAGTCTGCTTTTGCGTCCCGCTGCCCCCCGAGGTGCCTTCTGGGCCCCTATATCCCGAATCTTTTTTCATAATTCTCAGCCTACTGCAGTAGCCCGCCCGCACCCTTCCAGGCGGCGACATGCCAACCTTCATCGTGATCCTCTTTCACTCGTATTGCCGTCGCGATTGCCAGATACGCGCGCCCTGATAGGTAAGGGACTCCTCGCGCAACGGCTCAAATACACACCCTGTCAAGGGAAACGGTGATGCCTCATGAGGGCATAGAGGCATCGACTCTCGTTTTGGCCTTCACTCTGTCAACTATGTCATTGACGAAACGGTCCGTCAAGTGCTTCCGGGGGATTGGATGGCGCCGACCGTTGGCTCAACACCGGATGCGCGATTGAGCCACCTCGCGAGACCGACTGTTGGGATCACACGTCGGATCCCCTCCGAGGCCGATACGAGGGAGAACCCGGACCCCGATCCTCATGCCTATACCCCTCCTCGTGGGTCAGGTAGAACCACCGTGGCGGACCCTTGGATGTGCGTAGTACCGGTCTGCCGGGTGACGAAAAGCTCGAGCTCCGCCACCTGTTCGCCGTCACGGATCAACATCGAGGCGATTTTGGCCCGGTAGGTCAGGACATCACCGATAAACGATCGGTCGCGAAACTGAACTTGGAACCGGCGCACACTGTGGACACCGAACGCATTCGCGACGTAGTTCGCCAGTATTCCGGCAGTAAGCATCCCTGGTGCGAAAGGCCCTGGGAGCCCGACTGCTTGGGTGTATTCCGTGTCGTAGTGGACTGGATGCCGGTTATTGCAGACGTCTTGATAGGCCAGGTAGTCGTCCAAGGTCAGCGGCTCCGGAACCAGCTCAGGTACCTCTGTCCCAGCTACCATCTCCATCGCCCAGTCCGACTTGGTCACGATTCCCCCTCGACGCCAAGCTCGATATGGACCCCACGTGCCTCAGCTACGAGCCGGCCAGTCGCGTCACGGTACTCGTACACCGATTCTGTGAATCGCATGGTCCCGCTTCGTGAGCTGACCTTCTCGTACACCCGCTCGATCCGGCTTTGGCCGGTCAGAGTCGTGCCAGCCTTTGGCGACGGACCGTAGAACACGTATTCCTGACCGCCATGCACCATATGGCTGAGATCCCTTGGTACGTCCCCATAGGGATTATTCTCAGGCTTTTGCCATCGAACTGTGCAGTTCAAAAACGTCACTGGCATAACCGGCGAATCGGTGAAGTATTCCGGGCTTTCAGCCTTCGTAGCCCGAGCAAATGCCCGGATGTCTTCGGAAGTTACTGCGATCTCAAATGGCATATTCTTACTGGGTTCGCCGTTCTTGACATCGTCCATAATCATCCTTCATATAGGGGCGGTGTCAAACCCGACAACGAGCCCGATAGCTTTCAGACACCCTGTGCAGTCAGGTCCAGCACGGACGGTGGATTCCATGTGTCGCTGGCCGCATCCAATTTTCTCAAGCCAGCGCCACCTCTTTTGTGCAGAGGCGAAGATTCAGCTCCGAATGGTCATAAGGAATGTTCCCATAGCTGAACGTGCCAATGAACCGGTCGTTCTGCACCGATTTGTTGGTACTCACTACTCGGTTATAGCACTGCTCGGGAGCGCCGAATAGCTCAACCCCGAGGAAGAACTCGACCGCAGCCTCCTCGTCATTACGTAGGGTGTCCGACATCTTCTGATAGAAGTCGTAAACCGCCGGGCGTGCCGGATAGGGTTACCCGCCCGCCTTCGACGATCGGCTGGCCGCCCGACCCTGGAGAGCTTCCTGACCTGCACGGTCCGGTTATTTGAAATACCCCCGGGAACGAAAAATGCTACGCCGCGCTCGCCGAGGTGCGGCCCACGGACATCGGAGGAGTCAGATTAGGCGCTCCAAGGGGACGTTACATACGTGTCATCGAGGTCGGCCACATTCTGGCATCCGACCATGCCGAGACAGCGATCAAGCTGGGTGCTGAAGTACTCGAGTACAGCACGAACCCCCTGCTGCCCGGCCGCCCCTAGCGCAAGCACATACGGTCGACCGATCAGGACGGCTTTCGCACCGAGCGCCAAGGCCTTTACGACATCCGATCCCTGCCGTACGCCACCGTCTAGAAGCACTTCGACGGAATCCCCAACAGCACGCTTGATCGCCGGGAGAGAACTCAGGGTCGCGGGTGTGCCGTCCAAAACGATGCCGCCGTGGTTCGATACCACGATGGCCGACGCACCGGCGTCTACGGCCCGCCGGGCATCCTCGGGCGTGATGATTCCCTTCACGATCACGGGACCGCCCCACTTCTCCCGGATCCACGCGAAATCGTCCCACTGAGCAGTGACTATGTCAGAGCTTCTGGGGTTGGGCGCATTAGCCAGGCCGACCCGCATGCCGTCACGAACGAAACCCCACGTCCAACGGGGGCGGACGATCAGCTCCGGCGCATATTGCAGGGCGGACCGCAGATTGATTCCAAGAGCAGACGGAGACTTCGAGGCGACCGGGTAGTCGACCGTGACCACCAGTGCGTCGTACCCGCAGGACTTGGCCTGGGAGATCACTTCTTCGGCGTATTCCCGACCATTGAACAGGTAGAGCTGCTGCCACAACGGTCCGGTGGTCGCGGCGCGCAGTTCCTGGATGGAATGGCCAGCGACCATGCTCACCGCACAGATGGTTCCTGCATCGTGGGCGGCGCGAGCCGCAGCAATGGCACCATCTGGATGCAGCAGCCTCAGCGCGCCGACCGGATCGATGATGACAGGCATGGCGATTTCCCGTCCGAGGACGGTGGTGGCCTTCTCGCGATCTACGGTGGCGACCGCGGCACGAGGAACCAAAAAAACCTTGTCGAAGGCCTCGACATTGGCCTTTAGAGTCACGCCCCGGTCCCGCCCACTGGCGATCTCGGTGAATATTGACTTCGGCAATCGGCGGCGGGCTGCCTTCAGGATGTCTTCGTACGACTGGAAGACCACTTCTCGGTCAAGCGAATTCGGCATCAGAACACTACTTTCGGAGCCAGATATGACGTCTCGAACCTTGCAGACATGTAGCAGCTCGCGACGAGTCGAGATGTCAATCCCATCGTTTGCAATTCCTCATCTTGGCAGTTTCATCGTTCCATTGATCCAGGCTTCCAGGCCAGGAAGATCGGCCGGTTCCATCAGTTCGCGACTCATCCCGCGCATCGTCGTCGGCCTCGACATTACGGCGCGAGAGACGCTCATGATCTGACATCTCCGCCGTCATCTGGACGCCACAGCCCGACGAGGTTGAAGCTCTTTCATTTGACTCCATGCGGGAGTAATCCGACTTCAGTCGCTCCGATCAGCTCGATGTAACGGGGTAGATCCCGGGGAATAGGTGACATTTGCCGGTTGCGCCTCTCGGACCCCCACGTACTACAGGCACACTTCATATTGGTTGGGATGTTGAACTTGATATCCGATGCTCGCTCGAAGTCAGATATAGCCTCGTCCACGTTCGTAACGAGAGCGCCTCCGCGAAAGTACGGTGAGTTCATATGCCTTCCTGCCTTAACGGCTCTGTCACCTGCACGCGCCGAGCCGGCATCCCTACTGCCTGGGGCTGGCATGCGTAGATGGTGCCATCGACGTTCGGATCGCAGGAGGCGAGCCTTCGGGTCGATGTCGTCACGAAAAGGGTGTCGAATGCCCGCCCGCCGAAGCAGCAGCTGCTGACGTTGGGCGTTGGAATCTTTACGATGGCATCCAACTCACCCTCCGGCGTGTAGCGATGGACCATCCCACCACCCCATATAGCAACCCAGACGCAGCCCTCAGAATCGACCGCGACGCCGTCGGGAATTCCTATCTCAGGCGGGATCGTCACAAAAGGTCGACGGCTGTATATCGCGCCGTCCAACCGGTCATAGTCGAAGACGTCGATTCGCTGAGTAGCGCTATCGACGAAATAAAAAAGGACCTGATCGGGAGACCAGCCCAATCCGTTGGAGAGCTTTACCGACGGCAGCACCACAAGTGTTCCGTCGCGATCGAACCGGTAAAGCGCGCCGTCAGCTCGTGACCTGTCGGCCGACATCGTTCCCGCCCATACCCGTCCTATGGGATCGACCTCGCCGTCGTTCATGCTGGCCCGCGGCGCGTCCAGAGGCAGCGAAAACGTGCGCAGAGATTTGCCGGTATCCAGGTCCAGGTCGTATAGCCCGTCAGAACCTGCGACGAAGACATGAGACCCTTCTCCGAGGAAGACGGACCCCACCGCGGTCCCTACACCATACGTGGAGCTCGTCCCTCGAGCGATATCGGAGAGGTAGACCTCTTCCCGATCCATGTCGATCCACAGGAGCATCTGCCTTGTCCAGTCCCATACGGGGCCCTCGGCCAGACCGGCGCTCGGTGTGAGCACCGCCTCTACTTCGGTAACCGTCCGGACCATTATGAGGAACGACGTGCATATCCAGAGGCACGCCTTTCCTCATGCGGGCCGCAACAGAGGAACATTGCCTCTAGTTCCGAGGCTCGACGTACTCAAAGAGGTGCACCGCGGACACCGCAGTCCGATCGTCGATTGAACCACCGCCCACCTGGGTGAGCGCAATGGATGACCGACGCTCGACCTGCCGCTCGCCGGCTTGACCTCGCAGCTGTTTCACGACCTCGTAGGCCTGGGCCACACCAGATGCACCGAGCGGATGGCCCCGTGCGAGCAGGCCGCCCGAGGGGTTCACGGGCAAAGGACCATCTATCGCAGTGTGACCGGTTGTGGCCCACTTCTCCTCGTCGCCAGCGGGGCACAAGCCCAGATCGACCCATGAAGTCATCTCACCAACGGCCGTAGCATCGTGTACTTCGGCCATGCCCACGTCTGAAGGGTCGACGGATGCGGCCTCATATGCCGCATTGCTCGCGACCTTCGTTGCGCTCTTGCCACCGGAGGTTGCGGCCAGCGTCCGCAACTGCGACGCCCGAATGCGCACACCGGGTTGCGTGCCGGTTTGCCCGGAGGTGACCACTGCGGCGGCGGCGCCGTCACCGATCAGCGAGCACATGGGTACAGTCAGCGGCTCCACCAAGAGCCGCGCTTCCATGATCTCCTCGGCTGAAATCGGGGTGACGCGCTGAGCCTTGGGGTTCATGGACCCGTTCAGCCATGCCTTGGCCGCGATACAGGCCAGGCCGTAGCTGGTCACACCGCGCTCTTTCATCAACCGTCGGGCCCGCTCAGCGTAGACATCGATGAACGGGCTGCGATCCATCGGCAACGAATCCACATCGATCGCTCCGATGTCCATCGCACCCATCAAAGCACGGATCACCCGGTCCCGCACCTGGTGGTACATCTTCTCCGCGCCCACAACAAGGATGCAGTCCCATTCCTCAGCGGCGATGCTGAGGAATGCTTGGTGAAGAGCCGTACCGCCCGAAGCGCACGCGTTCTCGACATTTATCACCGGGATGCCGTCAAGGCCGATGCTGTAGGAAAATACCTCACCACGTATGCATTCCTGGCCGCTCAAGATGCCAGCAAGAGCGTTGCTGAAATAGACGCACTGGACATCACGGAGTTCGACGCGGGCATCGGAAAGAGCTTCCAGGCTCGCCTCCGTCGCCAAGTCCGTAAGACTTCGCTCCGGAAAGCGGCCGAAGGCCGTCATACCGACTCCGGCAATGGTAGCCATTGTATTTTTCATTTCACCCGGCTCCAAAGTGTTATTGAGGCTCCTTTCACGGTTGAAAGGTGCTTTTGCTCGATGTAGCGCCAGAACGAGTCGACCGGTTCGATGTTATGGATATCCCTATCCATGATCTTTAGTCCATGTGGGGGCCACCGAAGTCTAGAAGTCGCCGACCTCGATGTCAACGACACTGGTGACTACGGGCAGCGGGGCGGCGCTCCAGCCACGGCTGTCCCTGTCCGCCCAGATGCGTGTGCGACTCGCGCATCAACACGGCTGGAGCGCAGCGGACGACGATTCCGTGGACCGAAGGACGGGGAGCACCGGCTTATAGGAGATGAGGGCTCCGCCGGCCGGTCGACCTAGCCGATGGAGCCTGCCTTTAGTCCCTGTACTCAGTGATGACGCCGGCGACGAAATCGAGGTGATCAAAGTACCAGTCGATTGACGCCTGTTGGGTGTCACAAGGCGCGGTTGGCTGCATCGTTAAGTAGGTGGCCCCGAGAGCCTGGGCCGCGTCGAGTTCGCGTCGAAGATCACCGAGGTCCCGGCCGGCGTGTCGATTGACCAGGCTCAGACCCATAGGTGCTTCTCGGCCAGCCACGCGGGCAGCTTCATTAATAAACTTCAGCTTGGAAGCGACCTCCTCGCTGGCAGAGTCTCCGACCTGCCAGCCATCGGCCAGTCGGGCGATCCGTTCCAACACCCCTCTACTCGGTCCCGCGCCACCCCCGATCCAAATCGGAATGGAGTGGGTGGGCCGGGGCAGAATGCCTGCCCCGTGGATCTGGTGAAACCTCCCCTTGAAGGTCACGGCCTCTTCGGTCCACAGCATGCGCAGCACCTGGATCTGCTCTTCGAAGCGGGCACCACGATCGTCGAACGAAGCACCGAGGCCCTCGTACTCCGGTTGGTTCCAGCCCGTCCCCACCCCGAGCCGTAGGCGACCGCCGGAGAGGATATCGACCTCGGCAGCCTGTTTGGCCACCAATGCTGTTTGGCGCTGGGGCAGCACAAGGATGCCAGTAGCGAACTCCAGGTTGCTTCTCCCCGCCAGGTAGGCGAATAGCGTGAACTGCTCGTGGAGCGGGGTGTAGATGTCGTAGTCGTGGGCGGAGCTCTTGTCGGGATGCGCGTCCCAATCGACGCCAAGCACGTGGTCGACACACTGGATGAAGCTGAAGCCCTTTTCCTCTAGCGCCCAGACGTACCGCAGCAGCACGTCGAGATCAAGGGCCATCTCGCGTTGGGGAAGCGCGACGCCGAATCTCATCGGTTCGCTCCTGCGTCTCCCGTGTGGCACATCGTTCCTCCCAAAACGGGGGGTAGCCTCGTCAGAGACTCCCTCAGGATAATAAATTTAGGTAGATCCAACCCCGAACCCCGAACCAAGAATGGACGGACAGAGACGGCCAGCCGATCAGGCAGACCCTCCCGACGTGCCCATTGGGAACTTCCACACGTTGCCATTGATCGTCTGGCCTCCGTCCACGACGACGGTATGGCCACTCACGAACCGGGCCTCCTCGCTTGCGAGATACAGAGCGGCATGAGCGACATCGGAGGCGAGCGGGGTGAAGCCAAGGGGGGAAGTAGCCCGGAGCCGCTCGGCCGCCAATTCTAGAGCCGCCTTGCGATCACTGGCTTCGGCCGCCCGCACCCCCGCAGCGAGAGGGGTAAGGACCGCTCCCGGGGCAATTGAATTGACCCGGATCCCGAAAGCGGAAAGTTCAGAGGCAGCCGACTTGGTTACACCGATGACTGCATGCTTGGAGGTCGAATATGCGTGAGGACCGATGCCGCCCAGCACGCCGGCGGTGCTCGAAGTATTGAGGATTACGCCCGACCGCCGCGGGATCATCACGCGGGCCGCGTGCTTTGTACCAAGGAACACCGACCTGATCAGGATCGCGACAGTCCTGTCCCAGGCCGCAGCGTCAATCTCCGCAATGGTCCCGGTCGCGGAGCCCACCGATCCTGCATTATTGAACATGCAGTCGAGCTGACCCCACTCCTTCATGGCAATATGGACGGCAGCTTCGACCGAGCTTTCATCGGTCACGTCGCACTGCACGAAGCGCGCGGAGTCACCGAACTCCTTCGCCACCTCGCGCCCCAGTTCTTCTTGGATGTCGGCTATGACGACGCGGGCACCTTCCTCGATAAACAGCCGGGCCGAAGCCTCACCGATACCACTGGCCGCGCCGGTGACAACCACGACACGTCCTCCCATCCTCTCCACTGGACCCTCCCACACGAAGACAAATACCCCTTTTCGATGCTCCGTTACTAAGACTTTTCGAGAAGATGACGTCCGTCCAGCCGATCCGGCATGAGGGAAGCGACGCCGGGAACGGCAACGAAAACAACGACTACGAGGCCCGGACCTATTCCGAAACGGGCCAGCTAGCCAACTGATACCAGTTGGTCCCTCTTGCTTGTGGATGGCATGCGTCCGTTACCGAGCGAAGTAGCGTCGATGGTAAGCGTTGGTCCGCCATCATGTCAATGTATTCGTTGAGGACCTCGATGCGATGGTAAAGTGGTTGTACATTCTCCCGCCGACAGAGCGCGCCGTCGTCCGGCAGTTAGGGCCGCCTATTTATCATCGGGGGCGTTGACAAGTAAGGTGGCGACCTTGACTTTCTACCGCGTCTGTGACGTCGTCGGGCAAAACGTCGGCGACGACCGACAGCCGAAGTACGAGAACCCGCCGCGTACTGCCGTCTACGACAAGTCGATGATCAATATTGGCCCCTACGGCCACCCGGCTACCCAGGGGGACACCTGCTAGTCGAGGGGGGCCAGTGCTCGACTCCACATCCTTGGAAGGCGAAACCTGAGGAGAACGCCGTACTCGCAGATGGACTCCGCGCTACGGACGGATTATCCCCCAACTCCTCGCCGTCCAATGGCGTCCGTCAGCGGAGCAGACTTGGTTTCTTTGTTGCAAAAGTCCTCGCAGTGACCCTCAGACAAATCTTCCATGGGCCACAGATTATGTTGAAGAGAGCACTATGAACCAAAGACCTTCAGTCAGCCACTTGCGCACAAAGGAACCTCGACGTAAGAAGCCGCCTCGGGATCCTGTCGCAGAACTTAGGGAATTGGCAGATCAGCGTCATCACGCAGAAGCCGCCATTGCCAGGGCCGTGCGTTCGGCCAAAGAGGCCACCAATCGACACCCATCGACGTAGCTATCGATCATTGCTCGCATCTGCAGCGGGTTCCTCTTTATTGCGTCACGGTTGCCTTTCAGCAATACACAGTCCCGCCGTAACCGAGTCACGTTGTAGATCTGGCTATGGCCAAGGATATTTCTGCTGGGTATTTCCGCCACTATCGTCGCAGCCGCGTCGACGGCGATCGTAATATCGCGGGCCCCAAGCTCGGGCGATTTGGCATCGACCCCGGGCCGTGACGATCCCTGAACTGTTGAAGTTGAAATTGGCGGTCGAGGGTCATGTTGAGGCGGAACGCGCTCTGCTTCGCTCTACGAACCGTCGCTGGTTGCCAAACGTTGAACATTTCAGCCTGGGACGTCAACAACGACCGGTTCCTCTACTGCTCAATGGTCTCCACGTTGGGACGTCTTTTCGAGGCTCTGCAGGCTGATCGAGGATGTCCGTCAAAGTGGGGCAATGCCAGCGAGGAGAGGGTGTTCATAAGAACCGGTGGGTCGTGGATCGACTGATGGGTACCGGAGATCGTCGGAACAGTAGTTAATCTGCGTCCGGTGTTGGATGCATCACGAGCAATGTATGCGGCCACCGATGAAGCAGCTTTGCCGGGACTGATCTACGAGCTAGGTTGCTCAGTGCGCCTTTGCGTGCGCCGGCGACCACGATGGTCTCGCCGGCGTGACGCGTGGCCACGTCCATCAGCTCGGACGCAATGTCTCCGCATCGAGCCTCGAAAGACCATTGGACTCCGAGTGGCTCGAGACACACGATCGCCTGTCCTTGGGCGAGAACAGCCTGGTAGCCCAAGGCTTCTTGGAGCGTAACGATGGCGCTGGGGACATCAACGCCCGCCGCCGCCGACAGCGTATTGGCATACACGAACACCACAACCACTTTCCGTTGCGACGCCAAGGCCAGGGTGCCCGCACAGATGATGCCCTGACGGCTTGTTTCGGAACCATCAGTATAAACAACGATTGTTCCTCGTACCGTGCTTCCACGTTCTTGATTTGTGCGGTTGGAGGCAACGACTGCGTTGGGGCCAGATCGAACCGACGCACGAAGGTAACTGCGTCGCCGCTGGCCGCGAATGAAAGGAATGATGGACATCGAGATCTCAATTCATTTTGTCAAAATGGTCACGCTCGACTTCCGTCATAAAGCAGGCAAGGCGTTCTGAATAGGGGCTTTCTGAGGCATGACGGCAAGTGATGGCCTCGCCAGGCGGTAACGTCTCAATCAGGTTGCAAACGGCGTCGACGCGGGCGAGTCGGTAGCCGTGCAACAGCTCACGCCCTGCAGGAGTGACCTCGACCGAGACAACCCGAGGGTCAAAAGCATCGATGTCACGCTTCAGTGGGGTCATCGCGCTCTGGAGGTCCGACCAGCACGTTCATCGACGGCTGACTCATAGCTTCGCCAGTGCCGGGAATCAGTAAAGCGCCGGGCCAACGCGCTCCATGGTCGGAACGGTCACGAGTGACGTCAGCCTCAACTCGCTCATAGACGAACAGACGAGTTCGCTCATCAAACGGATCGATAAATACCTCACCGACTCGGATCAAATTCTCGCAGCTCTCTGGATGAGTGCGACCGGACATGGATCAGGGATGACCGACGATGGTCGCAACCCCAAAAGTATGTGGGACATACTACCAACCTACCGGGCGCTCAGTTGACGCCGAGCAGGTCCTGTCTACCCTTCGAACAAAGATCGAGAGGGACGCCCGGCTGGAAGTGGCGATGTCCGACCCGTGTTGGGCTTCCCCGCTCAGCCCATGAGTTCGGCAGCAGAAGCGATGTCTCTGCCACGTGAGCCCCCTCATCAATCCGAGGATTCAGTGGTTCAGGGCGGCCGCTAGCCGCCGCATGCCGTCGAGACGCAACGGCGCCCCGCCGCGCATCACCGGGAACGGCTGGTCAACGCTGAGCACCTGGATGCAGATGTGGTTGGCTCCCGCGGCGCGGTGCTCGTCCAGCCGCGCCTTGATGGCCTCCTCATCGCCCCAGACGACCAGGGCGTCGACCAGCCGGTCGCTGCCGCCGCCAGTGAAGTCGTCGTCGCCGAAACCCATCCGTCGCATGTTGTTCACGTAGTTCGGCAGGGTCAGGTAGCCCTGCAGGTAGGTGCGCCCGACCCAGCGCCCGACTTCGGGGTCGGTGGTGAGCACCACCGCCTGTTCTGGCAACACCAAGGCGTCGGGCCCGAGCACAGCCCGAGCCTGCGCGCTGTGGTCGGGGGTCACGTTGTAGGGGTGCACGCCAGCGGCGCGCCCGGCGGCGGTCTCCAGCATCTTCGGGCCGAGCGCCGCCAGTACCCGACCGTTGCGAGGAAGCGGCACCGGAGCGTTGTCCAGAGCGTCGAGAAAGTGGTTCATCGCCCCGACAGGCCCCTTATACCGTCCGGGCATTACTGCGTCGATGCGCGCCGCGTGGCCGACGCCGATACCGAGTAGGAAGCGGTCGCCGTAGTCGGCCTGCAGTCGGGCGTGAGCTGCTGCGGTCATCTCCGGGCTGTGCATCCAGAGGTTCAGCACGCCGGTGGCGACGGTGAGCGTGCGGGTCGAGTCGAGCAGATGCCCTACCGCCCCGAAGACGTCCCCGCCCATATCGGGAATCCACAGGCAGCTGTAGCCCAGCTCTTCCAGCTCGGCTGCGGCGTCGGCGATCACGGCCGGGTCGGAGAAACGCAGCGCGCCCGACCAGATCCCCGTTCCTCGCAGAGCGTCCATCTCAGATTCCTGCGCGTTCGAGAACGTCAGCGACCAAGGTGATCGATCGCAGCCGTGCCGGGCTGCTGGGTGCCTCGTGCACGGTGATGAGCTCGTCGGCGCCGGTGCTACGTGCGAAGTCATCGAAGAAGTCGCGGACCACGCCGGGGGTGCCGATGGCGGCATAGGTGAGCATGTGGTCGACCGTGCTGGCGCCGCCTCCGGCCAGGAGTTGGTCGGCCTGCTCGTCGGTGGGTTCGCTGCCGGGGTCGTTGACGAGTTGGTGGCCGAAGAGGTTGATCGCTCGGAGCCGCCGTACGGACCGCAGCTGCTCTGCCACCGCCTCGGGGCTATCGGCGGTGATCACACCGACGCCGGCGATGACGTAGGGCCGGTCCAGTTGCTCGGAGGGCTGGAATTCCTCCCGATAGGCGGCCAGCGCCGGATGTAGCGCGTCGGGCGCGAAGTGTGACGCGAACGCGTACGGAAGACCCAGCGCGGCCGCGAGCTTGGCGCCGAACAGCGAGGACCCCAGGATGTACAGCGGGACGTTCGAGCCCTTGCCGGGCACCGCGTCCACACCGGCCACCTTGCTGTGCCCGGTCAGGTAGCCCTGCAGCTCGACGACGTCACGGGGAAATGCCTCTGACGAGGACGGGTCGCGGCGCAACGCGTACATGGTCTGCTGGTCCGAGCCGGGCGCCCGGCCCAGCCCGAGATCGATCCGACCCGGATACATTGCCTCGAGCGTGCCGAACTGTTCGGCAATGGTCAGCGGCGCATGGTTAGGCAGCATGACACCGCCCGCTCCCAGCCGGATCGTGTTGGTCTGCGCGCCGACGTGGGCGATCAGCACGCTCGTCGCTGACGAGGCGATCCGGGCCATGTTGTGGTGCTCGGCGTACCAGACCCGGTGGTAACCCAGCTCCTCGGCACGTTGAGCCAGCGCCACACTGGCGGCGATGCTGTCGCGGGCGGTGAGGCCGCGCTCGATCGGTGCCAGGTCGAGAATCGATAACCGCGGCGATATCGCGGTCACCGGTACCGAACCACATCGGCCTCGATCCGGGTCGACGGTAGCTGCGGTTTGTGCCGCGTCATCACCTGACCATCGCCAATCACGAACCTGTCATAGGTACCTGCGTTGGATGACATATCGCCTCACTTTGCTAGATCGGGTACGGAACAAGGGTTGAATCGGGTGTGCACCACGGTGCAGATCGTGTCGTTGATGCTGCCGGGACGCTTTGTGGGGCGGTCTCAGATCAGGTCCAGTTGCAGTTCGGCTGTTGCGGGGTTGTGGCTGGCGCGAAGCGACAGCAGGCACATGATCGCGCCGGCGCCGAACAGGGCCGCGGCGACGATGAAGGCGATGGTGTAGCCCTGGGCGGCGGCGGCGGCCTGGGTGGTCGGCCCGTGGTGGTGGTTGCTGAGATAGTTGGCGGTCACTGACGCGGCGATGGTGTTGAGTACGGCGACGCCGATGGTGCCGCCGACCTGTTGGGTGGCGTTGACCAGGGCGCTGGCCACGCCGGCGTCGTGGTGGGTGACTCCGAGCAGCGCGGTGTTGCTGAGCACGACGAACGCGCCACCGAATCCGAGGCCCCACAGGATCATGGCCGGCAGGATCAGGGCCGGGTAGGAGCTGTGTGCCTGGATCTGGGTGTAGATCACCAGTCCGATCGTTGCCAGAGCGAACGCGCCAGCGGTCAGGTAGCGGGCTCCGACCCGGGCCATCAGCCGGGTCGAGATGGTCACCCCCACCACAACGGAGGCCGAGAGGGGGAGGAAGGCCAATCCGGTCTTTATCGCGGAGTAGCCGAGGTTCTGCTCGAAGTAGTAGGTGAGGAACAGCCAGGTGGCGACCGTGGACGCGCCGAGCAGCATGACAGCCAGGAACGACGCACCCCGGTTGCGGTCCAACACCACCCGAAGCGGCAGCAGGGGGTTGGCGACCTTGCTCTCTATGAGCGTGAAGATCACGAGCAGCACAGCCCCGACCAGCAGGAACGTCAGCGTGACTGACGACCCCCACCCGTCGGTTGCGGCGCGGGTAAAGCCGTACACGACAGCGAGCAGCCCGGCCGTGACGGTGACCGCCCCCGGGATGTCATAGCCGGAACGACGCTCGGCGCGGCTCTCGGTCACCTCCCGGGCGGCCGCAAGCGCGGCCACGATGGCGATCGGTGCGGTGATCAGCAGGTTCCACCGCCACGAGACGTACTGGGTGAGAAGACCACCGAGGATCAGCCCGACCGCCGCCCCGGCACCCGAGACCGCTCCGTAGACGCCGAACGCCTTATGCCGTTCCCGCTCCTCGGTGAAGGTCACGGTGATCAGCGACAGGGCCGCCGGCGCCATCATCGCCGCCATCGCGCCTTGCAGGGCCCGGGCCGCGAACAGCATCGCCTGGTCTTGAGCCAGGCCACCGAGGGCTGACGCAATACCGAAACCGACCAGGCTCCAGATCAGGACCCGCTTGCGGCCCAGGTAGTCGGCGATCCGACCGCCGAGCAGCAACAGGCCGCCGAAGGCCAGGGTGTAGGCCGTCAGTGCCCACTGCCGGTTGGCGACCGAGATGTGCAGCGCCTGCTGCGCGGGCGGCAACGCGATGGTGGCGACCGAGACATCCAGTGCGATCATCAGCTGGGCCGTCGCGATCACGGCCAACGCCTTGAACCGGCGTGGATCGGGCTCTCCAGCCACAAGGGTGAAACTGCTGTCAGTGCCCCCATCGATGTCTGCGCTGGATGTCATATCGCCTCGCTTTGTCAGTCAGGCCGAATCAGGTACAATCGGGGCGTGCGCTCCGGTTCTTGCCACTATACGGGGCGTGCGTTCCGGTTGTCAACGTGCAGGTCGTGAAATAGGGAGGTACGCGATGAGGGCCGACGCCCGCCGCAATCGACAGCTCGTCCTCGCCGCCGCCGACGAAGCCTTCGCCGCAGAAGGCATCGGGGTTCCCATCGACGACATCGCCCGGCGGGCCGGTGTCGGAGCCGGGACCCTCTATCGCCACTTCCCCACCAAGGAGTCGCTGTTCGAGGCGGTGCTGTTGGACCATGTGGCCCGACTGGTCGCCGAAGCCCGGAACGAGCCTGAAGGCGACGAACCGGCCGAGGCCCTCTTTGCTTTCATGAGCCGGCTATCGTCCGCAGGGGCGGCAAGGCGGGACCTGATCGACGCCCTGGCTGGAGCCGGGATCAACGTGAAAGAGCCGCCACCCGGTCTGAAGGCTGACATCGAGGCCGTCGTTCAGGTCTTGCTCAAGGGAGCGCAAAAGGCTGGTCAAGTACGCAACGACGTCACCGCAGCCGAGATCGTCGCGTTGACCATGGCTACATGCGCCTTCGCCGCCCAGACAGAATCCGACTGTTCACAGACCCGCATGCTGCACATCGTCTGCGAAGGGCTCCGGCCTCGGCCGAGCGAGCCCGAAAGCTAATGTGGCCTGGCCAACTCGACCGACCAGACGCTGCAGCAAACGCATCACAAGTCAGCCACGCCCGCCAACGCGTGCTAAACCTCAGGCTGACAATCGCGGCCCCGGCTCGAGCTCTTCGACGCATGCTCAAAGAGATCATGCGTCCCACCTCGTGTGCCCCATCGGCAAACGCCGTTTCCAGGCGGCTCTGGCGCTTCAAGCGCTCCGACCAATGTCTAAGTCCAGTGGCGCAGCTCCGAACCGCTCTCCCAACAACCACCTGATCCTCAGAGAGGAATGTCGCACTCGTGAAGCTAGGACTGGGCCTGCCCCACTACGGCGCCGACGCCACACCGGACAAGATCGTCGAATTTGCCCAGCGGGCCGAATCAGTGGGATACGAATCCCTGTGGGCCCTTGAGCGCCTGCTCCGTCCCGTCAATCCCCAAAACCCCGCCGCGGGAGTGAAATCCGGTCTTTCGTCGAGCTACGCGCGCGTCTTCGACCCGATCGACACCCTGATTAACGTCGCGGCCCATACGCGCACCATCCGCCTGGGCACCAGCGTCATCGACGCACTGTTCCACGTGCCCGTCATCCTCGCCCGCCGGCTCACCACGCTCGATCATTTCAGCGGCGGACGACTCATTGCCGGCTTGGGGCAAGGCTGGTCCGCTGACGAGTTCGAAGCCGCCAACGTGTCGATGCGCCGCCGAGGAAACGGTTTCGCTGAGTTCATCGAAGCTTTGCGTGCCGCCTGGGGCGATGATCCGGTGAGCTTCCAGGGACGCTTCTACCGCATACCGGCCTCTGAGATCGG
>Ga0210400_10001301_pt1 | contig 24918 bp, 23 predicted proteins | sample IncBWH26MmetaG_FD_155456 | JGI IMG/M metagenome (GOLD analysis project Ga0210400, IMG submission 155456) | Forest soil microbial communities from Barre Woods Harvard Forest LTER site, Petersham, Massachusetts, United States - Inc-BW-H-26-M | ecosystem: Environmental > Terrestrial > Soil >...
GGTCAAGGTCGTCAAGCAATCCTACGACATCATGCCCAAGATCATCCGCGCCGGCGGCGATGGCTGCTATGGGGCCGAGATCCTGAAGGGCGCCGGTTTTCCGGCGGCCGAAGGGCTCTACGCGACGATCGCCGCGCCGAACCTGCTCGACAATCCCGACGCCAAGCCGTTTGTCGACGCCTTCGTCAAGAAGTACAGCCAGCAGCCGGAAAACTACTCGATCACCGCCTACGACGCCGCGCTCGTCATCATCGATGCGGTCAAGCGCGTTGCCGAAGGGGGCAAGGAGGTCAACCGCGCCAATGTCCGCGACGCGATCCAGAGCTCGAAGACCAAGACGTTGCAGGGCGTCGTCAGCTTTGACGAGAACGGCGACATCACGAACCGGGAAGTCAGCGTCTTCCAGATCCACCGCGACGACAGCCACCCGCTCGACAGCGTCCTGCACCAGTACAAATACCTGGGCGTCGCGCCGCAGAGCTCGTGAGGCAGCGAGGACCGGCTTGGCGCGCCATCAACGCCGGTCATAATTGAGCCGGAAGATTGCTTCGCTTCGCTTGCAATGGCAGTTCAGTTTTTTGATTAACGACGGTAGCAAAGGGGGGCTGTCATTGCGAGGAGCGCAGCGACGAAGCAATCTCGCGCAATTGAGTACCTGTCGCGCGGCTTCGAACCAATCGTGATCCCGGGCGCATGATCTTCGACCCGGTTCTGCTGCAGCAAATCATCAACGGGCTGAGCCTCGGCGCGATGTACGCGCTGTTGGCGCTCGGCTTCACCCTCGTCTACGGCATCCTCGAGCTGATCAATTTCGCCCATTTCAACGTGTTCATGGTCAGCTCGTTCATCGGCATGTGGGCGCTCGAATTGCTGGGGCTTTCCGGGCAGAGCACGGTGCTGGGCGGCTTCGCCCTGCTGGGGGCGCTCGGCTTCGCCTTCATCGTCACGATGTTGGCGGCCGGCCTGCTCGGCGTCGCGATCGAGCGCATTGCCCTGCGCCCGCTGCGCAACGTCCGCGGCACCGCCGCGATGATCACGACGATCGGCGTGTCCTTCATTCTGTTCAATGTGATCCTGCTGACTGCCGGCGCCGGCTCGCAGAACTTTCCCAACCCGATGCCGGTGATACGATGGGATGTCGGCGGTGCGACCTTGCAATTACGCGAGGTGTCGATCTGGGCGGTCTCGCTGGTGCTGATGGTGGCCTTGCACCTATTCGTCAACCGCACCCGGCTCGGCAAGGCGATGCGGGCGACGGCACAGGACGCCGAGGCGGCCCGCATGATGGGGATCGATGTCGACCGGATCGTCATCACCGCGTTCTTTCTCGGCTCGGCGTTGGCCGGCGCGGCGGCGCTGATCTTTGGCCTTTATTACAACTTCACCAGCTTCATCATCGGCTATACCGCGGGCCTGCGCGCCTTCACCGCGGCGGTGCTGGGCGGCATCGGCAGCATCACTGGTGCGATGGTCGGCGGCGTGCTGATCGGCCTGATCGAAAGCCTCGGCGGCCATTTCTTCGCGACGCGTTGGGCCGATGTGATCATCTTCTCGATCCTGGTGCTGGTGCTGGTATTCATGCCGAGCGGGCTGTTCGGCCGCGCCGCGGCGGTGCGAGCCTGACGTCATCCCGATGACCGTCGGCGAGACCTTCAGCTGGCTTCGCCGCGCCTCGCCGATCGGGCGGATCGAGCGGCAAACCTGGGAACGCATCGCGATTGCCTGCCTGTTCGGCGCCGCGGTCCTGTTTCCGGTCGCGCACCGCAACGATGGCGATATCGATGCCGCCGCCAATGCGCTGACCTTTGCGGCGCTGGCGCTCGGCCTCAATATCGTGGTCGGCCTCGCCGGCCTGCTGGATCTCGGCTATGCCGCGTTTTTCGCGATCGGCGCTTATACCTACGGCGCCGCGGCGTCATGGCAGATGGCGCCGGAGTGGAGCAGCTTCTGGGAGCCGTTCCAATGGCTCGGGTTGGTCGCGCGGTTTCACGAGGCGGGCGTCGCCGACGTCGTGCATTTCCAGGTGTCGTTCTGGCTGATGATGCCGGTCTCGGCGGCGGTCGCCGCGTTTTTCGGCGTGCTGTTCGGCTTCCCCACTCTGCGCCTCAAGGGCGATTACCTGGCGATCGTCACGCTCGGCTTTGGCGAGATCGTGCCGATCGTCGCGCGCAACACGCCGAGCGTCACCAATGGCGCGATGGGGCTGAATGGGGTCGCCGCGCCGCAGCTGTTCGGCTGGAGCTTCGGGGTCGATGCGACGCCGTATTATTATGTCGGCCTGGCGCTCGTCGCGTTTCTGATCCTGACCAGTCAGCGGCTCAAATTCTCTCGCATCGGCCGCGCCTGGATGGCGATCCGCGAGGACGAGCTCGCCGCCGGTGCGATGGGTGTCAACCGCACCAAGATGAAGCTGCTGGCCTTCGCCACCGGCGCCGCCTTCGCCGGCGCGACCGGCACGCTGTTTGTCGCCAAATTGCAGACCGCGACGCCGGAGATGTTCGGCTTCCCGGTCTCGGTGATGATCCTGGTGATGATCGTGTTCGGGGGGATCGGCAGCGTTTGGGGCGTCGTGCTCGGCGCGCTGATCCTGCAGCTGCTGCAATCCTGGTTCCTCGAAGATTTGTCGGGCTGGCTGCACAGCCTTGGCCGGCTGATCAACGTCGAGTGGCTGCAGCATATCGAGCTTGCATCCTCGATCGAGCTGATCTTCGGCCTGATCCTCGTGTTCATGATGCTGTACCGGCGCGAGGGGCTGATCCCGGCGACCCGTCGGGTCGCGCCATTGACCACCGAGGAGCAGACCGCGGCGCCGACCCGCGGCGGTTTCGAGGGCCTGCAGGGGCTTGGCGCGATCGACGAGCGCGGCGAGGGTCCGCTGCTCGATATCGCCGGGCTGACGGTGCGGTTTGGCGGGCTTGTCGCGTTGCGCGAGGTGTCGCTGTCGGTGCCGGCGCATTCGGTGCTGGCGGTGATTGGGCCGAACGGCTCGGGCAAATCGACGCTGTTCAACGCGGTCACCGGTCTGGTCACGGCCGAAGCGGGCCGTGTCCGCTTTGCCGGCATCGACATCGCGGGCGCGCCGCCGCATGTCGTGCTCGAGCGCGGCATCGCCCGCACCTTCCAGAATATCCGTTTGTTCCCGAATTTGACCGTGCTGGAAAACGTCCTGATCGGCATGCATGCGCGACTCGCGACCGGCGTTGTCGAGGCCTTGCTGCGGCTGCCGCGGACGCAACGCGAGGAGCACCGGGCGCGGGAGCGGGCGATGGAGATCCTCGCGGTGTTCGGCAACCGGCTGGTGCCGCGCGCCGATCACGTCGTCTCCAGCCTGTCCTACGCCAACCGGCGACGGGTCGAGATTGCCCGCGCGCTGGCTTCGCAACCAAAGCTGCTATTGCTCGACGAGCCGACCGCTGGCATGAACCCGGCGGAAACACTGGAATTGGCCGACCAGATCAAGAGCCTCAACCGGCTCGGCCTGTCCATCGTACTGATCGAGCACAAGCTCGATGTCGTCGTGAACCTCGCCAACCAGGTCGTCGTCCTCGATCACGGCGAGAAGATCGCGGAAGGCACGCCCGCCGAGGTGCGGCGGAACGACGAGGTGATTCGCGCCTATCTCGGGCGGAGCGCGGCGATTGCCTGAATTGCTGCAGTTCCCCATGCTTGAGTTTAGGGCGGTCGACACGCATTACGGCGATCTGCATGTCTTGAAGGCGGTCGATTACCGCATCGAGGAAGGCGAGATCGTCTGCCTGTTGGGCGGCAACGCCTCGGGCAAGTCGACGACAATGAAGGCGATCATGGGTGTCGTCGTGCCGACCCGCGGCGACATCCTGTTCGAGGGCAAGTCGCTCGCCGGAGTCAGTATCGCCGAGCGGGTGCGCCGCGGCATCGCGCCGGTGCTGGAGGCGCTCCGGCTGTTCCCGCGCATGACGGTCTTCGAGAACCTCGAAATGGGCGCCTATATCCGGGCCCGCGGGCCCGAGTTCGACGCCGATCTGGAGCGCGTCTTCACGCTGTTTCCGCGCGTCAAGGAGCGGCTGCGGCAGCTCGCCGGCACCCTGTCGGGCGGCGAGCAGCAGATGGTCGCGATCGGCCGCGCCTTGATGGCGCGCCCGAAGCTCCTGTGCATGGACGAGCCGTCGATGGGGCTGGCCCCCGTTTTCGTCGAGCAGGTCTTCGACATCATCCAGACGATCAACCGGCAAGGCACGACCATCTTCATGGTCGAGCAGAACGCCAACATGGCGCTGTCGATTGCCGATCGTGCCTACGTGTTGCAGACCGGCCAAGTGGTGCTGAGCGGCGCCGCCGCCGAATTGCGCCGCAACCCGATGATCCGCGAAGCCTATCTTGGCGAGATGAAAGTGGAGTGAGGCCGACCACAATCCCTTGTCCGGTATCCCGGCAGAGAGATATTTGCGGTTTCGTATTTATCAGCAATTTTATGCATTGTTCTTGGAAATGGGTTGCTGACTGCCTGCTGCTATACGGTAGCGAACCTAAAAGTTGTTTACAAAAAACTCCTACTCCGGTAGAGGCTCGGTATCAAGTCAAGTCTCGCGCCCGATCCAGTGAGATGATCGGGCTCCTCAGGTCACTTTGATGTCTGAGTCGATCGGGATAATCGAGCTGATACTGCGAGAGCGGCGCTCTCTCGAGACCGCGTTGGCCGATCTGGTCACGAAATACAATCGCTCGTCTTGCAAGAACCCGGAACTGGCCCGAATGATCCGGCTGCTCAAGGCGGAGATCACGCAGCGGCAAAAAGGGGCGGGCCGCACCACGCATTGATCGGCAAATTGTTGCTGCCTTCCGGAAATCGCGGTTTGATGGGCTCGCGTCAAATCAGAACGCGATCATGGAGGGAACGATGAAGCTCAGCCGTCGTGATCTGGCCGCGGCCGGCGCGTTTGCGCTCGGTGCGGCAAACCTGCTGTCCAGCGCGCCAGCGCAGGCCGAAGCCGCGGACGAGACCGCCCTCAACCAGGCGGTCGAGGCGCTACGCAAGGCGTCGCTCTCGCAGGACAAGGCGAAACTGGAGCAGCTGTTCTCCGACCAGATGAGCTACGGCCACTCCAGCGGCAAGGTCGAGAATAAGGCCGAGGTCATCAACGGCACGATGAACCGCAAGGCGGTCGTCAAATCGATCGAGTTCCCGGAACTGAAGATCGCGGTGGTCGGCAACAGCGCGGTTGCTCGCCATCTCTACGTTTCGGAAAGCGAGATGGACGGCAAGCCGAACAGCGTCAAGATCGGCGTCTTGCAGGTCTGGCAGAAACAGGACGGCAATTGGAAGCTCCTGGCCCGCCAAGGATACAAGCTGGAGGCGTGATATCGTTCAGCCGGTTGAAGACCGCGCCGCACTTCGCCAAACGATGCGTTGAAAGCAATCCGCCGATTGTGTTAGGTCGCGCGTCCTTTCCGATGATCGGCGACCGAGAATGACCATTGCCTGAGGCGCGGAGCGCGAGCTTTCAGGCCGAGCTGGTGCGGCTCGGCACGCGGTTTTTCATCAAGCACGGCAGCCGCCCCGGTGTCGGCATCGAGGTGCGGCGCCGGCGGATGAAGGCCTATGAGCGATGGGTGCCGCGTCCGCCGGCCGGGGTTATTACGGCCGAGCGGCCGCTCGGCGGCATCCCGGCGAGCCGCATCGCAGTGCCGCAATCCGTGGCCGGCCGTCACATCCTGTTTCTGCATGGCGGCGCCTATGCGGTGGGTTCGGCGGCGCTCTACCGCCATATCACCTGGCGCTTTGCGGTGGCGGCCGAAGCATATCTCGCCGCGATCGACTACCGGCTGGCTCCTGAGCACCCGTTTCCGGCGGCACTGGACGATGCGGCGGCGGCGTGGCGTGGGCTGCTCGAGGAGGGGGCCGATCCGCGCCATTGCGCGGTGTTGGGTGACTCGGCGGGCGGCGGGCTGGCGCTGGCCTTGGCGCTGAGATTGCGCGACGAGGGCGGGCCGCTGCCGTCGGCGGTCGTCGCGCTGTCGCCCTGGACCGATCTGGCGATCACCGGCGAATCGTGCCGGTTGAACGCGGTTGCCGACCCGCTCTTGAACGAACCGGATCTGCTGCCCTTCGCGGCGCAGTATCGCGGCGGCGCCGACCCCCGCAATCCTTACGTCTCGCCGCTTTACGGCGATCCGCGCGGATTGCCGCCGACGCTGCTCCAGGTCGGCAGCGACGAGATCCTGCGCGACGATGCGGTACGGATGGCCGAGCGGATGCGCGAGGCTGGTTGCGAGGTCGCGCTCGAGATCTGGCCGCGCATGCCGCATGTCTGGCACGGCTTTGCGCCGGTATTGCCGGAGGCGCGGCGCGCGATCGCCCGAATCGGCGAATTCGTCCAGCATCGAGCGGCGGACCGGTCGGCCCTAGACGCGGCGGGCGATAAATAGACCGTCATTCCGGCCTTCGCCGGGACAACTTAGACCAAGCCCAAATTATCAGCCCAGCTGGTAGCGGATCGTCGACCCGTCGATGACCTTCAACTCGACCTTCACCAGTTGCCGGGAATCGTCGTACCAGACGTCCTGGGGAAAGGCGCTGTTGATCACATAATGCCGCGTCCGCTTGGCGCGGCCCTGGACGACGAGCTGATCCTCGCCGCGATCGGTGACCGCGATCGGCATCATCGCGCCGTCTTGCGGGTTGAACGCCACGGTCTTTTCAAGCAGCAGCGGGTTCCACAGGCTGGCGGGGATCGTGTTTCCCGCCACCTCCGTCGTCTTGCCATCGGCTTCGATCGCGAGCTTGTCGTTGGCGCGGGTCGCCTTGACCCGATGCATCGTACCGTTGTCGTTGGTAACTGCGCTCAGCGCCATCAATTTGCCGCCGACCCAGCGCTCGGTCTCGGTCTGCTCGAAGCGGTAGACCGTGACGAAGGCGATCTTGACCTGAACATGCGTCACCATCTGCACGGTCGTCTCCGGGCCGTTGCGGCGCAGCTCGATCGTATTGCTGCCGATCTGCTGGCCGTCGCGCATGACCGCGAACCGCAAGGTCTCGGCCATCGGCTCCGCTTGCGCCGCGCTGGCTGAAAAGAGCGTCGCTAGGCTCAGTAGTCCCGCTTTTAGAGAATGCCCCCGCATCACCATCTCCCCATGGGATGACTGATCCCAGCCCAGGAATTGGGCAATTTCAAGTCCGATTTTTTCTTTCGAAATTCATACTAGCTCTTTTCGCGCGGCAAGCGAGGCCGCTACTTCCGCTTGCTTACTTCTGGGCGAGTGGGGGCGGAACCGAATGAGTTGCGCAAGAGTTTTATTGCTGCGCAGCAGCGACGCGGCGCCGCCGGCAACGCGCCGCCGTTCGAGGATAGTGATGCTCAGATCGTCGATCGTTCGCCTCGTGGAGCTGTGCACCCGGCACGCCTGGCCGGTCATCGTGCTGGCGGTCGCGCTGGCGGCATTCTGCAGCTTCTACACGGCGCGCCATTTCGCGGTGGCGACCGACATCAAGCAACTGTTCCCGGCCGAATTGCCGTGGGCGCAGCGCGCCTATGATCTGATCGGGGCGTTCCCGCAGCACGACGTGCTGGTCGTCGTCGACGCGCCGACCCCGGAATCGGCGGACCAGGCGGCCGCCAAGCTGACCGCCGCGCTGTCAGCGGATACGGCGCATTTCAAGACGGTTCAGCAGCCACAGGGCGGCGCCTTTTTTGCCCGCAACGGCCTCCTGTTCCTGCCGACCGGCGAATTGCAGCGGATGGCCGGCGAGATGAGCGGGGCCGGGCCGCTGATCGGGGCATTGGCTGCCGATCCGAGCCTGCGCGGCGCGCTCGGCGGCCTGTCGCAGGGCCTGATGGGCGTCGCCAACGGCGCCTACGCGCTCGACGCGCTCAACCGGCCGATGCAGATGGCCGGCGACACGGTCGATGCCGTGCTGCACAACCGGCCGGCGCATTTCTCGTGGCGCGAGCTGGCCAGCGGCAAGCCGGCCGCACCGGAGGAGTTGCGCCGCTTCATCGAAATCGAGCCGGTGCTCGACTTCAACGCATTGCAGCCCGGCTTGGCGGCGACGCAGGCGATCACCGATGCAGCGCAGCGGCTGAACCTCGCAGGCGAGGACCAGGCGCGCGTACGGCTGACCGGGCTCGTGCCGATGAATGATGCCGAATTCGCCACCCTCCAGGACCATGCGGCGCTAAATGGCGCGCTGTCGATCCTCGCCGTGCTGATCATCCTGTGGCTGGCAATGCGCTCCTCGCGGATCATTCTCGCCGCGATCATCAGCATTGCCTGCGGGCTGGCCTACTCCGCCGCGCTCGGCCTGTTCCTGGTCGGCGCGCTGAACCTGATCTCGGTGGCGTTTTTTGTCCTGTTCGTCGGGCTTGGCATCGATTTCGGCATCCAGTTCAGCGTCCGCTATCGCGCCGAGCGCCACGAACTCGGCGCCCTCGAACCGGCGCTGATCAGCGCCGCGCGCAAGGCGGGCGCGCCATTGGCGCTGGCCGCGGCGGCGACCGCGCTCGGCTTCATCGCGTTCCTGCCGACCGAGTATCGCGGTCTCGGCGAGCTTGGGGAGATCGCCGGGCCGGGAATGATTATCGCTTTCCTGACCAGCATCACGCTGTTGCCCGCCTTGTTGCGGGTGCTGAACCCGCCTGGCGAACCGCGCGAGATGGGCTTCGCCGGGCTCGCGCCCATCGATCGATTTCTGCAGCGCCACCGTGTTCCGGTCGTCGGCGTCACGCTGGCGGTGGTGATCCTGGCGTCACCGCTCCTCGCCTTTCTGCCGTTCGACTTCAACCCACTGCATCTGCAGAACCCGAATTCCGAGGCGGTTGCCACCTATCTCGAATTGCGGCACGACCCGCAGACCGGCGCCAACGCAGCCGAAATCATCAAGCCCGATCTAGCGGCCGCCGAGGCCTCGGCGCGGCGTCTCGCCGAATTGCCGGAGGTCGCGCAGACCCGCACCTTGGCGAACTTCATCCCCGCCGACCAACAGCAGAAGCTCGGCCTGATCCGGCAGATCGCCGCGGCCATCGGGCCGGCGCTGAGCCCGAAGCAGACACTGCCGCCGCCGAGTGACGCCGACACCGTCGCGGCCTTGCTGTCGACTGCCGGCAGCCTGTCGCAATTCGCCACGCTCGGCGGGGAGGGCGGCAGTGCCGCCAAGCATCTCGCGGAGCTGTTGACTCAGCTGGCGCAAGCCGACCCCTCGACCCGGCAGCGGGTCGAGGCGGCAATCGTCGCGCCGCTCAAACTGTCGCTCGCCGCGTTACAGGCGGCGCTTAGCCCCGAACCGGTCACGGCGGCGACGATCCCGCCCGAAATCAAGGGCGAGTGGATTGCCCGCGACGGGCGGGCGCGGGTTCAGGTGCTGCCGAGCGGCGATCCGGAGAACACCGCCGTGCTGCGCCAATTCGTCACCGCCGTACTGGCCGCCGAGCCCGAAGCGACCGGCCCCGCCGTGATGCTGTACGAGGCCGGCAACACGATCGTCCGCGCCTTTATCGAGGCCGCGATCTTCGCGCTCGGCGCGATCGCACTGCTGCTGTGGATCACCCTGCGCCGCGTCACCGATGTGCTGATGACATTGGTGCCGTTGCTGCTCGCGGCGGTGGTGACATTGGAGCTCTGCGTCGTCTTCGATCTGCCGCTCAATTTCGCCAACGTCATCGCGCTGCCATTGCTGCTCGGCGTCGGGGTCGCGTTCAAGATCTATTACACCATGGCGTGGCGGCGCGGGCGCACCGCGCTGGTGCAATCGACGCTGACCCGCGCGGTGATCTTCAGCGCGATGACCACCGCGACCGCCTTCGGCAGCCTGTGGCTGTCGCGCCATCCCGGCACCTCCAGCATGGGCCAGTTGATGGCGCTGGCACTGCTCTGCACGATGATGGCGGCGGTGTTGTTCCAGCCGGCGCTGATGGGCCCGCCGCGCGAGGTGGCGCGCGACGAGCCGGTGCCCGCGCCGCGTGAACCCGAACCGATACCGGCCATGGCGACCTGGACGGTCGAGCGGGTCCGGCCGGGTGCGACGAATCCGCCGGCGCGGCCGGTGCGGGTCGGCCCAGCTAACCAGGAACAGCCCGAAAATCAGGATTTGACGCATGAGATCGAGACCTGAACTTATGCAGCGCGTCGCGGTCCCGCGCGCCAGCCTGGCGATCGACAATCTGCGCGCGGTCGTGATCCTGCTCGTGCTCGCCTTTCATTCGGTGCTGGCCTATCTGAATTATCTGCCGCCGCATCCCTTCGCCTTCGACCAGCCGCCGTTTCTGTGGCGCAGCTTCCCGATCGTCGACAGCCAGCGCTGGATGGGCTTCGACCTGTTCTGCGCCTGGCTCGACGTCTTCCTGATGTCGTTCTTCTTTCTGCTGTCGGGATTGTTCGTCTGGCCGAGCCTGAGCCGCAAGGGCACCTGGAATTTCCTGTCCGACCGGCTATTGCGCATCGGCCTACCATTCCTTCTCGTCGCGCTGCTGCTGATGCCGGTGACGCACTACCCGACCTATCTGCAGAGCGCGACCGAGCCGGGGATCGCCGCCTACTGGCGGCATTGGCTGGCCCTGCCATTGTGGCCGTGCGGGCCGATGTGGTTCTTGTGGCTGCTGCTGCTGTGGGACATCGCCGCGGCCGGGCTGTACCCGCTATTGGCACAGCGTCGCGAGGCTGTGCTCCGCGTGTCCGCCTATGCGCGCCAGCACCCGGCCCGCTTTCTCGCCGGGTTCATGCTCGCTTCGGTGCTCGCCTATGTGCCGCTGGCGCTGATATTCGGACCCTCGGAATGGTTTCACCGCGGCCCGTTCGCGTTCCAGTTGAGCCGGCCGTTGCATTACGTCCTGTATTTCTTCGCCGGCGCCGCGATCGGCGCCTGCGGCATCGAACGCGGCCTGCTCGCCGCCGATGGCCCGCTGGCGCGGCATTGGGCGGGGTGGCTCGCCGCCGCGATCGGCTCGTTTGTGCTGTGGATCGCGGTGATGTCGCAGATCGTCGCCGATCCCACCGGAGCGCCGCTGCTGTGGCAGATCGCCGCTGCGCTGAGCTTCGTGCTGGCCTGTTTCGCGAGCTGCTTTTTCAGCTTAGGCACCGCGGTGCGCTTCGCCCAATTTCGCACGCGTCTTTTCGACAGCCTCAAGGAAAATGCCTACGGCATGTACCTGATCCATTACCTGTTCATCGTCTGGCTGCAATTCGCGATGCTCGCGACAGATTTGCCGGCGATCCTCAAGGCAGCGGTCGTGTTTGGCTGCACTTTGACGCTGAGTTGGGCGGCGACCGCCGCGTTGCGTCAGGTCTCGGCGGTCGCGCAGATCATCGGCGAGGCGCGCCGCGGGCCCGCGCCGGCGTCACGCGCTGCCCGCTCGCGCGAGATGCCGTCGCTTTCCGACTGACTTGGGGTGCGCCGCTAGCGGCCTATTGCGATTCGCCGGATTGCTGACAGCCGAGCATTGCTGCGGCTCACACTCGTCGGCGGTCATCCACGAAAAGGATCACGGGGATCTCCGTGCTCACTCTTCTCATGCTGCTCGGCATCCAACGCGGCGGCTCGCGCCTCGAACTCTTCGGACCAGATGCGAAGCTGCTCTCGGGCGGCCTCGGTCCGAGCACGCAACATCAGTTCGTGCATTCGCCGCGCGAAGCGCCGCAAGAACACTATTTCCATGGAATCCCGTCCCCTGAACTCTGTCCAGTACATCAAAGGAACTTCGGTGTGCTGGCCCAGGCTCGGTGAACGCGGGCTGCCCAGAAACTAGCCTCTCATTTCATTTTTGTGAACCGTCTTGTGCGGTTACCGGATGCGACCCCTTGGCATAACTCGCATTCGACTGCGCTGAACGGGAGAGCGGCTGGGAAAATTCGTCCGTGAGTTTGCGTGCCACAGGCTCCCGCCGGCTTGCATTGCACCGACCTTTGCACCATTCATTCAATGCCTGCGCGCATTGATGCCTGCGCACGAGGGACCTCGCCCATGCTGTCTCGTCCGAATACCGCCCTGTCGCAGATTCATTTGCAGATCATGTGGTCGCGCCTGATCGCCGTCGTCGAGGAGCAGGCGCAGACCTTGGTGCGCACCGCCTTCTCGACCACAGTGCGCGAGGCCGGCGATTTGTCGGCCGGCGTCTTCGACCGCGACGGCAATATGCTGGCGCAGGCCATCACCGGCACGCCGGGCCACGTCAATTCGATGGCCGCGGCGGTCAAGCATTTCCTCGATGCTTTCCCGCTCGCGACGATGAAGGCGGGTGACCACTACATCACCAACGACCCATGGCTGACCTGCGGCCATCTGCACGATCTGACCGTGGTCAGCCCGACCTTTCTGCGCGGCGAGCCGGTCGGGCTGTTCGCCAGCACCGTCCATGTCGTCGATATCGGCGGGCTCGGCATGGGCCCCGATGGGCGGCAGGTGTTCGAGGAGGGGCTCTCGATCCCGCTGATGCCATTGGCGCGCCAGGGCGAGATGAACGAGGACCTGCTGCGCATCCTGCGCGCCAATGTGCGCGAGCCGTTGCAGGTCGAGGGCGACGTCTACGCGTTGGCCGCTTGCAACGACGAGGGCAGCCGGCGCCTCGTCGAGATGATGGACGAGTTCGGTATCGCCAATCTCGATCGCCTCGGCGAGCACATCATCGAGACCTCGCGCGCCGCGACACTCGAGGCGATCGGCCAGCTGACGCCCGGCAAATACAAGAACAGCGTGACGATGGACGGCTACGACCGGCCGCTAACTCTCGCGGCCGAGATGACGATCGCGCCCGAGGGCATCCATGTCGATTACACCGGCACCTCGCCGGCGAGCGCCTTCGGCATCAATGTCGTGATGAATTACACACTGGCCTACACCGCGTTCGGGGTCAAATGCCTGGTCGCGCCGGAAGTGCCGAACAATGCCGGCTCACTGGCGCCGATCACTGCCAGCGCCCCGGACGGCTGCCTGCTCAACGTCAAGCGGCCGCGCGCGGTCGCGGCGCGTCACACGGTCGGCCATATGCTGCCCGACACGGTGTTCGGCTGCCTCCATCAGGTCATGGCGGGCGGGGTGCCGGCCGAGGGCGCGTCGTCCTTGTGGAACCCGCAAATCTATGGCGGCGCCGATGTGCTCGATGAGCTGGGCGAGGCTGAACACGAAGAGGTCGCGGCGTTCAGCACGGTGATCTTCCATTGCGGCGGCACCGGCGCGCGGCCCGGCAAGGACGGGCTCGACGTCACCGCCTTTCCGTCCGGCGTTCGTACCATCCCCGTCGAGGCGACCGAGTCGGTTGCCCCGGTCATGTTCCGCCGCCGCGAGTTCCGCGAAGGCTCGGGTGGTGCCGGGCGCTACCGCGGCGGGCTCGGCCAAATCATCGAATTGGGCGGCGCCGACGGCATGCCGGTGGCGCTGCTGTGCAATTTCGAGCGCATCAACAACCCGGCGCGCGGCCGCGACGGCGGCGGCAATGGGGCACCGGGCCGAGTCACCCGGGTTTCCGGCAAGCCGATCCGCTCGAAAGGCCGGCAGAGCGTCGCCGGCGGCGATTTCATCCGGCTCGAACTGCCGGGCGGCGGCGGCTTCGGCGATCCCGCGACGCGCGACCCCGACCAGGTCGCCGCCGATGTCGCCGATGGGCTGATTTCGCGCGACACCGCCGAGCGCGACTACCGCGTCGCCCTCGCCGCGGACGGCTCCCTCGACCGCGTCGCGACAACGCAGTTGCGGGCGATGGCCGCCGCCGAATAGTGCCGGGGCGCGTCTACCAGACGATTTGCACTCCGTAGGCGGCGAAAACTCGGTCGCCGGTCGCGATCGGGATTCCCTCGGCGAGCGCTTGTGCTCTGATAATCGTCACGATCCGGGCCGCAACGCGGCGCGGCTTCGTCTGCATTGAACCACCCCGCCTCTCATACTTCTCGCGCACCAACGGGTTGGGGCGGGCGAATGGCTGGGGAGCCAGGTAAGCGCCGCGAGTCATTGAACCGTCATCGCCTCGACATCGGGCAGTAACAGCCGGCGGATCAAACTGCTGCCGGACCCAACCCAGCCGCGAAGAGGAGATCAATGAACCATAACCCGAGATACCCCGGCATCTCTCGCATCGCGCTCGGCGCCGCCGGGCTCTGCCTGATCGGACAAGCCGTGCTGCCGCAACCGGCTGTCGCCGCCGGCGGCGACACCACGACCCCGATCGAACATGTCGTTGTGATCTTCCAGGAGAACGTGTCGTTCGATCACTATTTCGCGACCTATCCCGTCGCGTTGAACCCGGCGGATGAACCTTCGTTCGTGGCCGCACCGGGGACACCATCGGTCAATGGCCTAGGGACCCTGATCGATGGCGAGCCGGATGGGGTGCTGCTGACCGCAAATCCCAATGCCTTGAATCCGGCGAACGGGACAAACGCGATCAACCCGTTTCGGCTGGGACGCGCGCAGGCCTCGACCTGCGACCAAGATCACAACTACGGAGATGAGCAGAAGGCCTTCGATCAAGGGCTGATGGATTTGTTTCCGTCAACCGTCGGGGTCGGCAGCAGTTCGTTCTGTAACGCCAGCTTCGCCTATGGAAAAGGCAAGGGCCTGGTGATGGGATATTTCGACGGGAATACCGTCACCGCCCTGTGGAATTACGCGCAGAATTTCGCGATGAGCGACAATTCCTATGGCACGACCTTCGGACCCTCGACGCCCGGGCTGCTCAATTTGGTGGCCGGCCATACCTACCCGGCAACCCCGAGTGCCGCCTCAACCAAAGTCGTCCCGAACAATGCCGGTCCGGGAACGTTGGTCGGCGATCTCGATCCGAAAGGCGATACGTGTTCGGCCGGCACCACGGTACAGCTCGGCGGGACCAATATCGGCGACCTGTTGAACGCAAAGGGCGTCAGCTGGGGTGCCTTTATGGGCGGCTTCGACCTGACGCTCACGAACGCGAACAATACCGCCGGCTGCGCTCGGTCGAGCCCGGCGACCGCGGCGAATGGCGGGCCCACCAAGGACTACATCCCGCACCACGCCTTCTTTCAGTATTACGCCTCGACCGTAAACCCGCTGCATACCCGCCCGAGCTCGATCGCCGAAATCGGGCATAACGGTCCAGCCAACCATCAATACGATCTGCACGACTTCTCCGACGCCCTCGCGGCAGGCAAACTGCCCGCCGTCAGCTTCCTGAAGGCGATCGCCGCTCGGGATGGGCATGCCGGCTACTCCGATCCGCTATTGGAGCAGTCGTTCCTCGTCGACACCATCAACTCGATCATGAGTTCGCCATTCTGGAAATCGACCGCGATCATCGTGCTCTATGATGATTCGGACGGCTGGTACGACCATCAGATGAGCCCGATCGTCAATGCATCGGCGGTTCTTCAGGCCAGCAGCAGCGGCAACAGTGACGAGCTGAACGGTCCGGGGAAGTGCGGCAACGGAACGCCGCTCGGCGGAATCGAGGGCCGCTGCGCCTACGGCCCCCGCCAGCCGCTTCTGGTGATCTCGCCCTATGCGAAGACGAATTTCGTCGATCACACGCTGACCGACCAGGCATCGGTCCTGCGCTTCATCGAGGACAATTGGGACACCGGCACAATCGGCGGCAGCTCGTTCGACGCGTATGCCGGCTCGCTCTCGAACATGTTCGATTTCGGCAACCACGCCTTCGGGGAACGGCGGCTGCTTCTTGATGCCAGCACCGGAGAGCCGCTCGACGGAAAGGCTAAATAGCTGAACCGGTCTTCGTGGTGCGCCGTTCCCCGATCCGGGAGGGCGCACCACTTCAGCTACCGCAGCAGGTTGCGCTGGGCGGCGCATTGCTCCTGCATCGAGCGTAAGAGGCGCGTCTCCGGGGTCGGCGCGCAATTCGAATAGCCGGCGCCGAGTTCCTTGAGCTGCGCCGCGTTCCGCGGGAAGGCGGCGTGGTTCAACGGCAACGCGAGCCGCGCGCCGGCGCCGTTCTTGACCGCCTCGCGCACCCGGTCGATCGCCGCGACGAGCCGCGGATGGTCGGGCTGGCCGCTGACCCCGAGCGAGCGCGACAAATCGGACGGCCCGACCGCCAATAGGTCGATCCCCTCGACCGCGGCGATCTCGTCGATCCGCTCGACCGCCGCCATGTCCTCGATCATGCAGGCCAGCAGCACCTCGCGGTTCGATTTCGCCATGTGGTCGAGCAGCGGGATCTTGCCGAAATCGGCGGCGCGGCTGCCCGCCGCCATGCCGCGGTCGCCCTGCGGCGGGTAGCGCACCGCCTTGACCGCCTCGCGCGCGGTCTCGGGGTCGGAGACATGCGGCACCTGGATCCCCTGCACGCCCATATCGAGGAGGCGCAGGATGAAGGCCGGGTCGAATCCCGGCGTGCGCACGATCGAGGTGATGCCGACGCGCTCGGCCGCCATGACCATGAGCTGCACGGTCGGCAAATCGAAGCTGGTGTGCTCCATGTCGATAAAGGCGGCGTCGAACCCGGCAAGACCGATGATCTCGACAACCTGCGGGTCGGCTATGCCGCCCGTATGTGTCCCGAGGGCGAGCCCACCCTCGTTCATGATGCGCTTGACCCGGTTCTCCTGCATGATTTCCTCCGCGTGCGTTTCCGGATGCGGCATTGCCCGTGGCTAGGATTTCTCCGGAGGGAATCCGAGCTGGCCATGACGCTCGATGATCTCGACCTCAGATGGAGCCGGATAGCGAACCAGCGGCGAGCCGTCGGCCTTGAACACATCGAGTTCGAAGAGCTCACCGGCTTTGTCGACGCTCAAGCTTAGCGACACTGGTACTCCATCGGCATCTCGGAATGCTGCCTCGGCGATCTCCTTTCCGTATTTCAACTCGGATCGCGGGCCGCCACTGTAGAACTTAATGCTCCCCATACCGCCATCGGGCATGTTCTGAACTTGCATCTCGCGGATTTGATGCTCGACCTGCCTCACAAGGGGGGTGCCCGCTACCATCTTTTTGATGATTGCAGCCTCATCCTCGCGAATTGCGCGAAGAGGTCCGAGTCTACGGTCCCGCGATGCTTCCGACATTTACCAATTCCTCGCTGACCGCGAAGGCGCGGTAGACCAGTTCGACATCGCGCACGATTACCCTCCGTTTAACGGGCGCATTTCTCGGAGCCGGCACCGGCAACGGCAAGAGCGGCTGAAGATCTCCACGGATTACTTCGATCACCTCGTTCCGACTCAGCCCGAGCGCATCCGTATAGCGGAATGCATGATATTCCTGGTTGGGGTTCTGTCCGAAGACGATCTCCTGACTGCCTCTCATCCGGTATGGCTGCGGATGAACGCCTTCATCCGTTCGATCGCCGGGCGGGCATAGGGCGCGTCGGGCTTGCCGGTCATGAAGCCGTGATTGGCGCCCTTGTACAGCTGCAACTCGACCTCGCCGCCCGCCTTCTTCCAGCCCGCGACGAGGCGCTGCATGGTTTCGAGCGGCACCCACTCATCGACATCGCCGCCAAACACCAGGGCCGGCGGCAGATGCACCTTCTCGCCGCGGTCGAGGATTGCCGGCACGCTGCCTTCGCTCATCGTCGCCTCGTCATGCCAGAAGGCGTGGTGGTTCTCGACCAGCTCGGCATTGCCGGCTTTCTTGGCGAGGTGGTAGCGCAAGAGCGGGTCGAGCACGCCCCAGCCGGAGATCACAAAGGCGGCCCGCGCGTCGATCTGCGGCGCCTCGGCGAGCGGCAGCGCGGCGTAGCGCGGATCATCCGGCCGCATCGCCGCCAGCAATACCTGGTGCCCGCCGCTCGACGTGCCGAACAGGCCGACCCAATCCGGGCGGCTGCCATAAGTGCGGGCGCGCGCCTTCAGCCAGCGGACGCCAAGATTGATGTCGGCGAGCGAGGCGGGGTAGGGCGCCTCGGGCGGCATGCGGAAATCGAGCGAGGCAACCAGAATGCCGCTCTCGGCGAAGGCCCGCGCGATGAAATCATTGTCGGTGCGGTCCTTGTTGACCCAGGCGCCGCCATGCACCTGCACTACCGCCGGGTAAGGGCCTGTACCGGCCGGGCGGTACAGCCGCGCCAGCAGGGCTTGCCCGCCCTGGCGCTGGTATTCGACATCCTCGACCCTGATGTCGGGCCGGGTTTCGGCTTCGAGAATGGTGGCCATGGATCTTCTCCCAAAATCGCTGCCGGACTGTAGCAGCCGCCGCGCGTGACGTCTGCCGTGACGGCCCTTCCACGCCGGGCAAGTTGAAGCGGCGGCGCTCTACACCTACTGTGGTGCCGAGGAAACGCAAAGACTGGGCAGCGCAAAAACGCGCATCGAGGAATATCGTGCGTCGATCATCGACATCCCCATCAGCGGCCGAGAGCGCCGATGCCGCCGAGGGCTCGTCGGGGCGCTCCTCGGCGCGCCTGATCGCCACCCTCGAAGCATTGACCCGCGCCGAGGAAGGGATGGGGCTCGCCGAGCTGAGCCTTGCGGTCGGCGCGCCGAAAAGCAGCCTGTTGGGCATTCTGCGCTCGTTGGTCAGGGTCGGATATCTGGCGCATGCGCACGGTCTCTACCGGCTCGGGCCGCGCTCGTTCCGGCTTGCCGCCGACATGCTGGCGGTGCGGCGCTTTCCCAATCTCGTCCGGCCGGTATTGCAGGATCTTCACACCCGGACTCAGGAAACGGTGTTCCTGGTGCAGCTCGATCAGGTCGCCCGCCGGGTCACCTATGTTGAAGCCATCGATAGCCCGAACCCGGTGCGCTACACGGTGCCGACCGGCACGACCCGGCCGCTCTACGTGTCGGCCGGCGGGCTGATGCTGCTGGCTTTCCAGGACCCCGCCTTTATCGACGCCTATCTGCGGGCGGTGCCGCTCGACCCGCTGACGCCCCGCACGATCACCGATGTCGGCAAGTTGCGGCAGCGGCTGCAGGCGATCCGCCGCGACAGCTTTGCAGTCAGCATTGGCGAGACCGTGCCGGGCGCGGCCGGGGTCGCGGCGCCGATCTTCAACGCCGATGGCAGCGTCACTGCGGGGCTGTTGATCGCCTCGCCGATCGAGCGCTTCGAAAAGCAATTGCCGCAATTCAAGCGTCTGTTGCGCGACGCGACCTCGATCGTCTCGGGCATCACCCAGGGGCCGGCCCCGGCCGAGGAGGCCAAGCCGCCGCGCTCCCGGGCCGGACGTGCCGCGACCCAGGCCGGCGATTGACCCGGCGGCGAGGAATATTCAAAATCTCGAACGTCGTTCAGGAATTGCCGATTGACGGAGGTTGCATACCGCCATGATCAAACGCTTTCACGCGCTCTATGTCGGCCAGATCGAGCTGGAGAACATCGGCCTCGACGGCACGCCGGCCAACGACCGGCGCTATTCGAGCGAGCGTCTGGCGGAGGTGTTCGACACCTCGCGGCGCGTCGCCCAGGTGATGGACGAGCTCGGCTATTACTGCTTCTGGGCGGCCGAGCATCATTTCCAGCATGAAGGCTACGAATGCATCCCCAATTTGATCCAATGGGGGCTGTGGCTGGCGACGCAGACCAAGCGGCTCAAATTCGGCTGCGGCTTCAACATCCTGCCGATGTGGCACCCGATCCGCCTCGCCGAGGATTACGCGATGGCCGACATCGTCACCGACGGCCGCGTGATCATGGGGGTCGGGCGCGGCTACCACACCCGCGAGGTCGAGACCTTGGGGGGCCCGCTGCTCGACACCGACGCCAACCGCGCGATCTTCGAGGAAGGGCTCGACCTGCTGCTCAAATGCTTCAACGAGGACTCGTTCCATCACAAGGGCAGGTATTTCCACGCGCCGCCCCCGGTGCCCTATCGCGGCTACGATCTCGAGGAGATCACGATGGTGCCGCGGCCGAAGCATTTGCCGGTTGAGATCTTCATGCCGATCGCCAGCGGCCGCACGATCGACCTGATGGCGCAAAAGGGCCTCAAGGCGATGGTGACGTTGAACGGCGAGAAGATCCTCGACGACGTCGTGCAGGCATTCCACCAGGCCTGCCTGAAGCACGGGCGCAACGTGCGGCTCGGCCAGGACATGATCTGGGGCGCCGGCATCTATCTCGCCGACACCCAGGAAGAAGCGATCCGCCGCCTCGAGCCGTCGCATGACGAGCGCTACAAATGGTTCGCGCCGTTTGGCTTCGTGCGCTACGCCGACGAGCACGGCCGCACCTGGGGCACCCCCGGCGCGCCCTCGGCGGTGCCGACCCTGCGCGAGGGGGTAAAGCAGAAGGCATGGTTCTGCGGCACGCCCGCTCAGGTGATCGACGGCATCAAATCTATTGAGGCGAAATACCCCGGCCTCGAGGATTTCATGATCCACTGGGCCGAGGGACTGCCGCCGGCCGAGTTCATCGAGCAATTGCGGTGGTTCGCCCGCGAGGTCATGCCCGCCTTCAACCGCGGCTGACGGGACGGGCCGGCCAGGCCCGCTGAGGGGGGATGGATCGATGCGGGGAATGGCGGGGGCGGTGGTCTGCCTCGCTCTGTTGCTCGGCGGCTGCGGCGGTCCGAAGCTTTCGGGCAACGAGACCTATGTCACGATCACCCCCGCCGACGACGAGGCCGAAGCCCTGCCGGTGGCGCAAAAGCACTGCGGCACCTACGGCCGGCTCGCCCATTTCAAGCGGATGGAAGGCAAGAGCGCGGTGTTCGATTGCGACGCCCGGACGGCCGGCTGAGAAGACGCCGCCGGGGTTTTTTGCGCCTGTTGTCGTTCTGCCGCGCCAGTCCCTATACTGGCGCGCCAGCCGGACCGATTGCCTCCCGAATGTGAGAGAGGCGAGGGTGAACAGGGGAGGGCGCCTCGATGTCGACCCAGGAATCCGTTCTGCATCTGCCGTGGTACCGCTCGCTGAACCGCGACCAGTGGAAGGTGCTGATCGCCTCGAATCTCGGCTGGACCTTCGACGGTTTTGAGATCTTCGCGCTGTTCCTGACCGTCGGCTTCGCGCTGCGCCAGCTGCTCGACGCGGCGCAATACGCGGCCATCCCGCAGTATGCCGGCTATATTCTCGCCTGCACCGTGTTCGGCTGGGCGACCGGCGGCGTCATCGGCGGCATCATCGCCGATTACATCGGCCGCAAGCGGACGATGATGCTGGCGATCCTCGCCTATTCCTTGACCACCGGGCTGAGCGCGCTAGCCTGGGATTGGGAATCCTTCGCGGTGCTGCGCTTTCTGGTCGGCGTCGCGATCGGCTCGGAATGGGCGACCGGCGCCTCGATCGTCTCCGAGCTGTGGCCCGACCATTCGCGCGGCAAGGGCGGCGGCCTGTTGCAATGCGGCGCCGGGCTTGGCGGCATTCTCGCCTCGGGCGTCTGGCTGCTGATCGGCTCGAGCGGCCCCAATGCGTGGCGCTGGATGTATCTGATCGGCGTATTGCCGGCCTTCATCGTCTTGTGGATCCGCCGCAACATCCCGGAATCGCCGCGCTGGGAGCGGTCGGACGAGCGCCGCCGCGCGGCCCGCGATCTGAAGCGCAGCGGTGCCGCGCTCGACGGCGAAAACGTGGCGCTGACCCGCTTTACGGTCGTCGATCTGTTCGCCGACCGCACGGTGCGCCGGCCATTGATCGGCGCGCTGTTGATGATGCTGTCGGTGACCTTCGCCTATTGGGGCGTCGGCACCTTCATCCCGACCTATGTCGGCTCGGTCGCCGCCAAGGCCGGGTTGTCGGCGCCATATTATGCGGGTCTCGCCGGGTTCATCACCAGCGGCTGCGGCGTCGTCGGCTTCATCGTCCTCGGCTTTCTCGCCGATTCGATCGGCCGCAAGCCGACCGCGATGCTGTTCTATTTCATGTGCCTGGTGCTGACCCCGCTGGTCTATCTGTGGGGGCAAAGCCAGGACATCGGTGTGGTGCTGCTCCTGGTCGGCGTGTTCGGGTTCTTCACCTTGGGCATCTGGGCCTGGGCGCCGGTCTGGCTGCCCGAGCTGTTCCCGACCCGCATGCGCGGCACCGCGGTCGCCTTCACCTTCAACGCACCGCGATTTATCTCCTGCACCGGGCCGCTGATCGCCGGCACGCTGATCGTCGCTCTCGGCGGCTATGGCATGGCGGCGACGATCGTCGGGCTGTTCTTCGCGCTCGGCGTGGTGGCGGCGCCGTTCCTGCCCGAGACTCGCGGCCAGCCCTTGCCGGAGACGCTGAGCCCCGGGACTTCGGCCGCGGGCGCTACCGCGTCAGCCGCAGACTGAGCCGCGCCATCGCCGCGGCGATGCGCGTCACCGCGCCGGCATCGATCGAATGCGGCCAGCGGTCCTGCGGCAGGTGGAAGAAGGGGTTGCTGCCGACCAGGGTCAGGTAACGGCCGCCGGCGCGGTGGATGTCGCGCGTCTCGCCGCTCGGCACCAGGCTCTTCGGCGCGACGATATCCGGCGGCTGGCCGGATTGCATCAGCTCGGTAATCGCGAGCTCGCGCAGATCGTCGGCCGGCGACACCACCGATAGCTGCCCGCCGATTGCGCCGATATTGGCGCCGTAATGCACCCAGGTCGAGCCGCCTTCCGCCGCCGGCCGGTCCCAGCCCGGGCGGCGCGCTACGAAATCGTCGAGCCCGAGATGGCCGAGCTCGTGGCCGCTATTGGCGGTGAATACGACATCGCAAGCCGGCGGCGCGGCGATCAGCGCGCGCAACGACTCCAGCCAGCAGACGATGCCGCCGCCGCGTTCGGCGGTCGACTGCCACCACGAGCTGCGCGGCGTCATGACGACGAGCGGCGGCCGGTCATGCTTCGTGCCGGGCAACGTGACGACGATATTGCGCGCGGCGGCTGCGGTGCGCTTGCTGAGATTGACGAGGCGGGCGGGCCGGCGTTGCGCGATGGCCTCGAACACCGCCGGACGGTCGGTGCTCGAAACGTGCACCGCCGGCATGCCATAAGGCTGCCGGAACTGCTCGGCGTTGAGCAGCCCCATCCCAGGACGGTCGCCGGCGCACAGCACGATCAGCGCACGATGCGGGCTGTCGCGCCGGATGCGCTCGAATTCACCGCTGTAGACCGCGCGCGGCGACAATTCCGCGACGCCGATCTCGGCGTCGCTGCCGATCGCGCCGAGGCGCCCGGCGATCCCCTGCACATCGGTCGCCGGCGCATCGAACACCGGTATTGCCACGATTTGCCGGACGCCGAATTCGACAAAGCAATTGACGGGGTCGAGCCGGTCGAGCGCGAATTCCTCGATCCAGACCTCGGCGCCGAGCGCCGCCGCTTCCCGCCCCAGCCACTCCGCGCCGGCCAGATCGCCGGTGGTGCCGGTGCGGTGATTGCCCTGCCCGTCCCACGCCGCGAGCCACGCCGCCGCGCGGGCCTGCGCCTCGGCAAAATCCGGAAGCGGTATGGCATTCATTGCGGCACTATAGACGAACGCTGAACGGAGGGCGCCATGGCGGGCACACTAAAACGCAGCAATCTAAAGAACGAGCGGGCGCAGGCCCGCGGCTATTCGCAAGCGGTCGTCACCGAAGGCGGCCATATTGTCTGGCTTGCCGGGCAGGTGGCGGCCGATGACAGCTCAGGGCGTTCGCTCGCCGCCGATTTCGACGGGCAGGTGCGCGAGATCTTCGCCCGCCTCGGACGCACTCTCGAACAAGCCGGCGGCCGGCTCGCCGATATGGTCACGATGACCGTGTTCATCACCGATGCGCGGCTCGGCGACCGCTTCACGCAGCTGCGCTGCGAGATCTTCGGCGACAATTATCCGGCCAGCGCGCTGATCACCGTCGCCGGCCTCGCCCGCCCCGAAATGCTGGTCGAGGTGCAGGGGATCGCGGTGATCGGGTGATAGAGATCCTTTTCCGCCCCAGGGCGGAGAGGGAGGGGCCCATCGCGGAGCGATGGGAGGGTGAGGTGGGCTTATCGGAGTCAGTAATGCATCCGCTTAGCGTGGCTTGTCGCCGGCCAGGGTCACCCGGTGCATGACCCGGCGGAAGCCGTGATAATCGTTGATCGGATTGTGCTGGACGCAGCGATTGTCCCACAACGCCAGCGACCCCTGCTCCCACCGGAAGCGGCAGGTGAATTCCGGGCGGGTCTGGTGCGCGAACAGGAAGCGCAACAGCGGCGTGCTCTCTTCCTCGGTCATGCCCTTGAGCCGCACCGTGTGGCCGCCATTGACGTAGAGCGCCTTCCTGCCGGTCTCCGGATGGGTGCGTACGACCGGGTGCTCGGCGACATATTCGGCGCGCGCGTCGTTGCGGGCGCCGTCGCGCATCCGGTCCTCGCGGGTCTTGGTGGTGTCGGCCTTGGCCGAGGAATTGACCGCGATAAGCCCGTCAAGCAGCTGCCGCATCCCGGCTGAGAGCGTTTCGTAGGCGAGGTACATGTTGGCGAACAGCGTGTCGCCGCCAACGGGCGGCACCTCGCGCGCCACCAGCATCGTCCCCATCGGCGGCGTTTCGAGATAGGTCGTGTCGCTGTGCCACAGCCCGCCGAAATTGACCCGCTCGTGTTCGAGCTTGATGACCGGGGTGATCTCCGGAAAACCGTCGATGCCCTTGACGAACGGGTACTCGATCGGCTCGCCGAAACGCTGCGCCAAAGCGAGCAGCCGCGCCGGCGGCAATTCCTGGCCGCGGAAGAAGATCACCAGATGATCGAGCCACACCTCGCGGATCGCTGCGACCGTCTCGGCATCGAGCTCGTGCGCGAGATCGACCCCGGCGATCTCGGCGCCGATCGCGCCTGACAGCGGTCGGATATTGAGCCGTTTTCTGGCCATGACGGCGATCCTACTGCCTCACCCGTGACGCGCCCAGCCCCCAGCCGCTAAGCGAGGCGCCGGTCCCTGCGCGGGCTGATGCGGCCGCGGCTCCGAGCTAGCGTCTAATCCACGTTCGTTTTGCGCCGATTCCGGCCGTTCGCACGGCCGCGATCGAACCCGAGACTCGACCCCTTATACCGACCTGACTTGGAGCCAACTCGCATTGGCTTTCGTGAGGGCGGCTCGGCTGACGGCAACGTGTCAGCGCCTAATCAGGCTGGTACTAGTGTTACTCTCGGCCCCTAGGCCGCCGGGAA
>Ga0210400_10001302_pt1 | contig 24896 bp, 20 predicted proteins | sample IncBWH26MmetaG_FD_155456 | JGI IMG/M metagenome (GOLD analysis project Ga0210400, IMG submission 155456) | Forest soil microbial communities from Barre Woods Harvard Forest LTER site, Petersham, Massachusetts, United States - Inc-BW-H-26-M | ecosystem: Environmental > Terrestrial > Soil >...
ATCCGCTGCGGGTGCAGCATCTGAAGGCGCCGGAAAATTTCCAGGGCTGCCAGATTGTTTTTATAGGGGCGAACGAGAAAAAGCGCATCGCCGCGATATTGGAAACTCTGAAGCAAACGCCAGTCCTTGTGGTAGGAGAATCGAGCCACTTCGTCCAGCAGGGCGGGACCGTCGGATTTCTATCGGAAGAGAATACCGTTCGGTTTGAAGTGAACATGGATGCTGCGCAGCGCGCGCGCTTGAATATCAGCGCGACGCTGCTGTCGGTTGCGAAAACAGTGATTGATACGGCCGGAGGCAAATAGGGTGCTTCTGCAAAACACTTCCATCCGGCGCAAGCTAACGGTGGTCAACCTTGCGACCAGTTGTTTGGCGCTGGTCTTCGCGTGCCTGGGGTTTGCCATCTACGAACGGGCCAGCATTCGAGCCGAAATGAGAAGCGAGTTGTCGACGCTTGCCGATACCTTGGGCGCCAACACTGCGGCGTCACTGACCTTCAATGAACCCAAGTCGGCGCAGAAAGTGCTTAGCGCGCTGCGCGCGGAGAGCCATATCGTGACGGCTTGCCTGTACGATAACGAACGGACGCTCTTTGCGGAATACCGGCGACCAGGTGTTCCTGCGGGAGCTCCGATGCCGGCCTGGCATGAGGACGCGGCGGAATTCAGCGCCGATTCGCTGACATTGTATCGAAGCCTGACTGTGGGCGGGCAAAAAGCGGGTACGATCGCGATTGTGTCGGACCTGAGTATGTTGCGGGCCAAACTGAGAGAATACACGGAAATCGCGGCGGTTGTTCTGCTGTTGTCCATCGTCGCAGCCTTTCTTGTTTCCGCACTGCTGCTCCGTGTGATCACCGAACCGATTTTGGGGCTTGCGGGGATCGCCGCGCGGGTTTCCGCTGAGGAAGATTATTCGCTCCGCGCCGTGCCGCGCGGCAAGGATGAAGTGGGAGAGCTCGTCGGTTCGTTCAACCAGATGCTGGAGCGAATTCAGCAGCGCGATGCCGCCCTGCAGGCCGCCAAGAATACGGCGGTAGAGGCCAGCCGGGCAAAGAGCGAGTTTGTGGCAAACATGAGCCATGAAATCCGCACGCCGCTGAACGGCGTGATGGGGATGACGGATCTGGTGCTGGATACCGACCTGACTCCCGAGCAGCGAGAATATCTAGAGACAGTGAAGATGTCGGCCGATTCGCTGCTGACCGTGATCAACGACATTCTGGATTTTTCCAAGATCGAAGCGGGCAAAATTGATCTGGACATGGCGGACTTCAATCTGCGCGATTGCCTGGAAACGACGCTTAAGACTCTCGCGTTGCGGGCAGATGAAAAGAGCCTGGAGCTGATGTGTGAGGTAGCTCCCGAAGTGCCGGAAGCGGTTCGTGGAGACGCGAGCCGGCTGCGCCAAATCGTGGTGAACCTGGTGGGCAATGCCGTCAAGTTTACCGGTGCAGGAGAAGTGACCCTGAGTGTGAGAGCTCTGGAGCTCCAGGGTGAAGAGAGGCTGCTGCAGTTTACAGTTTCGGATACGGGAATCGGGATTCCGCAGGACAAGCAAAAGGCAATTTTTGAGCCCTTTACGCAGGCCGATAGCTCCACAACCAGGAAGTACGGCGGAACGGGATTAGGACTAACAATCTCCAGCCGACTGGTGGGAATGATGGGCGGGAAAATGTGGGTGGAGAGCGAGCCGGGAAAAGGAACCCATTTCCATTTCACGACCAGGCTGGGAGTCGCCGACGCACGGGCAATCAAAGTAGGAACGATTGCGCCGCCGGAAATGTTGCGAGGCGTGAGAGTGCTGATTGTAGACGACAACCGCACGAACCGGGGGATTCTGGAAGGTATGCTGAAGCGCTGGGAGATGAAAGCGACAGCTGTCGAAGGCGGTGAAGAAGCATTGAAGCAGCTTTTGGATGCACGGGAAGCCGGAGATCCCTACGGCCTGATACTGACGGACAGGCACATGCCCGAAATGGACGGCTTCCGGCTGGTGGAGCGAATCCGGGAGAGTCCGGAGTTGGCGACAGCGACGATCATGATGCTTACCTCGGCTGGACACCGAGGTGACGCGGCGCGCTGCCAGAAACTGGGGGTGGCAGCCTATCTTTTGAAACCAATCCGTCAATCCGAGCTGCGCGAAGCCATTGGCCGGGTGTTGGGTGCCAAGGCGGAAGACGGCGCAATTCCGCTGGTCACGAGATTTACGCTGCAAGACAAGCGCGAGCCTTCCGCGGTGCTGAGGGTGCTTCTAGTGGAAGATAACGCCGTGAATCAGCGGCTGGCGGCGCGTTTGATCGAGAAGCGGGGACACCGCGTAGTGGTCACCGGAAACGGCCGGGAAGCGCTAGCGGCGCTTCAGAAGGACGACTACGATCTGGTGTTCATGGATGTGCAGATGCCGGAGATGGATGGGCTAGAGGCGACGGCGGCGATTCGCAAGATGGAGGAAGGCAGCGGCAAACATCAGACTGTGATTGCCCTGACGGCTCATGCCATGAAAGGGGATGAGGAGCGCTGCCTGGCGGCAGGGATGGATGGCTACCTCAGCAAACCGATCCGGCCGCAAGAACTCGACGCCATCCTGGAGGGCTATATCGCGCGCCGCAGAGAAATCACGGATGCGGATCGAACTCCAGTTTCCGGCAACTGACGCCGGAAGATTGCCGAACAAGCAGCTTCCTTCGTCGAGCAGTCGGACTAAGAATCCGCTTATGGGAGCTTGGAGCCTCAGGCGGCGGAGGCGTCGAAGGCCTGGCCTTCGGCGAGGACGTGGTCGGGGACGCGGCGGAGTTCGCGGATGAGGCGGAACCAGGAGAGGAACTTCAGGCCGTAGTAAGTGAGATCGATCTCCCACCAGTAGAAGCCCTGGCGGGCGGAGGCCATAAAGTAGTGATGGTTGTTGTGCCAACCTTCGCCGAGGGTGACGAGGGCGAGGAGCCAGTTGTTCTTGCTGGTGTCCGCGGTCGGAAAGCGGCGCTTGCCGAAAATGTGGGAAAGCGAGTTGATGGTGAATGTGCCGTGCCAGAGGAAGACCGTGCTCAGGAAAAAGCCCCAGATTAGGAGAGGCCAGGAACCGATCAGCCACAGAGTCACGGCCAGAACGGCCGGCGGCAGCATGTGGTATTTGTTCAGCCAGCGAAGTTCCGGGAATTTGGCAAAGTCACCGATGTAGTCGAAGCGCGTGTCGTTGTAGCGGTCGGAAAGAATCCAGCCGATGTGCGACCACCAGAAGCCGAAGAGCGTCGGCGAATGCAGGTCGTCTTCTTGATCGGAGTAGCGGTGATGGTGGCGATGATGCGCCGCCCACCAGAGAACGCCCTTTTGGGTGGATGACATGGCCATCCAGGCGATGACGAACTGAAACCAGCGGCTGGTCTTGAACGAGCGATGCGAAAAATAGCGGTGGTAACCCGCGGTGACGAAGAACATGCGGAGTTCGAAGAGTACAAACGCGGTGATGAGATAGGACCACTTGAAGGGAAGAAAAAAGACGCCGAGAGCGGCGAGGTGAATCAGGCCGAAAGGAACCAGGGAAATAAGGTGAAGGCGCGCCCCATTGGGCAGCGGGATAGACAAAGGTCTTGCAACGGAAGCCATGCAGCTCTGCTCCTGCGCGGAAAGGCCCGCGATTGTGGTTCAGGCGCGCAAGAGTCGAGCGAGGTGAGCGCCAAAAACTACACTTTCAGTGTATGGGCGGGGGATGTCGGGGTCAACTTCACCAAAGTACAGGTGTGACGAGAGGTGGAACAAAAAAGCACATCCCTCATCCCGCAGAAACCGCGGGATTCGGGATGACGAGGGGGACGGTGGGCGGAAGCCTGCCCTGCCTGCGGGTGCAAAAAGCGCCCGCCTCAGAAGGCGGCCGCTACACCGGGCGTGGTAGGAACAATCGCGAGGGATGTGCTATCGTGCCTTTGGAGAATTCGTAAAGGAGCGTTACTTCGCATGGCAGAGCGTCCCGTACTGGTTGGCTTGATACCGCAGGCTGTGGTCCTCGATCCCGGGGATCAGGTCAGCTGGCTATCCGATGCGGGGAATCTGCGCGTGGAGTTTGACGCGAACCGCTGCCCTTTTTCTTCAAACGTGTTTCAAGTGCCGGCGGGAATGCGGCTGATGAGCGGGCCAACGATTCCCGGCACGAAGCCAGGAAGTTTTAAGTACCGGCTGTGGCTGAACGACCAGATGGTCGGGCGCGGCGAAGTGATCGTTCGATAGAAAAACTGCGCTGACACCGCAAAAAGCCGCCTCTTATCTCTGCGTGATCGAGCAGTTTGTAGCGCCGCCATCCTGGCGGCAAGCACGCAGGCCGGCAAGATGCCGGCGCTACCGATTTCACCGTTCAGCTTTCTCTGTCACAAACTACTTCTGCTTGGCGATAATCAGGTCCTTGATTTTGTCGTAGGTGGCCTGGGGAATAATCTTTTTCTTCACCAAGTCGGTTTTCTTGGCGTAAGGGCGACCGGCGATGATTTTCTTTGAATAAGCCTCGCCGATTCCCGGAAGCGCGTCGAGTTGCTCCTTCGTGGCGCTGTTGATGTCCAGGAGCGAGGTGGCTGCCGATTTCGCCGCCGGCGCGCTGGTAGGCGGCGTCTGGGGATGAGACACGACGATCCCGACGCCCAGCAGAAGAATGAGCGCCAACATTACGATCCGGCTGATATTTTTCTGCATTTCGCTTTCTCCTTTAAATTTGAGTCTGTTCGGGGCCGGGAAAAGCTAATTCTTTTCAGAAGCGCGGTAACCTGCCTTGACGGCATCCGCTTCGGACATATATTTGCCCTGCTTGGTCTTGCCGTAATAGCGGCTCCCCGGCTTGTGATAGATGCCGGAGTCCGTATTCACCCAAACCATGCCGTTACTGTTGGCCGGCACGGCCTGTTGAGCGGCCGGCATGCTGGCAGGTTTCGCCGCGGGCGTTGCCGAGGGCGCGGGCGCAGGGGTCGAAGCCGGGGCAGTCGCGGGCTTCGCGGCTGGAGTCGCGGCCGGCGCTGCGGCTGGAGTGGACTTCGCTACGGGAGCCGCCGCTGCGGGAGACGCTGCAACGGCGGGGGTGGAAACATCGGCCGCTGCTGGCTTCTTCGACTTCGAAGATTTCCTGGCGGTTGTGGCGCTCGCTTCACTCGCGGCCGGGGCAGCCGCAGCCGCTTCGGCCGTATCAGATTTCTTGCTCTTTTTGGATTTCGAAGCGGAAGAACTGCCGCCGGCAGCAGCAGTGGTGTCAGAGGATGGGTCTGCTTTCTTTGATTTCGCGGACTTTTTAGCGGTGGACGAATCGGCTGTCGCTGAGCTATCGGCCGCATCTGATTTTTTGGACTTGGAGGTCTTCTTTGCGGTCGAGCTGTCCGCCGCACCCGCAGTATCGGCCGTGTCCGGCTTCTTGCTCTTTGTGGATTTCTTGGCGGTGGAGGAATCGGCCGCCGCGGTGTCATCCGGCGTTGTGGGCTTTTTCTTCTTGGACTTTGCCGCGCTGGTATCGGTTTGGTCCGTCGTTGTCGGGGTCTGCGACGCCTGGGCCGCCGACGCCGGGCGCAGAGAAAGATCCGCAAGCACAAACAGAAAGGCAACAAGCAGGGCAATGTGAAACCGGGTTCGAGTTCGATTCATTTTGGGGAATTCCTTTCAGCGGCCGCGATTCAGAACCCCTGCCTGACACGTGCATGTCTCGTGCCTGGGGTGGGTAGCAGGGGAACTCGTAGGATCGCAGCTCGGTTCTTCCCGGTGGAATTGGGGGAGATGATGTGGCAGAAAAAACACGCTGTCAAGCGGGGATTGCGGCAAGAGGCGGTGGCCACCGGCTGGCCAAAATGTCCCCCTCGTGCCATTCGGAAGCAAGGCGATAACCTGAGCCGGGCTAAATTGGCCGCGGGTGGTAAGGGAAAGGGAAGCTTGGGCTCAGTCGCCGGCGAGCTGGACGCGGCCTGATTCGACGGATTCCGCGAGACCCCGGCGAACGAAGCCCAAGGCGGAGGCAGGGGCATCGCGCTCTTGCTCAAGGGAAAGAATGGCAGCTTTCCGGGGAAATTCATTGCGGCGATCGAGCTGCAATCCCGCGTCCTTCAGAAATTCAGCCGAAAAACCCATGTCCTCAGCGCGATCGACGCCCCAGAACCACAGTTTTTCTTCGTTGCGCTGGAGGAAGTGGAGCGCTTCTTCGAGTTTCTTCATGGCCCGATCAAAAGAAGAGGCAAGGAAGAAGACGCCGAGTGACCATGCGTGACGAGGGTACTGCACCCGCATTCGGATGCAATATTTGCCGTTCTGGTTCTTTTCAATGCTGCAGCGGTAGTCGTTGCGAGACTGAGAAGTGCGTCCAGCCATGGAATTCAACCTTTTTTAGAGGGTATGCAGCGGCCCCAAATAGACTCCCGAGCAAGCTGGTCAGGAAATTAAAGCGCACCTTTGACCGTCAAGGCCAGCCAATTCGGATACAAATAGGCTACCGGGCGGGACACAGCGGGGCAAGAGGGTGTGTTGTTAAAATTTAACTTCTTTATTTACTATTGGTTAGGGAAATTTTTGGAGCTCCCCAAGTCTCCAAACGCACCCATCTTTTCGGGGTAAAGCTTCAACTTCCCTTCCTGCTTCAATCGGTCGTTCAAAGAGGTTTGGAAGGCACTGAATGCCAGATCTCGCTTTTCTTTCAGCAAGGTATCGGTGATTTCCTTTTTTTGTTTTTCAAAATCGGCAGGATTCGCATCCTGGTGCTCAACGACCTGGTAGACCGCCCAGTTGGCGCCGATAGCAAGGGGCGATCCTACCTGTCCAACTTTCAAGGAGAATGCCGGGGTGAGTTGCTTTCCGCTGCCGAGATTGGCGACAGAGCCGTTCCTAGCGAAGGGCTCGCTTGTCTTAGGGTCGAGACCTAGCGCTTTGGCGGCCACGGCAAACTTTTCGCCGGACTTCACGCGCTTTTCAAGCTCCAGAGCCTTCGCGTGGGTAAGATCGAGAGATTTCTGCTGCTTCAAATCGGCCACTACCTTATCCCGGACTTCCTCAAGGGTTCCCTGATGCGCGGGGAATGATTGGCGAAGGGAAAGCACGACGTAACCGCGGTCGGTCTTCAGAGGGAGGCTCAAGTCGCCCTGGCGCAGGTGAAAGATCTCGTCCTTAATATCTTGCCCGTTGCCCAATTCCAGCAGCGGCTCGCCCGGACCCACAGGATGGGTCTCGCCGATGGTCAGGTGATACTTCTGGGCAAGTTGATCGAGGGTGGTCTTATTGGACTGGCGGATATCGGCGGAGATCTGGTCCGCGGCCTTTGAAGCTTCCTGGTCGACCTTGTTCAGCAAGTAGTTGGGCCGGAGAGTGTCCTTCACTTCGTCGAAGGTCTTGGTATGGGCGGTCTCCTTGTCCAGAACCTTGATAATGTGAAAGCCGTACTGGGTCTTGATAAGGTCGGAAATCTCTCCCTTGTTCAGGCTGAACGCGGCCTTTTCGAACTCCGGAACAGTCTGGCCCTGGACCAACCAGCCCAAGTCGCCGCCCTTGGCCTTCGAGCCGGGGTCTTCAGAATATTTTTTGGCGAGATCCTCGAAGTTTGCGCCCTTCTTTTTGGCTTGTGCCAGGACGTCTTCGGCCTTCTTTTTGATTTCGGCAACTTCCGCGTCGGTCTTGCCGCCCACGGTCATCAGCAGGATATGCTCGGCGTGGACGCGATTGGGCACCTGGAACTGCTGGATGTTCTGCTGGTAAACGACCTTGAGCTCGTCGTCGGTCGCCACCGTGTTCTGGCGAAGCTGTGCGAGGTCCAGCAGGGCGTAGCGCACCGAGCGCTTTTCCGGAATCTGGAACTTGGCCTTGTTCTGCTCGTAATAGGCATTGATCTCGCTATCGGCCGGGGTGATTTTGGATTCCAAATCCTCCGGCTTGATCAGCACGTAATCGAGCTTCACTTTTTCGTTCTGGTATTTGAACTGTTGCTGGATCTCGGCCGGGCTGGCGCTGATACCGTCGGTAATCAGCTTGCGGAACTTTTCCCCGATCAGGCCCTGCTTCACGAGATCTTCGAACACCGGCACGGTCAATTGAAAGCGGGACTGCACCTCACGGGCGTAGGCATCCATGCCCACGAAAGAATTGCCGTTAAAGGCTGTGGGAATGTACTGCTTGATGCGGTCGGCGCGTTCCTGGTCGCTGGCGGTGATGCCGAGGCGCTTGGCCTCTAAGTCAATTTCTTTTTGGAAGACGAGCTGGTTCAGGATGTTCCTGGCGTAGAGGCCTTCGAGCGGCTGGGGGATGGGGTTCCGGCGGCGAATTTCGTCGAGTTGCTGGCGGACGTCCCCCATCGTGACGTTCTCGTCGCCCACTTTGGCGAGCACGTCGGTTGAGCCCTCGGTGGTGTTGGTGCCCTGGGGCACCAGGTAGAGCAGCATGCTGAGGGCGATAATCGCGATGAAGACGCCGAAAAGGACTCGGACGCCGGTTTTCTGGTTGTCAAATACGCCAGCCATTCCAGATTTCTCCTGAGGTGGTGAACAAACTCAACATTATAAAGGATTGCGGTCGAAACACCCAAATGAAGTTAAGCGGAGTAGTGGGCTCTGTCCGAGCCGGTCAATCTTTCATTCTTAATTCGTAGGCTTCTTAAGCGTTGGGCGTCGAGAGGGATAACTTCGCCGCTTCCCAGGCGGCGATGCCTCCGGCGAGCTCACCCACAGAGGCGAATCCGCCGCGCTTCAAAAGGCTGGCGGCGATGGAGGAGCGATAGCCGCCCGCGCAGTAGACGAGCAACGGGCGATTGTTCGGCAGCGTTTTCAAATTTTCCACCAGGTGATTGAGCGGCATGCTGAGACTCTGCTCAATATACTTCTGGGCGCGCTCGCGCGGCGCGCGGACATCAATCGCCAGCGGCGGCTGAGCGGAGGAGAGAAGTTCGGCGGCGAATTGCACGCTGAGGCGCTCGGTGAAGGCGACGAGGTCCGGCCGCGCTTCGAGGCTGCGTAGCCCATTCTGAAGGTATCCGGCAATGTGGTCGAAGCCGATTCGCCCGAGGCGGATGGCGGATTCACTCTCGCGGCCAGGGTCCGCAATGATGACGATCGGATGGGTGTGGTCCAGCACGGTTCCCGCCCATGTGGCGTATTGCCCTCCGAGGCCGACGTTGATGCTGCCGACAAGGTGCGCGGCTCCAAATTCGTCGGGATCGCGAGTGTCGAGGATCTGCGCGCCACCGGATTGCAATTCGAGCAACTGCTCGAGCGTAAGCGGCTTCAGTTCGCGCTGCAGAGCTTCGTCGAGTGTAGGCCGCTCTTTGCTGTTCAACACGGCGTCGTAGACGAAATACGGTGGAGCTTCGGGTTGGTCGGTTGTGACCATTTGAATGAAAGCTTGTTTGCTCATCGGCTGCAGGGCGTAATTCAGCCGGCGTTGTTCCCCGATGGTGGAAACCGTTTCCTTGCTGATGGCTCTTCCACAGAGCGAACCGGCGCCGTGAGCGGGATACACCAGGCTGGAATCGGGCAAACCTAACAGTTTGGATTGCAGAGAGTCGAACAGCATGCCGCCAAGATCCGCGGCGGACCAGCCGAGCGCGACACGCAAATCCGGACGGCCGACATCTCCGATGAAAAGCGTATCTCCCGTCAAAACGGACTGGGGTTCGCGTTCGCTGCGGGCGAGATCATAAACGAGGATGGAGATGGATTCGGGAGTGTGTCCCGGACTTTCGAGAGCCGTGAGCCGGATATTGCCGAACTCGACCACATTGCCGTCGGCGAGCGGGGTAAACCGGTATTCCGTCTTTGCTTTCGCGCCGAGATAAATCGTAGCACCCGCGCGATCGCGAAGTTCCAGATGTCCGGCCACGAAATCCGCATGAAGATGGGTGAGGAAAACATGCTTGATTTGCAATTTATGTTCGGCGGCAAAGGCCAGGTAGTGCGCGATGTCGCGTTGCGGATCGACGACGGCAGCTATCCCGCTTTCTTCGTCGCCAATCAGGTAGGAAGCATGGGCGAGGCAATTCAGATAAAACTGCTTGAAGATCAAGCGCCACCACCTTCGCTGCAAGCCACGATCACCTTACGGATTTGTGAATGGGAGCCTGAGTGAGCAAATCGTATGATTAAGAGGCGGCCGGGTCAACGGAATTACCGAAGTTATAATTTTGCGCTCTTCGCCGATCGGTAACTGAAGAGCTTTTGGCATTCCTTGCGGAGAAAACTGCCGACCACGGGGATGGGGTGATTGCCCTGCTTTAAGACGAATTGACAGGAGATGAGGCACGCGCGCCATTTATAAAATTCGTTGCCGTGTTTGCGGCCGTAAGCGTCAATATCTTCCTGGGAGACGCCGAAGACGACTCCGCCAATTTTGGACCACACACAGGCGCCGGCACACATGGCGCAGGGCTCGTGAGTGGAATAAAGGACAAAGTCGGGCAGATAGCGGCCGTAACCGCTGGAAACGTATTTAAGCATTTCGAGTTCGACGTGCTTGATGCTGGAGCCCGAGGTTTTTACGCGGTTGCCCGCACTGGCAATGATCGTCTCGGTTTTGCCAATGACGCGCGTAATGACCGCGCCAATGGGATAGTCGCCGCGATCGCCGGCGCGCTTGGCCTCCTCGATTGCCAGTTGCATGAACTTCTTTTTCGCCTTGTATGACGCAGGAATCATGCGATTCGATTATATGAGATTATCGCGAGTGTTCCTCAGGATATCCGCGGCGTCCTGGCCGACGCCGCGGGAGCGCCGCGAGCAGAAGAGGGGACCAAGTTTGCAGAGGATGTTCCATACCAAGCAATTCCTTGGTTTGCTGCCAACCAGCATCTTACTGTTGTGTTGGTTATCGCCGCATGCTCAACCAAAGACCAGCGGCAGTATGAATCCGGATTTTTATCGCGACGTCCTGCCAATATTGCAGGAACACTGCCAAGTGTGCCATCGCGCCGGCGGAATTGCGCCGGTGGCGTTCGAAACTTATGAGGGCACGCGGGGTTATGCGGCCGCGATTCAGGCTGCGACGCAGACTCGCTCGATGCCTCCGTGGTTTGCGGAAAAAGGAATTGGAAAATTCTCGAATGATCCTTCGCTTACGGATGAAGAGATCGCCCTGATTGCGGAATGGACGACAGCCAAGGCTCCCGCAGGCAATCCGGCCGATGCGCCGGCGCCGAAGAAGTGGGCGGACCGCTGGACGATTCCCACGCCGGATCTGGAAGTAAAAATGAGGGAGCCGGTGGATATCCCTGCGGACGGAGACGTCGGCTACACCTACGAGATTCTGCCCACGCACTTCAAGGAAGGGCGCTGGGTGCAGGCTTCGGAAATTCTTCCCGGCCTGCCGGAACATGTGCACCACGCCGTCGTCTACGTGCGCCCGCCTGAATCGCCATGGCTGAGGCATGCGCCGGTGGGAGTGCCGTTTACTGCCGAAACACTGAATTCTCCCGAAGACAAAAGAGACGCGATGTGGACCGACAGCGACGTTCTGCTGGTCTACGCGCCGGGCAGCACCCCCGACAACTGGCCGGGCGGCATGGCGAAATTCATCCCCGCCGGATCCGACCTGGTTTTTCAGATGCATTATACGACCAACGGAAAACCGGGAAAAGATGTGACGCGCATAGGCTTGATTTTCGCGAAAGCGCAGCCTGCTAAACGCGTGCTTACGCTGCAACTGACCAACGACCACTTTGTGATCCCGCCCGGCGCGCCCGATTATCGGGTGGAAGCCCGCGGAACGCTGCCAAATGAAGCGCTGCTGCTGAGTTTTTTTCCGCACATGCATCTGCGCGGAAAGCAGTTCGAATACAACATCATCCACAAGGACAGGACGGTCGAGCCGCTGCTTCGCGTTCATTATCACTTTCACTGGCAGATGAGCTATCGCCTGACCGAACCGCTGCCGTTAAGGGCGGGCACGGAACTCCAGGCGGTGGCGAGGTTCGACAATTCGAGAGACAATCCGCACAATCCGGACCCGGGCGCGGCCGTACGCTGGGGCGAACAGACTTACGACGAAATGATGGTCGGGTTCTTCGATGTGGCGGTGGATTCCAGCCTCGACAAGCCGCGGTTTTTCCGGCGCAGCGGGCGTCCCGCGCCCGAAAAGTAACCCGGTAAGCACACATTCCGGAAAAGCGTCGCAATCGCTATTTGTAGATTGACTACGCGGGTACGCGGGACTTCCACCCCAAGCAAACCGCTGTGCTACATTGCGAAATTGGAGCGCTCAAGACACTTACCCAAGTGACGACACAAACACCCATCGAACCACGCCGCCCGATTTCGGCACCCGCCCAGGGGCCGAAAATCCACCGCGTGGAAGTGTATTGGCACGCGGTCACCTATAAAACCGTGGTGATCTACAGTTCCCTGATCCTGGTGATCATCATCGCCGGTATTTTTGCCGTTAAACCGGAATGGACCAACATTATCACCAAGAAAGTTTCGAACGCATTTGGCAACCCTGAGACGGAAAATGCGACAGCCACGCTGACGCAGGCCAAGTTCGTGAATCTGGACGGCCGCGTCCAGGTGAAAAAGGTGAATTCTGTGACCTGGGTCGAAGCGGACTATCATACGACGCTCGACAAAGGCGACCTGATCCAGACCGCGAGCGATGGAGCCGCGCGCATCACGTTTGCCGACGGCACGGAGTACACCATCAAGTCGGAAACGCTGGTGACCGTGGAAGAAAACAACGTCGCGCGGGACCATTCGAACACGGCCGTGCGCATCAACGTAGGTTCCGTGGACCTTGCGACCTCGAGATTTTCTTCTCCCGATTCCAGCGCGGCGGTCAGCGTTGAGGACGCGACCGCCTACTTGAAGCAAAACAGCAAGGCGAGCGTGAAGAACGACCCCAAGGAAAACGATCACGAAATCGTGGTGGCGAGCGGTTCGGCGCAAGTGCAGCGCGGGCAGGAAAAGATCGAGTTGACACAATTTGAAAAGGTGAGCTTTCCTTCCGGCGGACCCACGCAGAAATCCAGCATTCTGGCGCCGCCGGGCCTGATCGCTCCGCTGAACCTGGCGCCAGTGATTTCGGAAAATCCCCGGACCGCATCGATCCATTTCGAATGGAAGGCCGTGGACGGCGGGATTGGCTACACGCTGCGGATCAGCCCGACAACGATGTTCACCCGGCTGGTGAAGGAAGTGAAAGTAACCGGCACAAGCACGGAGGTTACGGGACTTGAGGCGGGCGATTATTTCTGGAACGTCAGCGCTTCGGACGCCAAAAAAGAGACCAGCGAATTCAGCGAAACGTTCAAGTTCAGCCTGGTGGCGCAAGGCAAGACCCAGGAAATGATGCTGGAGATCGAAGTGCCCAGAATCCAGGGCCACTCCGCAGAACTGATCGGGAAAACAGAGCCCGGGGCGGCGCTGATCATCAACGGCCAGGCAGTGGCAAACATTTCGCCGGACGGAACTTTCCGGCATTTTACCGAACCGCTTGAGCCCGGACAGCACACCATTGTGGTGATTGGGTCGAACCGGCGCGGAGGCACGGCGAAGCAGCAGATTTCGATCGTAATACCCAAATAGGCATGGGAAGCTGGATCACGGTTTTGCGTGGGCCGCGAAATCCAGCGACAATGGGATAGTTGCACCGTGGGGAGTCCGTACGCGGAGATCCTATCGGGCAGGATGCACTCCGCAGGGGGAAAGCAGTAATGAACAAGAATGGTTACAACCTTAGGTCGGTGTTCAGTCTTTTTTCGTCCGACCTGGCAATAGATCTGGGGACAGCAAACACACTGGTGTTCGCGCACGGCAAAGGGATAGTGGTCAATGAGCCGTCCATCGTGGCCATCAACAAGTCGAGCGGCGAAGTCGTCGCCGTCGGCCGCGAAGCGAAAGACATGCTGGGCCGCACGCCGGGCAACGTGGTGGCCATCAAGCCGATGAAAGATGGAGTGATCGCCGATTTCAAAGTCACCGAAAAAATGCTGACGTACTTCATCCAGAAGGCCCATAACCGCCGCGTGCTGGTGCACCCGCGCATCGTCATCGGCGTGCCGAGCGAAATTACACCGGTGGAGAAGCGCGCCGTGCAGGACTCCGCCTATCGCGCGCGCGCCAGCGAGGTTTACCTTGTGGAGCAGGCAATGGCGGCGGCCATCGGCTCTGGCCTGCCGATTGAAGAGCCATCCGGAAACATGGTGGTGGATATCGGCGGCGGCACCACGGATATCGCCGTGATTTCCATGAGCGGCATTGTCTATTCGCGTTCGGTTCGCGTGGCCGGCAATGAAATGGACGAAGCGGTGATGCAATACCTGAAGCGCAAGTACAACCTGCTGGTCGGCGAGCGAACCGCGGAGCAGATCAAGATGGAGATCGGCTCGGCGTATCCGCTGGAAAAGCCGCTGACGATGGAAGTAAAAGGCCGCAACCTGATCGAAGGCGTGCCGCGCACGGTGACCATCGACGACAGCGAAATTCGCGAATCGCTCAGCGAATGCGTGGCGACGATTCTGAACGCGGTCCGCGTTGCGCTGGAACGCACGCCCCCCGAACTTTCGGCCGACATCAGCGACCGCGGCATCGTGCTGACGGGCGGCGGCGCGCTGCTGAAGAATCTAGACAAGCGCATCCGCGAAGAGACCGGGCTGCCGGTTTCGATTGCCGATGATCCGCTGGCTTCGGTGGTGCTGGGCACGGGCAAGATGCTGAGCGATTTCAAGCTGCTGCGGCAGGTTTGCATCGACTGAGAGAGTTCAAAGTTGCTGGTTGTAAGTTTTGAGTTTGTGATTTCCGGCGGGATTATCATCATTCGAGTTTCGGACGACTCCCAGCCCCGGAAATCGATGATGAAACAGAAATTGTGCCTTACTTAAAACTAAGAACTGTTTACTGAGAACAATTCCCCATGGTCGGAGTTCCATCCAGGCATAGATCGCTCGCGCTGCTGGCCGGCGTACTGCTGGCGCAAGTGCTGATGCTGGCGGTGCAGGTGAAGCGAGATTCGCGCGGACGCCTGATCCGCGTCTGGAGCATGGGCGCGGTGTCGCCATTCGAAAAAGGCGGGGCGTGGGGATTCGGCAAGGTTCGCGGCGTGTGGGACCACTACTTCGCGCTGCAGGGAACAACACGGCAGAACGAGGAACTCCGCACGGAGAATGACCAGCTCAAGCTGACCATTTCGCAACTGCAAAGCAAGGCCTCCGAAGCTGACCGCCTTGCCGTTCTTTTGAATTTCCGGCAATCCCACGAGAAGGTGCCCATGGTGATGGCGCGGGTGATCGGCGCCAGCGCCGGCACGGCCAGCCACACCGTGGAAATCGACCGTGGTGAGCGCGACGGCATTCGCCGCAATATGGCGGTTATCACGCCGGATGGCGCGGTGGGCAAAATCATCGAGAGCTATCGGGACACCGCGCAGGTTCTGCTGCTGAGCGACAAAGAAGGGGGCGCGGGGGCCATGCTGGTCAGTTCCCGGATTCAGAGCCCCGTGAAAGGCACGGGCGACCCGATGCTTTCCATGAGCTACGTGGCCGCCGAAGAAACGGTCAATGCCGGAGAGAAAATCGTCACAAGCGGCATGGACAAAATTTTTCCACGCGATGTTCCCATTGGAACGGTGCTGGAAGTGAAACAGGGCAATCCCTTCAAGCAGATTCGCGTGAAGCCCGCGGCGCGGCTGGACCGCCTGGAAGAAGTGATTGTGCTGCTGACGCAGGAGCCCGTGAACTTCAAGAGCGACGCTGAAGAACAAAGCGCGCAGCCCGCGGCCGGGAATTCCGCTCCGTCCAATGCGGGGAAGCCGGCGGCAGAAAAGCCATGAACGACACATTCGATTTCGAACTTCGCGGCGGCGAGTCGCACATAGAAGTCCACAAATTTCTTCCCGGAGCGGTGGTCGGGATTGCGGTTCTTTCATTGGTGCTGCAGCGCATACTGCCCGTTTATCTTCCCAAGCTGGAAATCCTGGATCTTCCGCTGCTCGCCACGATTTATTTCGGATTGAGCCGGCGCAATCCGTCATCGGGCTTGCTGCTGGGAACGCTCATGGGCCTGATGCAGGACAGCTTGAGCGGCCCAACGGTACCGCTGGGCGAATATGGAATCGCCAAGACGATAATCGGTTATCTCGCTTCCTCGATTGGCTCGCGGCTCGATACAGAGCATCCGCTGGCGCGGTTTGCCCTCGTAGGTCTCTTCTATGTGGTGCACCAGGCAACCCTGACCGTGGTGCGGCGCCTCTTGCTGAATGAGCCGGAGGGTTGGTTTAACATGCATCTGGCCATCGCGGCGTTAGTCAACGCAATCCTCGGCGTGGTGCTCTTCGTCGGCCTCGACCGCCTCCGCCGCTCGTCGTAAATTGCCTTGAAAGCGCAAACTAGTGAGCGAGCAGGAACTGCTTGAAGTCTTCATATTTGCTGCTGATGGGCAAGGAGAGTTTCGGTCGCTGCAGGTATTCCGCGAGGCGCGAGGGCAGCGGTGGTGCGACGCCAATTCCCTTCTGCACGATTTCGGCGAATTTCGCGGGATGCGCCGTGGCCAGGACCAAACCCTGCGACGGTTCGGGATGTTCCTTGCGATAGGCTTCCCAGGCAAGCAGGCCGACGGCGGTGTGCGGATCGGAAATGTAGCGGTAGCGGTCCCAGACCGCGCTCATCTGGTGCAAGGTCTCTTCGTCGGTGGCACGGTGTCCCCAGATTTCCTTGCGGACGTTTTCCAGGCGATTGCGGCATAAATCGAGCAGCCGGGGAAAATTATTGGGATTGCCTACGTCCATCGCGTTTGAATAGGTGGCGATGGCCGGCCGCGGATGGTATTCCCCGCTTCGCAGATATTCCGGCACCGCATCATTGGCGTTCGTGGCGGCGATGAATCTGGCCACCGGCAAGCCTATGCGTTTCGCGAAAATTCCCGCCGTCAGATTTCCGAAATTCCCGCTGGGCACGGAAACAATCAGCGGGACGGAAGCCACGGGAAGTTGGCGGTACGCGGCCACGTGATAAAACATCTGGGGCAACAGGCGGCCGACGTTAATGGAATTCGCCGAGGTGAGAAACGCGCGCTGGTTCAGCGCCTCGTCCGCGAACGCCTGCTTCACCAGTCGTTGGCAATCGTCAAATGTGCCCGAGACTTCGAGTGCGGTGATGTTTTCGCCGAGCGTGGTGAACTGTTTTTCCTGTGCTTCACTGATGCGCTTCGACGGGTAGAGGATCACCACGCGGATGCCCGGCACGCGCAAAAATCCGTGCGCCACCGCGCTGCCTGTGTCGCCCGAGGTCGCCACCAGCACGGTGAGTGTCCGCGATTCGCCGCGCACGAAATAGCCCATCAGCCTGGCCATGAACCGTGCGCCAAAATCCTTGAAGGCCAGGGTTGGCCCGTGAAACAACTCCAGAACGTGCAGGGCCGGCGAGAGTGAAACCAGCTTCACCGGGAAATTGATGGCCTCGGCCACGATCTGCCACAGCATTTCCTCCGGCACGTCCGGCGTTGCGAAGGGCCGCACCAAGCGGAAGCAAACTTCCGTGAACGGCAGGCGGCGGAATTCTTCCAATTCCTCGGGCGTGTGGCGAGCAATCTCAACCGGCATGTACAGGCCGCCGTCGGGCGCAAGTCCCCGCAGCACCGCTCCCCGCAATGAAGTCAGCGGGGCCTTTCCGCCCGTGCTTCGATATCTCATGCGCCGGGTTCCGCCTTCGCGGGATTGCCCGCGCGTTCCAGATGCCGCCGGACAAGTTCGAGAAAACCGGCGCCCGCCGACTTTAGATCCGGGTCTTTATTCAAGAACGGCTCTCGCAGTTGCAAAACCGGAATGGCGCAATGTGCGAGCGCCTCGTAACTCTGGCGGCGCGCGCCGATCAACGCCGGGTAACAGCGCGCCACAGTGTCATCCGGGGATTCTGCCGCGCGGGCCTGGAACGCGCCGCGCCACAGCACCGGCTTCGGGTCCTCCAGATACCGCTTGATCAGAAGCTGCTGCTCATCGCGGGAAGCAGCCAGATAGACCACCAGGAATTGTTTGCGCAACCGGTGCAGCAGGTGATTCCCCACGTAGATTACGCTGCCGGTGGTATCCAGAACCAGGTCGCGGCCGGGATTTTTTTCGAGGCTGGTCAAAACTTCGTCGAGGAGGGCAATTTCCTCCGACAGATACGCGGCTTCACGTTCCGAGTAGGTGGGGAGATGCGGCCATCCCATCCACGCGGCCACGCCGTTTATGCCGCTGTAGCCGCCGGATTCGAGCGCGGGTTTCAGCCGATCTTCAATCCGGGCGTCGCAGGAAATCGCGGGGTAGCCTGCGGCGGCGATGCGCGTGGTCCAATAGGACTTTCCCGCACCGGACATTCCGATGAGCGCGAGCCGCAACGGCTTATTCGAATAAGGCCACATAGAGAAACAAAAAGTGTAAAGGATTCAGCGTCAGCAAAGAAAATGAAAAGCACCGCGTCATCTTGATGACTTTAATTTATACGAAAAGGCGAGAACCGCGAAGGACAGCGCTCACCGGCATTTCCACAATAAGCAAATCACTTCAACTGCAGATGGTCGTAACGCTTCCAGGCAGAGGTGTCCGACACGATGATCTGATCGCCGGGCCGCAAACCTTGGGCAATCTGCACGCTGTCGTCGGAAGACTTGCCGAGCACCACCCGAACGCGCTGCAACTGCGTGCCGTCCGGTGAAATCCGGAAAAGTGAGAGGGGTTCCTCCGCGTGCGTTTTCAGCGGCCACTTCACAAACGTGGCCGCGGGAATTTTCTCGACGTCAATGCTGCCGCCCACCGACAGGTCCACACGCGCTTCGCGCGGCTGGGCGCCGGTAAATTTCAGATCGATGCTGACGGTGCCGTTCTGCACGTTGGGGTCGATGTGGACAACACGGCCGGCGAGAGCGCGGTCTTGCAGCGAAATCGTGGCCGCCTGGTTCATTTCAACCCGGCCGGCCTGCGCTTCCGGAATGTGCACGCGTGCCATCAATCGCGAAGAATTGGTTACCTGGGCAAGAATGGTGCCACGGCCAACCTGCTGCCCGGATCCGACGGAGACATCTTCCAGGACTCCTTCAATCCCCGAGCGGACCACCAGCCCCTGCTTTTGTTGGCTGCGCAATTCGTGGAGCGCCTGCATCTGGGCGACCTCCGCCTGCTTCGCGGTCAATTGGGCTAGCCTCGCCTCTTCCGCAATCCCTACTTTTTCCCGCTCAATCTGCAGCCGGGTGGCCAGCGAATCGGCGCGCGCACGTGAAATTTTGGCATTTATCGCCGTTCCCACCTGCATCTTGTAAAGCGCTTCGTCTTTGTCGGCTTGAAGCTTCGCCTCCGTGGCTTCTGACTCCAACTCCGCTTGCAATGCTTTCTCGTTCAGAAGCTGCGCCTGCAACTGGACGCGGAGATTGGCAAGTTCGGCCTCCGACTTTTTCATCGAAAGTTCCGCATCCACGGCCTGGCGATCCAGGTCCGGGTTGCTCAGTTGCATGATGATCGTGCCGGGTTTCACATGGGCGCCGGCCCGCAAGTAGATTTGATCCACGTGCCCCTCGGTGCCCGCGGTCATCCAGCGCACCTCTTCCGGCACCAATGTTCCCAGCCCCTGGACGCGGCAAACGAGCGGCCCGCTTTGTACTTTCACCAGTTGTAAGGAGGAGCGTTCCACGGACGGCGCGTCTGAGCGCATCCGCAGGACGCCAAAGGTGGCAGCCACGCTGATTACCAACACGAGCACTGGAAGCGTAAATTTCAGAAAGAAAGACGGGTTTCCACTCGCCTGCACAAGAGCCTCCGATATCCGTTGTATTCGTTCCATATGATAAACCGAATATCAGGTTGCGATTCGCACAAAATGTTCGGAGCCGGTCGCTTTGTGGTACCGCAGAAGACAAATCATCTCGAGTTTGCAGAATTCTTCCCAATAGAAACCAGTTCGCCCGCGGATGATCGAGGACATTTTCCTGTTCGCGCTTCCAGAAGGGTCGTAACATTCGGCGGCATGCATGAATTTGGACAGTACTGAGAGTACGCAACCTGAGAAGAGCAGAGTTTTCCTTTTTTCCACCTGAAAGCGCTTGACTTGAAGCCCGCCCGCTCTAGAATCACTCCACTCACTTCCAGGGGGACCTCCAAAGGTCAGCGAAGTGTGATCCGAATAACATTCATCCATCTCAAATTGAATGTGGAGGACTATCTTGAAAATTCGCAACCTCTCTCGAAGCATCAAGAGCGGCGCTGCCTGGGCCCTTTGGGGCGCCGTTGTATTCGCACTTATTGTTTCCGCAACACCGCTCGCCAATCCGGTCCGCGCCGACGGTCATGACCACGCCGATTTCGATCATGTTTTTATCATCATGATGGAGAATACGGGTTACGACACACTGATTGGCAATCCGAATGCGCCGTTCATCAATTTTGTGGCCGCCACGAGCGGCCTGGCCACAAATTACTTCGGCATCAGCCATCCCAGCCAGCCGAATTATATTGCCGCCACTTCGGGGTCCACTAATGGCGTAGCCGACGACAACGACACTACGATTGACGTGCCCAATATCGTCGACCAACTGGAATCGCACGGAAAGTCCTGGAAGGGCTATATGCAGTCTTACTCGCTATGCGCGACGCCGCTCGACCATGCCTGCGGCAACCAACTGTACGAGCGGAAGCACAATCCGTTCATCAGTTATAAGGATGTACAGAGCAACCCGGCACGCGTCGCCAACATTGTGGATTTCAGCCAGTTGGCAACGGATCTGGCGAACAACACCGTTCCAAATTATGTTTGGATCAGCCCGGACCAGTGCCACGACATGCATGGGCGCGGCGCTACGCCAGCGGATCCTTGCGATTTTTCGCAGGTGCCGGCGCTGATCTCCACCGGCGATACTTTTCTGCTCAATACCGTGAACGCGATCATGACTTCCAGTTCGTGGACCGGAAATTCCGTGATTTTCATTACCTGGGATGAGAGCGACTTCACGGGGACGGGCCCCAGCGGGTTCGGCGACACCAGCGGTTGCTGCAACGCGAATCCTGGCGGCGGGCACGTTCTGACGCTGGTCATTTCGAGGACGCTGCGTTTTGCGCGGACTTCCGGCGACGCCTTCAATCACTACTCGATGATGGCAACCATCGAGGACAACTGGCACCTCGGCTGCCTCGCGAATACGTGCGACCGAAGCAGCGTTCGCCCGATGCGCGATCTCGTCGGTCCTGTCGGCGGATTCTAGCCGCCCATTTCCTTCCGTGTGCCGGGAGGTTTTATTTCTCCCGGCATATCGGAAGCAGTTTCAAGCAAGTCCCGTGTAAAAATCCCTCGCTTCCCTTCTTTGATTGAATTCCGGACGCATTCCAGGGAACTCTCCAGTTCCCTCATTGAGCCCAAAAACCCAGTAATCAGCCCGCTACCTGTCCCTCCGGACGAGTTGCGCGCATATGGGGTGGGTGCTACTTTGGGAAAGGCTTCCGAAAGGAGACGGTTTCGGAGGCCGGGCGACGATTTCGAGAGCTTCCACAGGTGGACCGGGGCGTTTATAACGGGCCTCGCCGACCGGAGAGTTCGCACTTCAACGCTTTAGTAAAAGAGTTTGCGCGAGCGGGCGCCGCTCAGCCCTGAGAAATATACTTGCTCGCGCGCAGGTCTCGCGTGTCGTACTGGTTTCGCAACGATAATCGACTGCCGCAAGAACGGCTGGCCGCCGCCTCCTACGTGATCGTGGGAATGATCACGCTGCTGCTGCTGGGTTTCTGGAAACTCCAGGTCATTGATTCGGACAAGTATGGCGTGATGGCGGAGCGCAATCGCGTGCGGTCCATTCCCATCATCGCGCCGCGCGGACGAATGCTGGATCGCGACGGCCGGGTGCTTGTTGACAACTATCCTTCATTCAGCGTCCTTCTCCTCCGAGACGACATGGCGGCGGTCGAGAAAAATCTGCCCGCCATTGCCGACGGCCTCGGTCTCTCCCTGGACGATCTGAAAGAACAGTTGAGCAATACCGGGGCGCTGCCGAAATTTCAGCCTATCGTCATCAAGCCGGAAGCCACGCCGGCCGATGTCGCGTTCATCGAATCGCACCGCGCGGATATTCCACTGCTCGAAATGCTGATGGTCCATCGCCGGCGGTACCTGCCCGGCGGCTTCATGGCACACGCCAGCGGGTATGTGGGCGAAGTCAGCGAGCAGCAGATCGAGGCCAGCAACGGCAAGTATCGTCCCGGAGACGTTGCCGGGAAGTCCGGCCTGGAGCGGCAGTACAACGATCTGCTGGTAGGCACGGACGGGATGCGCCGCGTAATCGTCAACAGTGTCGGCAAGGAAATGGGGCGCCTTTCGCAGCAGGAGGCGATACCCGGCAAGCAGATTCAGCTGACGATTGACTACGATTTACAGCAGGTGGCGGAAAACGGGCTGGGAGACAAAAAGGGTGCGGTGATCGCGCTCGACCCGCGGACCGGGGAGGTGCTGGCGTTCGCAAGCCATCCTTCGCCGGATCCCAATGATTTTGCAATTCGCGTTTCGAAAGAAGAATGGCAACGGCTGAACGAAGATCAGGGCAAGCCGTTGCTGAACCGCGTGACGCAGGCGCAATTGGCGCCCGGATCGGTGTTTAAGATCATCATGGCAACGGCGATGCTGGAGTCGAAGACGCCGCCGCAAAATTTCACCGCGTTCTGCCCGGGATACGGCGTTTTTTATGGACAGATGCACAAATGCTGGGTGTATGGGAAGAAGTCGCATGGAGTGGTGAATCTGCATGAGGCGATCGTGCAATCGTGCGACGTGTTTTTCTACAATGTCGGCCAGCGCATGGGAATCGACACGATTTCCAAATACGCGAAGATGCTTGGCCTAGGAGCAAGGACGGGGATCGACATGCCGTCGGAGGAAGCCGGACTGGTGCCGTCGGAAGAATGGGTGCAGCGCGTGTACCACCACAAGTGGTATCCGGGCTCGACGATTTCGGTGTCCATCGGGCAGGGTTCGGTGATGGTGACGCCGCTGCAAGTGGCTTATGTGATCGGCGGCATCGCGTCAGGCGGTGAATTCAAGCAACCGCACTTGATGAAGGATGCGCAGAACGTCGGTGCGAAGCACGTGGAGCTGGCGGAAAGTACCGTCGAGCAAGTCACACAAGGGATGTACGGCGTGATTAACGAGGCCGGAGGAACCGGCAACTCCATAAAGCTGCAGGGAATCGAGTTTTGCGGGAAGTCCGGCACCGCGCAGATGATGAGTTATAGCGCGGCCAGCCGGCTGGGATTGGGAAAAGGCAAGAACGATGGGTGGTTCGTCGGGTTTGCGCCGCGGCGCGATCCGGAAATTGTGGTGGCGGCGGTGGTGGAAGACACGTCGGAGCACGGTGGCACGGCGGCGGGACCCGTGGTGCGGGATATCGTGAAGGCGTATTACGACAAGAAAGAAAAGAAGTCCCAAGGCCAGTCCACGGCGCAGAATCAGCAACCCGGAGCGGAACAAATCTCGGCGAATGCTCATGCCGTGGCGGAGGCTCCCAAAGTTGCGCTTAAACGGGAAGTGCCCGCGAAGGTTACTCAGGTAGTGCAGAAAAAGCAGGAGCCGGAGTAGTCCAAAGGATTTGTAGAGGTAGTGTTTCGAGCGGCGACAGAATGAATGAAACAACCACAACTCGCGATTACGACTGGTGGCTGCTGGCGATCGTCACCGCAATCTGCGCGCTGGGCGTCTTGGAAATCTATTCCGCCACGCACGGCAGTGCGCTGGTGGGGATGCACACCAAGCAGATCCGCTGGCTGGTGATCGGGTTCGCCCTGATGTTCGTCCTCTCGCGTATTGACTACCACCTGATCATGGATCAGGCCCCGGTTCTCTATATTATTGGAATAGCGGCACTTGCTGCGGTTCTCCTGGTTGGTCACACGCGGTTTGGCGCCAAGCGTTGGATCCCTGTCCTGGGCGAATTTCTCCAGGTGTCAGAACTGGTCAAATTGATTATAATCATCGTATTGGCGCGCTTCTTTGCGGAAGTGCGTACCGATGAGCTTTCCCTGCAGGATTTAATTAAGGCAGGGCTCCTGGTAGGAATACCGCTGGTCTTAATTCTGAAGCAGCCTGATCTTGGCACTGCACTTGTTTTGATGCCGATGTTGGTTGTTGGTGCATTTCTGGCCGGGCTGCAATGGAAACACGCCGCGGTGATTGTCCTTATCGGCGTCATGATGCTGCCCGTCGGGTGGCATTTCTTGAAACCGTACCAGAAGGAAAGGGTTACTTCGTTTTTGCATCCCGAAGAGGACGCAAAGGGTTCCGGCTATCAGGTCTTGCAGTCGAAGATCGCCGTGGGCTCTGGCGGCTTCTGGGGGAAGGGCTTTGGCAACGGCAGCCAGAATCAACTGGGGTATATTCCGGTCCGGTATTCCGATTTCATTATGTCGGCGTGGGCGGAAGAACAGGGATTCAAGGGTGTGCTGCTTGCCCTCGGGCTGTACATGGCGCTATTGTTACGACTGGTCCAGAACGCTCAGCGCGCCAAAGATCGCGCGGGAATGTTTCTGGTCATGGGAGTTACAGCAGCGCTTGGCTTTCACGTTTTGGTAAATGTGGCCATGGTCATCGGGGCCATGCCGGTCACCGGCATTCCGTTACCCCTGATGTCCTATGGAGGATCCGCCACGCTGTTTGTTTTCCTGGCGATAGGCCTGGTAATGAATGTCCGGCTGCGCCGATTCGTTAACTAGCTGATCGCCAGTTCCGAGCGCAACTGCCTTCAGGAGGTTTGCGCCGGACCCGCGGACCGATCAAAGTTCGGCCCGCTTGCAGTTCAAGAAGGAATTTACGAGTGAGGATAGCATCGTCCGCCGTTACCCCGGGAGATTCCCGGCAACGGCCCAGCCTCGATAGCATGAGGTTTTCGCAAAACGAAAGCCGCAACCCGGCTTCCCCCTCCGGCTACGAACGCAATGCCGCAACAATATTGTTGTCGCCAGCGTGTCCCGGTCTCGACCGGGTCGGCG
>Ga0210400_10001303_pt1 | contig 24895 bp, 21 predicted proteins | sample IncBWH26MmetaG_FD_155456 | JGI IMG/M metagenome (GOLD analysis project Ga0210400, IMG submission 155456) | Forest soil microbial communities from Barre Woods Harvard Forest LTER site, Petersham, Massachusetts, United States - Inc-BW-H-26-M | ecosystem: Environmental > Terrestrial > Soil >...
TCACCCAGCCGGGTTTCCCCATTCGGACATCTCCGGATCATCGTTCGCGTGCAACTCCCCGAAGCTTTTCGCAGCTTACCGCGTCCTTCATCGCTGTCATCAGCCAAGGCATCCACCGTCAACCCTTCGTAGCTTGATCTTCCATCAATGCATTCCATCAATGAAAAACCCGCAATGTTGCTCAGCTCTCAACTCGCCTTGTTAAGCGTCCAATTCGCCCTGAAGCGCCCTGGACTACCCTTCTCTATTCTCTCTATTCATCTGTCAAAGATGCTTCTTCGGGACTCTCATCCCCAGCCCTTGAGCTGAACTCATGTCCCGATCCTTCCTCTGGACATCACTTCAACTCAAGGCGGCTCAGGCTCAATCCGGATGGTCACCCTGGTGGGCCTAGGTGGATTCGAACCACCGACCTTACGCTTATCAGGCGTACGCTCTAACCAGACTGAGCTATAGGCCCAAGGTGCTTGGCAGCTCCTCGGGTGGGCTATAGGCCCAAGGTGACCCCGGAGATCTTTGGTGGACCCGACCGGGTTCGAACCGACGACCTCCTGGATGCAAACCAGGCGCTCTCCCAGCTGAGCTACGGGCCCATGTCTGGAACCCTACCCTCAAAGATCGCTTCCCTGAAGCGTCTTTGAAAACCGGATGGATAGCCCAAGCCGAAGCTTAAGCGAATGAGAGCGTTGACCATAGCAAGTGACCCTAAAGCCACCCGCTTCTCCTTAGAAAGGAGGTGATCCAGCCACAGGTTCTCCTACAGCTACCTTGTTACGACTTCACCCCAATCACCAAGTTCACCATCGAGACCTAGCCCCCTTGCGGGTTACCACAGCCTCTTCAAGTGCTCCCGGCTTTCGTGATGTGACGGGCGGTGTGTACAAGGCCCGGGAACGTATTCACCGTATCATTCTGATACACGATTACTAGCGATTCCACCTTCATGCAGTCGAGTTGCAGACTGCAATCCGAACTGAGGACGACTTTCTCCGATTGGCTCCATCTCGCGACTTTGCAACGGTTTGTATCGCCCATTGTAGCACGTGTGTAGCCCTGGACATAAGGGCCATGAGGACTTGACATCATCCCCACCTTCCTCCCGGTTAACCCGGGCAGTCCCTCTAGAGTTCCCGACATGACTCGCTGGCAACTAGAGGTAAGGGTTGCGCTCGTTGCGGGACTTAACCCAACATCTCACGACACGAGCTGACGACAGCCATGCAGCACCTCTGCTACAGTCCTTGCGGAAAGGCGCATCTCTGCACCGGTCCATAGCAGTTCAAGCCCAGGTAAGGTTCTTCGCGTTGCGTCGAATTAAACCACATGCTCCACCGCTTGTGCGGGCCCCCGTCAATTCCTTTGAGTTTCAGCCTTGCGACCGTACTCCCCAGGCGGAACACTTAACGCGTTAGCTCCGGCACGCCGGGGGTCAACTCCCGGCACACCAAGTGTTCATCGTTTACAGCGTGGACTACCAGGGTATCTAATCCTGTTTGCTACCCACGCTTTCGCGCCTCAGCGTCAGTTACTGTCCAGGTGGCCGCCTTCGCCACTGGTGTTCCTCCTCATCTCTACGCATTTCACCGCTACACGAGGAATTCCACCACCCTCTCCAGTACTCTAGCCTTCCAGTCTCGGATGCAGTTCCTGGGTTGAGCCCAGGGATTGCACATCCGACTTAAAAAACCGCCTACGCGCCCTTTACGCCCAATAATTCCGAATAACGCTTGCCCCCTCTGTATTACCGCGGCTGCTGGCACAGAGTTAGCCGGGGCTTCCTTTCCAGGTACCGTCAAAGAACAAGGCTGTTAACCTCGCCCCCTTCGTCCCTGGCGACAGGGTTTTACAATCCGAAGACCTTCATCACCCACGCGGCGTTGCTGCGTCAGGCTTTCGCCCATTGCGCAAAATTCCCCACTGCTGCCTCCCGTAGGAGTCTGGACCGTGTCTCAGTTCCAGTGTGGCCGATCACCCTCTCAGGCCGGCTACTGATCGATGCCTTGGTGGGCCGTTACCTCACCAACTAGCTAATCAGACGCAGGATCCTCTTCTAGCCCCTGGCCCGAAGGTCCCAGGGTTTCACCGACAGCATCCCAGCCATCGGTCTCATGCGGTATTACCACTCCTTTCGGAGCGTTATTCCCCACTAAAAGGTAGATTCCCCACGCGTTACTCACCCGTCTGCCATGCACCCTTGCGGGCACATCCGACTTGCATGTGTTAGGCACGCCGCCAGCGTTCATTCTGAGCCAGGATCAAACTCTCAAGTTTAAATCCCTTCAGAACGATCAAACCGCCAGGACTCTCATCCTGACCGCTCGCTCGGTTCTTAAATCTAGGTTCGTACTGCACATCCAGGACCTTAATCCCGGAAGCGCAAGGCTCTCATCTTCTCTCCATCCGGTTTTCAAAGACGCCCAGAGCGGCTTTCACCGCGCCGCGCAGCCTCAACTGCGCAGGAGAATCAGACTATCAGGCTTCAACGGGGGCGCAAGCGGAAATTGCGCGGTTCACGCGAGGCCCAGCCGGACAAGGGTCCGGCGCTTGCCAGCCTCTACCGCCGGCTGGTCGAAAGGATCGATTTCCAGCGCGAATCCCGTGAGTCCCACAATGAGCTGCCAGGCCATGAGGAAAGCGCCCAACCCGCGTTCATCCAACGCTTCCAAATGCCAGTGGCGCACGGGAACACCTGCGGATTCCAGCGCCTCACGCGTGCCTTCCGCCTGGGCGGAGAGGATCTGAGCGCCGTTCCAGCGGCCCAAACCACGGAACGGGCACTCCGGGGGAGGATCGCTCGGATCCACCGGAGCTGTGCCGTTGGCGGTGACGAGCACGACGCCCACATTGCGGGGACCGTCCAGCCAGCGCTGCAACTGCGCGTGCTGGTCCTGCGGACCCACGGCCCGTACAGGCATGAGGCCCCGCCGGACGCCGTCCTGAGCGAGTTTGCCTAAACTTTCCGCCACGAGCTGAACCCACCAGGCGCCGCAGGCTTCCATTCGCAGCGCGTAGGGCAGCAGCACCCATTGATCCACGCCGGAGAGGAAGCCCTGGTGAAAGGCTCGCACCATCTCCCAGACGCGCGTTCCCCATTCGCCCTCACCGCGCTCCGCCTGGGCCAGCGCTTCCCGTGCGCCCTCCAGGAACGCATCCCCGTCGCGCCCCATCCAACGCAGGGGCAACGTGCCGATAGCCGTGAACGCCGAGAAACGGCCACCAACATCAACCGGGAACGGAAGGATCCGGAATCCCTCGCGCCGCGCCCAGGCAGCCAGCGGATTGCCGTCGTCCTGTGTGATGACAAGGGGCGCCTTCCGCCACTGGCCCCAACCCGGCATCTTCCGCAACCGGCCGATCCAGGTCCACAGCTCCAGCGTGCGGCCGCTCTTAGAGGCGAAGACGAGCTGGTCGTCGGGACGCAATTCCAGCTCCATCGGTTCCGGGGAGACAAGAGGCACCCAGCGGGTCGCCGCCTCGCCGCCCAGGGCCGCCACCAGTGCCTCCGAAGGCAGCCAGGAGCCCCCGATGCCGCACCAGAGCAGGCGGGACGCGCCCTCGATGGCCACATCCGGCGCGAGGCCCGGCCGCATCCACCCCGAAAGGGGGTGCTGGGTCAGGGCAGTCCAGAGCCGGTTGTCCATGAGGCCTCGAAGAATCCGACCATCTTAGCCATGCTGGGGACGGGAGCCTTCATGAACCCGTTGAAGAAAGCCGTCATCCCCGTCGCCGGTCTCGGCACGCGGTTCCTGCCCGCCACCAAGGCCCAGCCCAAGGAGATGCTGCCCCTGGTGGACAAGCCTGTGATCCAGCATGTGGTGGAGGAGGCCATCCGCGCGGGCGTGGAGACGCTGGTGATGGTGACCGGCCGCGGCAAGCAGGCCATCGAGAACCACTTCGATGTGGCCTACGAACTGGAGGACACCCTCGCCCGCCGTGGCAAGGATGCGGATCTGGAGCAGGTGCGCACCATCACGGCCATGGGCCACTTCGTCTATGTGCGCCAGGGCGAGCCGCTGGGGCTGGGCCATGCGGTCCTCTGCGCCCGGCGGGCTGTGGGCGACGAGCCCTTCGCTCTGCTCCTGGGCGACGATGTCTTCGACGAGACCGAGCCCGCGCTGGACGCCCTCATCGAAGCTCATCACGCCACAGGAAAGAGCGTGGTCGGCGTGCAGGAAGTGCCGCTGGAGCATGTTCACCGCTACGGCATCGTGAACGGGCCGAGGGGTGATGAAACTTCATGGTCCGTCACCCGCATCGTGGAGAAACCCGAGCCAGAAGCGGCCCCGAGCCGCTTCGCCGTGGTGGGCCGATATGTGCTCACACCGGAAGTGTTCGGGCATCTGGAGCAGCTGGAACCCGGCGTGGGCGGCGAGTACCAGCTCACGGACGCGCTCATGAAGCTCGCCGAAGAAGGCAAGCTCGTGGCGGCGCGCATCCCCGCCAAACGCTTCGACACCGGCGACAAGCTGGACTACCTCAAGGCCAATGTGGAGTTCGCCCTGAAGCGGGACGATCTCGGCCCCGCCTTCCTCGACTACCTAAAGGGCGTCGTGAAACGCTGAGTCCTCACGCGCTGCGCCTTTTTTCGATCATCAGGTGCAGCAGCGTGACAGCGGCGGGCGTGACACCGGGGATGCGACTGGCCTGACCCAGCGTCTCGGGACGGTGACGACCCAGCTTTTCGCGAACCTCGTTGGAGAAGCCCGGCCAGGCTTCGACAAAAAAGTCCTCCGGGATGCGGATGGCATCCCAGTCGCGCTCGCGCTGAAGGAGGCGGACCTCGCGGTCGCGGTAGGCGCCGTAGCGCACTTCGAAGAGCAGCAGATCCCGCTCCAGCTCCGCGTCCCAGCCGGTCGGCGCTTCCGGGCCATCCAGCATGGCTAGCGCGCGATCGGCTTCCATCGGCCCGATCTGCTGCCGGCGGAAGAGGTCCGCGAGGCTCATCCCTGATTCCAGGCGCAGACCCGCCTCCGCCGCCAGCGCGCCGAAGGCATTGGAAGGTGTGACGCGCGCGGCTCCGATGGCTTCACGCAGACCCGCCCGATGGGTGACGCGCGTTTTGAGGCGGTCCAGCTCGCCGCCATTCAGCGCGCCGATCTCCCGCGCCACTTCCAGCAGCCGTTCATCCGCGAGATCGCAGGCCAGCGACAGCCGGTGCTCGGCGCGGGCCGTGAGCATACGGTAGGGCTCATCCGTGCCCTTGGTGACGAGGTCGTCCACCATCACGCCGAGGTAGGCCTGGTCGCGGCCGAGGATGACGGGCTCGCGCCCCAGAAGGGCCCGCGCGGCGTTGATGCCCGCGAGAAGTCCCTGCCCCGCGGCCTCCTCGTAGCCCGTGGTGCCGTTCACCTGGCCCGCGAACCAGACGCCATCGAGCCCCTCCATGGCGAGGTCGCGGCGCAGCTGGAGCGGATCGAAGCTGTCGTACTCGATGGCGTAGCCAGGCCGCAGGATCTCGGCCTGCTCGAAGCCCGGCAGCGAACGGACCATGGCCCGCTGCACCTCCACCGGCATGCTTGTGCTGAAGCCGGAGAGGTAGATCTCCTCCGTCTCCAGACTCTCAGGCTCCACAAAGACCTGGTGCTGAGCATGGTGAGGGAACTTGACGAACTTGTCTTCCAACGACGGGCAATAGCGCGGGCCCACGCCCTCGATGTGGCCCCCGTAGAGTGCGGACTTCGAGAGGTTCGCCCGCACGATGGCTTCCGTGGCCTTGGTCGTGTGGACGATGTGGCAGGGCACCTGGGGCTGGGGTATGCGGTTGCTGAAGAAGCTGAAGGGGCGCGGCGGATCGTCGCCGGGCTGGGGCTCCAGCCGCGTGAAGTCGATGCTGAGGCGGGCGAGGCGGGGGCTGGTGCCCGTCTTGAGGCGGCGGTGGCGGAGGCCCAGAGCCCGCAGCTGCTCCGCCAGCTCCGTGCTGGGCGGCTCTCCCGCGCGGCCCGCGGGCGTGCGCGCCTCGCCCAGGAGGATGCAGCCGTTGAGGAAGGTGCCCGCCGTGAGGACGACGGCATCGCAGGGAATCACAGAGCCGTCCAGCAGCTCCACACCGCGCAGCCCGCGGGTGCCTTCGCGCCACAGGAGTTTCGCCGCTGTGCCTTCGCGCAGGCTGAGGCCCGGCGTGTCTCCCAGCAGCTGCCGCGCCGCGCGACGGTACTTCACCTTGTCGGCCTGGGCCCTGGGACCGCGCACGGCCACACCACGGCTGCCATTGAGGATGCGGAAGTGGATGCCCGTGGCATCGATGAGCTGGCCCATGGCGCCGCCCAGCGCGTCCAGTTCTCGCACCATGTGGCCCTTGCCCACGCCGCCGACGGAGGGGTTGCAGCTCATCTGGCCGATCTGGTCGAGGCTGATCGTCAGCAGGGTCGTGGGCACGTCCATCCGGGCCGCCACATGTGCAGCCTCAATCCCGGCATGACCTCCACCAATCACCACGAGATGCTTCGAGCCGTTCATGCACTCTCTCCCACGGGCATGGGATTGAGGCTCTCCCCTCTATCGCGAAGGACATTCAGTCCTTCGCTCCCGCGGACCGGTTCCCGGCCCGCGGAGTGCGGGACGATCCCGGCGTGGCCGCCGCCGATGACGACGAGGTAGGGCAAGGTTCCTCCGAACCCTTCATTATCCGGGCGCGGGGAGGTGGACCGAAGCTAAACTTTCGGGATCATGAAGCCGCACCTGACCCCTGAAGAACGCCGGGAACTGCGTCGCGAGCGCCGCCGCCGGGCCATGCGCCGGTCCAAGTTCGCCCTGCCCAACGGCATCACGCTGCTCTCCATCCTCTGCGGTTTCTCTTCCGTGGTGATGAGCCTCAACGCCGCCGCGGACCACCCCGAGTATTACTTCCGGTGGGCCGCGGCCTTCCTCGTGCTGGCGGGATTCTTCGACGGCATGGACGGCCGCGTGGCCCGCATGACGAACACCGCCTCCGAGTTCGGCGTCCAGCTGGACAGCCTGGCCGATGTGGTGAGCTTCGGCATGGCGCCCGCCATCCTCGCCTACCGCTACGGCTTCTTCGACCTGGGCCTCACGGATCCCCGGCTCCGCGCCGTGGGCTGGGCCGCCAGCTTCTTCTTCGTGGCCTGCGGCGCCATGCGGCTGGCGCGCTTCAACGTGCAGGTGGGCAGCGTGGACAGCCGCTTCTTCGTGGGCATGCCCATCCCCGCCGGCGCGGCCTGCGTGGCCGCCGTGGTGCTGGCCTGGCCGAGGCCGCCCGCGGCGACCGCCCACGCCTACGCTTTCGCGGCGGAACTCTTCCTCGTGGGCCTGCTCATGGTCTCCACCGTGCGCTTTCCCAGCTTCAAGAAGCCGCCTCGCCGAACCAGCGCCGTCATGGCGAGTCTCGTGACGGCCGCGGCCCTGGCCTGCCTCCTCATCATCTTCCCCCAGCGCTTCTTCGTGGGGGTCTTCGCCATCTACATCGGCGTGGCCTTGCTCATGAACCTGGCCTGGAAGCTGGGCTGGCGCGGCGTGCAGCCGCCCTCGGATGGCGACGGCGACGAGCTGGCGGTCAACTGACTGCGGCAGTTCCTAGAAGACCGCCACATTTTGCTTGCCGAAATCCATCAAAGGCGTCACCTCTCCATTGGGCTTTCGCAGCAACAGGAAGGGCATCGGGTCATGACTGAACAAGATCAAGTTTCCCAAGCGATCTTCTGAAAGCTGCACAGGAAAGATGCCCGGCTGCCTTTTGCCAAAAGAGCCTGAAAGGGTGCGGATCTCCCCAGAGGGTTCGATCCGGCGCAGAACGCCTTGACGGCCATCCGCCATCAGCAAAGTCCCGTCCGCTGCCAGGCAAAGACCAGTGGGTCCCGTCAATCGCCCCTGAGACCGGTCCCCATCTTCGTTCCCCTTCTGGCCTAACATTCCCGCGACTGTGCTCACCTCTCCGGATGGATCGATCTTTCGGACCACCCGGTTACGGATATCCCCGACGAAGAGCGACCCCTGCTTATCCATTACGAGTCCACCAAGCCAATCAAACCGAGCTTCAGCGAGTGATCCATCTTGATGGCCGCGCCGCTCAGAGGAGCCAGCCAGTCGCTCGAAGCGGCCATCAGGGCCCAACTTCCAAAGACTGCTGGATTCCGCACCCAGCGCAAGATAAAGCGTGCCGTCTTCGCCCGCCGCGGCCCCTGATACGAGATAGAGCCCAGGCTCCTCTTTCCAGGGTTTCCGGACCAATGTCTGAACCTTGCCTTCAGGTGTCACCTTGCAAACAAGAGATACTGTCTTTTCAGGATCAAGGTTGAATTCCGTCTCTTCGAGATAGGCATTGCCATGGGGATCAACTGCGAGGAGGCAGGGATCTGAGAGCACCGCCTGGTCTCCCACACCATCCTTCGGAGGGTCCATAACATCGCGCCCGAACCAACTTGGCAAAGCCCGGCCTGCCACTAACTCCATCTGCCCACTCGGAAGCCGACGCCATAGGGCCCCGCCAACATCCGATATCAGGAGGCTTCCCCTCCCATCTTCCAGTGCCCCGGTAGGGCAGAGCATCCTCGTGCGCTTGAAGACGAGATGATCGGCCATCGCCCGATAGAAGTGATTGCCGGTCCTGTGGTCAACGATGCGGAGGCCCGCCCAAAGGCCGACCCACAGCGCCAGAAAGACCCCGAAAGTCCATTTCGCGAAGCGCTTCATGTCAGCGTCATCAGAGCAACACGCCTGCCACGGCGGCGCTGAGGAAGTTCGCGAGGGTGCCCGCGATCATAGCCTTGAGGCCCAAGCGGGCCAGGTCGCCGCGGCGTTCCGGAGCGAGCGCGCCGATGCCGCCGATCTGGATGGCGATGCTGGAGAAGTTGGCGAAGCCGCAGAGGGCGAAGGTGGCGATGATGCGCGACTTGTCGAAGGCCATGGCGGGGACGAGGCCCGTGCCCATCTTGCCGAGGTCGATGAAGGCCACGAACTCGTTGGTCACCATGCGCTCGCCCAGGAGCTGGCCCACGCGGCCCGCGTCCGTCCAGGGCACGCCCATGAGCCAGGCCAGGGGCTTGAAGGCCGTGCCCAGCGCGCCCTCCAGGCTCCAGCCCGCGTGGACGGCGTGGATGGCGCCGTTGGCCAGCGCCACCAGCGCGATGAAGGCGATGAGCATGATGGCCACATTGAAAGCCAGCTGGCCGCCCTCCAGCGCGCCGCGGCTGAGCGCGTCGATGAGGTTGGCGTCGTGGTTGGGGATGTCCACGCCCACCTCGCCGCGGGTCTCAGGCGTTTCCGTCTCCGGCACCATGATCTTGGCCATCATCACCGCGCCGGGCGCCGTCATGATGACGGCCGTGAGCAGGTGGACGATGTCCACATGAGCCACCTGCACATAGGCCACCATGATGGAGCCGCTCACATGGGCCATGCCGGCGGTCATGATGACCATCAACTCGCTCATGGTCATGCGCGAGAGGAAGGGGCGGATGGTGAGGGGCGCCTCCGTCTGGCCCATGAGGATGCTGGCGGCCACGGACACGCTCTCGGCGCCGCTGATCTTCAGCAGCCGGCCCATGGCCCGCGCCGCCGCGCCCACCACCCACTGCATGACGCCCGCGTAGTAGAGCGCCGCGAAGAGGGACGCGATGAGGATGATGGTGGGCAGCACCACGAAGGCGAAGACGAGCCCGGAGGGCCCGGCAGGGTTGGCGAGGCCGCCGAAGACGAAGCTGGCCCCGGCCTGCGCGAAGGCCATCAGGTGCTCCACCACCACGCGCATGCGGTCGAAGGAGCTGCCCACGAGGTTGCCCCGCAGCAGGCCCAGCGCGACCAGGCCGAAGATGCCCCAGTTGAGGTTCTTGTTCTGGTAGCGCGCGAAGCGCTTCAGGAGCGCGGGGAGGAACATCAGCAGCAGTACGAGCCAGCCCGTCCCCTTGGGGAAGGGGAGGAACTCAAGCGCGCGGGAGATCCAGTCGCCCCGCAGCACGATGATGGCGAAGATCCACTGCAGACCCAGGCCCCAGCCCACGATGCGCCAGGAGATGCTCTTGCGGCGGCTGCTCAGCGCCCAGGCGATGCACAGAAAGACGAGGATGCCGAGAAGGCCCGTGAAGCGCGTCATGTCGGATCCGCTCAGAGTTCGTCGTTCAGGCGCTTGACGGCGCTCTGCATGTGGAAGCGGGCCCTGCCCAGGAGCCCTTCGCGCGACATCACGAGCACGAGCGTGCAGCCCTCGTGGCAGCCCACGAGCAGGATCCAGTGCGCGGCCGTGGCGAAGGCGATCTGCTCCACCTCGCCGCGGTCGAACTCCTCCACTGCCGCCGCGAGGTGGCGGCGCACGGTCTGCTGGTAGGCGCCTAGCAATTGCAGGGCCTCGTTGGGGACCTGGATGGTGCGGGTGACGACCTGCTCGCCGTCCCGGTCCGTGAAGGTGGCCGCCAGGGCTTCGGGCACAGACGCGATCAAATCATCCAGGATCTGCTGGAAGGCCATGGACACTCCGGGGAATTTCCGTTGGCCCCAAGGATGGCAGGTTTCTATCCTCCTGCCAGCAGGGGCGCCATCACCAGAAGCGGCAGCACCACCACGATCAGCAGGAAGAGGCCGAACAGCACGAGGTGGAGCAGCGTCGCCACCACGCCCTTCCAGACGGGGCAGCCGTGATGGGCCGCCAGGGTCCATCCCCGCAGAAGCCAGAGCCAAGCGGTGAGCGGGAAGAGCACGAAGCCCATCCACCCGCCGACGCCCGGCAGGAAGGTCAGCAGGCCCAGGGCTGTGCCGATCCAGCCTACTGCCTGGGCTTGGGCCTCGGCCGCCAGTGTGGCCTTCACGCGGCCCGCTTTCTCGGCCTTGAGTCCGCGGAGGAGCCAGAGCCCCGCGTGGTCCCAGACGCCATCGTGGAGCCAGACCCCGACGAGCCCCAGGACCGCGAAAAGTGGAATCCAGGGAGCCACATGGGGCCAGGCGGGCGCGGCTGGCCAGAGGGAAAAGGCTTGGCGGATATCGCCGGGGCTCAGGTCTGGCAAGGCGCGGAAGACTTCGTTCCACACCGGGCCCCGCGCGTCGCGGAAGACCGCGTACTCCTGGAGCCCCTGCAGCGCGCCGAACCAGGTGGAGGCCACCCACCAGGGCAGCGCCGCTGCCGCCATCCAGCCGAGGCTGCGCTTCACCCCGGGCGATTCCGCAGCGAGCGTCGCGAAGCCCTCCCGCGGCGCCCACAAGGGGCGGAGCAGGCGGCGCAGCATCAGCGGCGGCTTCCGAAGAGGGTCTCGTATTCGCGCAGGGCGCCGCCATCGCCCTCCTGTTTCAACCGGTCCAGGAAATCCCCCGGCGCCAGTTCCGCTGCCTCACCGAAGGCGGCGATGTTGCCATTGATATAGGCGATGAACTGGTCCTGCCGCGACTTGATGTAGCCGTGGAAGGGTCGCGCCATGAAGCCCAGGAGCGCCGAATCCAGCGCGGTCCAGGTGCGGATCTCGCTGTGAAAGCCCTTGCCGTCTTCCCAGTAGCGGTAGGAGACCGCCATCCGCGCCGACACGGCGAAGGGAGTCTTCAGCCGCCCCTTGGCCGCCACGCCATCCACGAGGTAGATGCGCCAGCCGGGCTTCGCGTAGATGAGCCGGAGTCCCGCGCGGAGCCCTTGCGTGTCGTCCAGCTTCCATTCGCGGTTTGAGACTTCCTGGGCGAAGAAGGCGGGCACGAACTGGCACTGGCGCCACATGGCCACGCTCATGCGCGGGTGGTCGAAAAGCTTCTCCATGGTGGCGGGCCGCACGCGCTTGGGCTCCGTGCGGGAGGTGAAATCGAAATTCGCCCGACCCAGGATGTCCTCCACCTGGGCGCGGTCGGCGGGGGCCAGCTGGTTCAGGGGCAATGCCTGGCCCGCCAGCTGGCCGCCGATTCCCGCGAGGACGATCATGGGGATGGGCAGAGACCGGCGCATGCCCATGAAGCTAGCGCCGGTCCGCCGAGAAGAGAAGCGCCGGGATGGCGGGGCGCGGGGTATCATCGGCCTACCTTCTCCGAGTCGCCGATGCCGCCGTTCCGCCGCTCCGTTTCCGTCCTGGTTTTCGCGGCTGTCCTTCCGGCCCGCGCCCAGAGCGGCGATCTCGCGGAGCGCCTCTATCGCAGCGGCGAGCGGGCCTATCAGGCGAAGTCCTACCAGGAGGCCATGGACACCTGGACCCAGCTGGCCCAGACCGCGCCCAGGAGCGACTACACGCCCCAGGCCCTGCTGCAGATGGCCCAGTACCAGGCGGGCATCGCGGGAAAACCGGAAGCGGCCCTGCCCTTGCTGGACAAGCTCAAGTCGGACTACCTCGGGAGCCGCTGGGCCTCAGCCGGTCTCCTCCTCCGCGGCCAGATCCTCGCCGCGAAGGCCAAAGGCCCGGGCGAGCTCAAGGAGGCCGTGGCGGAATTCAACCGCGTGCTGGACCTCTTCCCGGCATCGGCCGCCGCGGCCCAGGCCCTTGTGGAACTGGGCCGCGCCGCCCTCGCCAGCGGCGATGCCAACCGCGCCCTGGGTTGTTTCACGGAAGCCTACCGCGCGCATCCCGATGCGGCTGTGGCCCCCGCGGCCATGCTGGAGGCGGCCCAAGCCATGGACGCCCGCGGCGATCTCGAAGGGGCGCTGCGCCTCCTGGAGCGCGTGAAGCTGGCGGCCCCGGAATCCGACGCGGCCAAGGAAGCCTCCTGGCGCATCACCACGCTCGTGCGCCTGCGCCTCCTCCGGCCGGGCTTCAAGGTGGAGGGCGCGTGGCCCAAGGGGCAGATGAAGTGGCTTCACACACCTACACTGCTGGCCATGGATGGGGGCGGGCGTGTTCTCGTCTATCAGAAGGACGCCAGCGCCGTGTTCAGCATCGAGGGTGCGACCGCGAAACCCGTGGACCTGCAAGGGCCCGATGCTGTCGCCATCTTCTCCGGGACGGGCGGACAGCCCTGGGTGCTCACGGACAGCGGCCTCGTGAAACCCGGCGCTACCGCGCCCGCGCCCCTGAACGGCCTCACGCATATCAAGGGCGCCGCGCTGGATCGCTGGGGACGCCTCTGGATCGCCGACAGCAAGGCGCCCGGCTTCACGATCCAAACTTCCGGCGCGCCTTCCACCACCGTGGGCGGCCCCATCCTGGATGCCCTGGTGGCCACGCGGGACGGCATGGCGGGCGCGACGGACGACGGCCACAAGCTGCTCCTCTTCGACGCGGGCGGCAAGGTCCGCAAGGAGATCCCCTACGGCATGGGGCTGGGCGCGCCCTACAAAACCTGCGTGGCGCTGGCGGCGGATCCCCTGGGCGACCTCGCGGTGCTCACCTCCGGCGGGGATTTCGGCGATGGCGTGGCGATCTACGGCCCCGACGGCGGGCTGCTGCGGCAGACGCGCTTCAAGGACTTGGGACTCAACGGCCACTTCGTCTCGCTCCTCATTGACCGCTCGGGCGGCGTCCTCCTCGCCGACCGCCGCAACGACACCCTCATCCGCCTGGACTGACTGGAATGCGCCGACCCCTGCTCCGCTCCTTCCTCCTCCCGGCGCTCCTGGCGCCTCTGGCCCTGTCCGCGCAGGATCCGGCGCTGAAGGACACCTTCCAGCAGGCCCGCGATCTCTGGGCCAAGAACGGGGATCGCGAAGGCTCCACCGTGAAGATGGAGCAGGTGGTGGCCGCGCTGGCACCGAAGGCGAAGAGCCTCGACGCCGACTGGCGCCACCGGCTCTGCCAGGCCTACAACCTCCTCGCCGTGCTGGATGACCGCAGCCCCGCCACCCGGGGCCGGGCGCAGGAGCGGCTCCAGGCTCTGCTGGACACGGATCCCGGCTACGAGCTGGACCGGGACCTCAGCACCACGCGGCTGCTGAACGCCTACACGCAGATGCGCGCCCAGCGCTTCGGTCTCGTGCGCTTCACGCTGGACCCGCAAGGCGGCGTCCTCAAAGTGGACGGCCAGGCGATGGCCGCCACCGGAGAGGCCTGGCTGCCCCTGGGCACACGGCAGGTGGCCTACGAGCGGCCCGGCTACAGCCGCCAGGAGCAGGGCCTCGCCGTGAGCGCCAAACCCGCCGTGGCCGCGTTCCATCTCGATCGCGTCGCGACGGCGCTGCGCGTCTTCACGAGCCCCAGCGGCGCCGATGTGCTGCTGGACGGCAAAGTGGTCGGCACCACCAGCGGCACCCTCGCGCCACTCGACAAGGCCATGGCGGACAAGGCGGGCCTGCCACCGGACCAGATCAGCGCGGGCTTCGTCTTTGACGGCGTGGGCCCCGGCAAGCACGCGCTGGAGCTGCGCGCGCCCTGCCACGCTCCCAAGACCGTGGAGATCCCCGCCCGTTTCGGCGACGCGAAACAGGACTTCGACCTGGAGCCCTTCGTCCTCAAAAGCTCCGCGGGGACGCTCAAGGTGGATTCGCCCGCGCCCGGCGCGGAACTCTACCTGGACGGCGACCGCAAGGGACCGCTGCCCCAATCGCTGCCTATCTGCAGCGGCCCCCACGATCTGGAAGTGCGCTTCCCCGCCGGCGCCTGGTCGAAACACCTGGAGGTGAAGGACGGCGACCAGTTCACCTTCAGCGCCCGGCCCCTGCCCCGCCTGGCCTTCCTGGGGCTCGATCCCGCCGTGGATTTCAGCGGCCGGGACCGCGTGGCGCAGGCGCTCGCGCGGTTCGGGGAGCGGCTCAGCGCCCTCGCCTACCTTCCGCCCAAACCCGGCGAGCTACCGGAAGTGGCTCAGAGCCGCCTCAAGGACATGAACGGCGCCGAGCTGTTCCTGTCCGTGAAACCCACGGGCGAAGGAGCGGGCGCGCCCGTGTCGCTGGAGGTGAGCACGCTGGACGGCGCCACCGAGACCACGCTCGTGCGGCCTTTCGAGGACGACCCGCTCGCGGGCCTCATGGCCCGCCTCAACGCCCTGCCCGCGCTGGAGGAGCCCGGTTGCGGCCTCACGCTCCTGGATGTGGAGGGGCAGCCGGGCCCCTTTGTCCTCTCCGTGGATGCGGAAGCTAAAGCGGCGGGGATGCAGCCCCTCCGGGCCCTCACCGCCGTGGACGGCCAACCTCTGCGCACGGTGGCGGAGTTCCGTGCCCGCCTCTCGCAGGCCAAGGGGGGCCTTCAAGTGGCCCAGGGTGGCGCCCCCATGACGCTGGCGGTAAGACCTCAACCGCTAGAGATTCCCGTCAATTCGCACCGCTACATCTATCCGGCCGTGCTGGCGGCCTTGCGCCTCCGCGCCCTGGGGGCCAAGGGGGACGAGGCCGGCCTCACGCGCCTCAACCTCGCGTTGGCGCTCATGCACTTCCGCCGTTACGACCAGGCTCTGGAACAGCTGAAGGCCGCGCGGCTCTCCGGCGACCGCGGCATCTGCCAGGGCACCCTCGTCTACGACGAGGGCCTCTGCTACCGGGCTCTCGGACCTCAATACGCGGACGAGACCCGCAAGGCCTTCCAGTCCGCCGCGCAGTATCCTGCTGCCACGCTTCTCGGCCCCGACGGACCCCTGGTGGCGCCCCTGGCCCAACAGGCTCTCGACGACCTCCCCCACTAAGGAGCCCCCTATGCCCTCCCGCTTCCGTACCCGCCAGGCCGGTGAAGGCAAGGTCGGCTGCTTCGTCACGCTCACGATCCTCATCATCGCCATCGCCGCCGCCATCAAGGCGGGCCCGGTCTACTACTCGAACAACGAGTTGGTCAACGCCATCAACAGCGATATCGGCCCTGGAGCCAGCCGTGCCAGCAGCAGTCTCTCCGCTGACACGCTCGCCGATCAGATCGCCACGCAAATCAGGGACAAGGCGAAGGGATTGGAGATCCCCGAAGCTATGAAACCCGGAGCCGTCACAGTTTCTGTCCAGCAATCCACCACTGACACGCCCGGCAATGTCCACATCGTCCTCCACTACGGCCGGCCTGTGGACTTCTACGGCATCTACTCCTACACCTTCAACACGGACCAGACCCTCGACATCACGATCATGACCAACATCAAGTAGGACCGCGATGCGTCTCAGCGCCCTCCTCTGCTGCGCAGCCCTCGGACTGCCGCTGTCGGCGCAGGAATATTTCAAGGAGGAGAAGCCCGACCCTTGGATCCCGGCCTGGGAGCTGACGGCCCAAGCGGAGCGCCAGAATCTGCCGCCGGGCGCGCTTCCCAACTTCGATCGCTCCGATGCGCGCCTGCGGCTGCGTTGGACCCTCGGCTCCGAGGACGGTTTCCAGTTCAAGGCGGGCACCATCTCCTACCTCGGCAGCGATGGCAATTCCAAGAACCTCCTCCGCCAGGACAACCAGCCCAGCAACGGCTCGCGGCTGGACCTGGCCGGACTGCGTTTCGCCCACTTCACGGAATCGGCAGGGGTGGAGCTCCAGGGCGGGCTCGTGGAAAACCCCATGCTCGCCTCCGAGACACTCTGGGATCCCAACCTGCGCGTCATCGGCGGCGGTGGCCGGGTCTTTCTCCGCACGGAGACGGTCCTTGAGGAAGCGGGTCTCCGCGGCGTGGCAGGGGAGGTCCGGCTCCTCTACGGCGGGCGGGTGCGCCTCCGCGCCGGGCAGGCCGTGGCGCGCCTCGTTCTCGGCGCCGTGACGGCGACAGTCCACGGCGGCCTCTGGGATCTCCAGCCCCGGCAAGAGGACGCGCCCCTCTTCCTTCGCCAGAATGGCGGCGCCGGTTGGGGCCCCAACGGGTACTACGGCAATTACGGCGTCTACGGCAACGCGGGCGGCTACGCGGATCCGCACTACCGCTACGAGGTCTACGGCGCCCAGCTGGACTGGGACATGGCCGTGCCCGCGAGCGTCTCCGCCCAGCGGCAGAAGCGGCAGGAGGACGGCGACATCGGCCAGGACTTCCAGCTCTGGGTGGGCAGCCCCACGCGCCGCTGGTGGCCCCAGGCCGGCCTCATCCACCAGATCGTCGACACGGACGGCGCCCTCGGCTCCCTCAACGGCGACCGCTGGTGGTTCCACTCCGATGCCAGCGGGAACCGCTACATCCTCGCCCTCAACCTGCCTCAGCGCTGGCGGGTCTCCGCGGAATACATGAAGCAGACCCGCACCGGCGGGAACTACCTCTACACCCGCACGGACCTCGTCCTGCAGAAGCGGTTCTGAGCTTGCGCGAGGGGCTCGGCAAGGTGAAGCTGGCTGGGTGATTCTGTCACTTCCCCAAGACACGCTTCCCCTGGGCGCGCCGCTCTGCACTGTGCCGCTCCCAGGATCGAAATCCGCCACGAACCGTGCGCTGCTCCTGGCCGCGCTGGCACCTGGCCTCTCCATCCTCCGCAACGGGCTGGATGCGGAGGACACGCGCTGGATGCGGGGCGCGCTGCTGGATCTCGGCGTCGGCATCGAGGAGACGCCGGGGCTCTGGCACGTCTCGGGCGGCACACGGCCCCGGGCGCGGCGCCCGCTCTGGCTCGGCGCCTCCGGCACCACGCTGCGCTTCCTCCTCCCCTGGCTCGCGCTGCAGGCCGAAGGCCCCGTGCAGCTCACGGGTGCGGACCGTCTCTTCGAGCGGCCGCTGGAGCCTCTGCTCGACCCCTTGCGTGAGCTGGGCGCGCGATGGGAACCGGGTCCGGGCGGCGGCGTGCTCCATCCCTGCCCTGAACCTCCCAACCGGCTGGACACGGTCGTGGACGCGAGCCTCTCCAGCCAGTTCCTCACAGGCCTGGCGCTCGCCGCGGCGTCGCTTCCCGGGGGCGGAAGGCTCTCCTGGGATGCCGTCGCGAGCCCCAGCTACCTGGGGCTCACGAGCCAGTGGCTGGGCCGCTTCGGCGTGACGGACCAGTTGGAGAGCGATGGCGCAGCGGCCACCGTCCAAGCCTGGGAGATCCCGGGCGGCGAGCTGCGCTGCGCGGATCTGGAGCTGCCCGCCGACTGGAGCGGCGCGGCGGCCTTGCTCTGCGCCGCCGCTGTCACAGGCCGCGCGGTGGAACTGGGGCCGCTGGATCCTGACGATGGACAGGGCGATCGCACCCTGCCCCAGATCCTCGCCGCCGCGGGCTGCGGCTACACCTGGGTGCCAGGGCCCCATCTCCGCTTGTGGGGACCGCTCATCAGAGGGTTGCGCGCGGATCTCACGGACTGCCCGGATCTCGGCCCCGTGCTCGCCGCCACCGCGGCCTTGGCTCCCGAGCCCTCCCTGCTCACGGGCCTCCACACCCTGCCGCTGAAGGAATGCGACCGCCTCGATGCCTCCGCGGAACTGGTGCGCTGGCTGGGGGGCAAGGCGGAGATCGAAGGCGGTCACACGCTCCGCATCGAGCCTGTCTCAGGCGAACCGGATCTCGGGCGGGAGCCCTTCAACCCCCGCGCCGACCATCGCATGGCCTTCGCCGCAGCCGTGGGCGGGCTCCTGCGGGGCGGGCGCCTGCGCGACCCGCACTGCGTCGCCAAGACCTTCCCGGATTTCTGGGGCGCCTGGCACGCGCTGCTGGAGCCGTGATGGGCGCCGGCCCTCGCAGCGCCTGGCTGGGGCATTGGCGCGCGCCCTGGGCCCTCGAAAAGGGGCGGCGCTTCGGCGACACGGCCTGGGCCTCCGCCACCCTCGCGCAGGCCTGGCTCCTGGGCGGCCGCGACGGGCGCTGGCCACGCGCCGCCTGGTCCGGCCGCCGTCCCGAAGGGCCACGCCCTGGACCGGTGACGGGCTTTGATGCCACACCCGATCCCGCGTTTATCGCCCTGCTCCGCCACGGCAGCGCGGACGCGCCCGCAGGCCTGCCGGGGGGACGGGAGGACCCGCTCCGCGTCTGGGCCTGGAGCGCGCTCCAGGCTGGCGACGCGGCGCCGTGGATGGCAGCAGCCACGGCTCTGCTGGATCTCGACACGCGCCTGCGTTGGATGCCCTGCCTCGCGGCGGTGGAGGATGGCACGCTGCGCCTGCCGCCCTTCCTCGAAGCGCTGCTGCCTGCGCCTCTGCGGAACCCGCTGCCCGAAGGCTGGGCCGAGGCGCTGCTCTCCCAGCAGGACGCGGAAGGCCGGCTTCTGCCCACCGGCGATCCGCCCTTCGATCTGCCCTGGGACAAGCTGCGGCCCTACTTCGAGCCGTTGCTCCTGGCGGAACTTCCGGAAGCGCTCGCGGCCTTCCGAGCCGCACCCTGGCTGGTGGAGCTGGAGGGCGCCTGGATGATCGATCCGCGGCTCCGGGCCTGGGGTCGCGGCTTCGGGCTCTCGCCCGCGGGCCTCGCACCCTTCCGTCCCCGCGGCCTCGCCTTCGGCGATGAACCCGATGCGGACTTGCGTGCGCTGCTGGATGGAGACATGCCCGCCCGAACGCCGCGCGGCTGGGAGGCGGCCATCGCCGCAGATCTCGACGAAGCGGTGGAACGACCATCTCTGCCGGAAGCCAGCGGCGAGCCCAGCTGGGACCGGCTCCGCATGCGCTGGGGCGGTGAGACGGCGGCCGCGGCTCCCGGTTATCCGGCCTTCGGCGTCGCGGCCCATCCCTGCGCGGATCCCTTCCATTGGATGGCGGAAGGGCTGCGCGCCCTTCGCGCTCAGAAGATGGAGGGCAGCCTTCGCGCCTTCACGCTGGCGCACGCGCATTTCACCCGGACTGGCGCGACCGCGTGGGCTCAACGCGCGGCTGCCAACGCCTGCCTTCCCGCCCTCTTCTGGGGCGACCTGCCTAGCCTGCGCGCATGGCTGGAGGTCCGCGGCCCGGAGCCGGAGCCCTGGGGCGCCCACTGGAAACTCATGCTGCTGGCGGCGGAAGGCGACCTGGACCGGGCCGGGCGCCACGCGCTGCGCATCGCGGAAGCGCACCCCGCCTTCACGCCCGCCTGGTCCCTCCGCGCTGACATGGGCGTGGCCCTGAGCCGCCCAGAGTGGGTGCGCGAAGCCCTGCCGCACCTGCCGGTGGATGCGCGCCACGCCTTCCTGGAAGCCTGGCTTGGGCCCGCGCTGGGGTCCTGCGTCGAGGACGCGGATCCCGACACCGCCTACCATTGGGCCGTCCACCGCGCTGTGCGTGGCGAGGACGATGGCGCGGGCCACTGGGCCCGTTTCGAAGACACACCCAACCGCCTGGCCTGCCTGCTGGGCGGCCTCTTCCTGCTGGAACGCCGCGCGGATCAGCGGCGTCCCGACCGGCTCCTCGCGATGCAGACGCTGGCCGATCGCGCGGCCTCCGAACCCTTGCTGGCGCGGCTCCGCGCACTTTGGCCCTCGGCCTCCGCTACGACACCGGAACCCGAGGCCGCGCTCCGCGCCTGGCTCTCATCGCTGCCAGGCGACACCTGGCTCCTCTGGGGCAAGGTGGGGCTGCTTGGCAAGGGCGAGCCCGCGCCGGCTTCACTCCTCAGCGCCGTGCGCCAGGGCGGCGCCGTCCCCGCCGTGCGCGTGGGCGGCCGCGCCTGGTGGAGCCTGCCCCTGGCCTGGGACGGGGCCCAGGTGGGCGCGCTGGTGTCGTCGCAGGATCCGTCATCGCCTTTCGCCGCGCCGCCCTCCGCCGCGCTGGCCGCGCCTTGGCTGGCGCGGATGCAAGAGGCCATCCCGCCGCCACCCGAGGCTTCCGAGTGGCTCCTCACGGATGGCAGCGAACCCATGGCCTCCGTCATGCGCGAGTTGCAGCGGGTGGCGCCATCGGAACTGAGCGTGCTCATCCTCGGCGCCACCGGCACTGGCAAAGAGCTGGCCGCGCGGGAACTGCACCGCCGCTCAGGGCGCACGGGCGCGCTCGTGGCCGTGAACTGCGCGGCCTTCGCCGAGGGCCTGCTGGAATCCGAACTCTTCGGCCACACGAAAGGCGCGTTCACGGGCGCCGCGCAGGAACGCAAGGGCGCCATCGAGACCGCCCACCGCGGCACGCTCTTCCTGGACGAGGTCGCGGACCTTTCGCCCCGCCTCCAATCCCTGCTGCTCCGCGTGCTCCAGGAACGCGAAGTGCGCCGCGTGGGCTCGGACCGGGCGGTCACCGTGGATGTGCGCTTCGTGGCCGCCACACACCGGCCGCTGGAAGAACTGGCGGCGCGGGGAGCCTTCCGCCGCGACCTCCTCTTCCGCCTCAAGGGCACGGTGCTGGCGCTGCCTTCTCTGGCCGAGCGTCGCCATGAACTGGACTGGCTGCTCCCGCGCCTGGTGTCGCTCTCCGCCGCGGACATGAAGCGCTCCGCGCCGCCCATCGTCCCTGGCCTGGACCGCGCCCTCGCGCGCCTTCCCTGGCTAGGCAACTTCCGCGAGTTGCGCCATGCGCTGGAGCGCGGGATCCTGCGCTGCGGGGACGGTCCGCTCTCCCCCGCCCACTTCCCGGAGCTGGACCAGCCCGCCTTCGACTCCCGTGCCTGGGAGGAGGCTACCCGCGCCTTCCAGAAGCAGCTGCTCCTGGACGCCCTGCGCCGCTATCGCTTCCGCGCGGCGGACGCCGCCGAGGCCCTGGGTCTCGCCCGTCCCGCCCTCTACGCCGCCGCCAAACGGCTGGGCCTTGACTTCGCCGCGGAGCGCGTCGCCTGGGAGAACTCGGAGCCCGCCTAGAAGGTGATGACCAGCGTGCCTTCGACGGTGTTGACGCTGCGGTGATCCAGGGAGGCCGTGGTGTAGGCCGCTTCCAGGTTGAAGTGCTGCGACAGCGTCCAGCCCAGGCCCGCGCGGCCGCCCAGCTTGATGGAAGCGTCACGGCCGGGCAGGTGGATGCGCTCACCCGAGGCGCCCACGAAGCCGTAAAGCGGGCCTTCCACCGTTCCCGTGAGCAGGACGCCCGCATCCGAGAGGCTGTAGCGGCCCGTGTCCGTCTGGAAGCGGCGGTACTCGGCGAAGAAACGTAGCGCGCCCTGCGGCGTATCCGCCGCCTGCGTGCCGACCATCAAACCCCATCCATGATCCGTGGACACCTGCTTGAGATCGCCCTGGGGCTGGCTCCACACGGCGCCGACCTGGGCGTGCCAGGAAGGCGCAGACTGGGCGGAGAGCGCGGCCGTGGCCATCGCGAGCAGGAACATGGGGCCCAAACGATTCATGATGGTTTCCTTTTTCTTCCCTGACACTACACCCTCCGCCCGAAACTCCGCTCGAGATCCCCGAGGGAAAGCTTCTTCAGGATGGGGCGCCCATGGGGGCAAGTGTTGGGCGTTTCACAGGCGAGGAGGTCCTTCACGAGGCGCAGGGCCAGTTCCGCGGGCAGGCGCTCGTGCTTCTTGATGGCCGCCCGGCAGGCCAGCTCCGCGTTGAGGTCGCGGCGGAAGGCATCGAGGTCGGCCTTGCCTTCGCGCTCCAAACGCGCGAGAAGATCCTCCAGCAGACCTTGAGGATCACGCTCCGCGAGGAAGTCCGGCAAGCCGCGCACCACCAAGGCATCGGCGCCGAAGGCGTCGATCTCGACCCCAACCGCGTTCAATTCATCGAGGAAGGGCGTGAGCCGCGCCAGGGCCGCAAGGCCCAGTTGCACCACCCGGGGCGGCATGAGCGGTTGGATGGCGGGAGCGTGCCTGCGGAGGAAGAGCCGCTCGAAGAGGACGCGCTCATGGGCCACATGCTGGTCCACGATCCACAGCTCCGGCGCGGGCGCGTAGGCGCCGGGGCGGACCTCCACCAGCAGATAGGTGCGCTCGAAGGAACCAAGGTAGTGGAGATCGCCCTCGTCGCTTTCCGCCGCGCGCATCGTCGTGGGCGCCAGATCGTAGCTGCGGTCCAGGTCGCCACCCGCGAGCGTCGCGAAAGCCTCTGCCACCCCGCCGCTCCAGAGGCGGGGATGCTCGGCTTCGCGATGGCGGGAGGCTAGCTCGAATTCCGCTTCATCGGGCTTGGGCGGCAGCTCCAGCACGGAAGTGAGATCGCCCTGGAGCGCGCGCCAGGCCTCGCCTGTGGCTTTCGCCACCCAGGGAAAGATGCGCTGCGTGTGGCGGAAGCGCACCTCGGCCTTGGTGGGATGCACATTCACATCCACTTCCTCGGGCGGCACTTCGAGGAAGATCACGGCGGCCGGATACGCGCCCTTGGCGAAGGCGCCCGACCAGCCCTCGGAAAGCGCCGCGAGCAGCAGGCGGTCCCGCACGGCACGGCCGTTCACGAAGAGGTGGAGATGGTTGCGGTCGCGGAAGCTCAAGGAGGGCGGCGAGAGGAAGCCGTGCAACTGCCAACCGGCATCACCGTTGCGGAAGGGGACGAGCTTCGTGAACTTCTCGCCGAACAGCGCGCCGAGCCTCGCGCCCGCGTCCGCAACGGGTGGAAGCTGGAGCGGCGCCGCGCGGTCCGTGCGCACGGTCCAGTGGACGGCGGGTGTGGCCAGCGCCATGCGGGCCACGGTGGCCCAGGCCTGCGCGTGCTCCGTGTCCGTGGATTTGAGGAAGCGTCTGCGCGCGGGCAGCGTGGCGAAGAGGTCCCGCGCCGTGACGGTCGTGCCCTTGGAGCGGGGCGCGGGCTCCACGCCCTTCACGACGCCGAACTCGCTGCGCAAGCGGTGCCCCTCGCCCTCCTTCTCCGCGCTCCACAGCTCGAAGCGGGAGACGGAGGCGATGCTGGGCAGGGCCTCGCCCCGGAAACCGAAGGTGGAGAGGTGGCCGAGATCATCGGCGGTGCGCACCTTGCTCGTGGCGTGGCGCTCCAGCGCGAGGTACAGCTCGTCGCGGTCCATGCCGTGGCCATCATCCGCCACTTCCATGAGGCGCTTGCCGCCCTCCTCCCAGGTCACTTCCAACCGCGTGGCGCCCGCGTCCAGCGCGTTCTCCAGCAGCTCCTTGAGCACGCTGGCTGGGCGTTCGACAACCTCACCCGCCGCGATCTGGTTCGCGACATGGTCGGGCAGGATGCGGATGCGGGCCATTTCTCAAGTGTGGCAGCCCGCGCGGGTTATTCGGCGATCTCGCCCGCCAGGTATTGAAGGAAATTCGCCTCGCCCATCTTGCCCGCGAGATCCAACTGGGTCTCGATCCAGTCGATGCCCTCCTCTTCGCTCCGGAGGATGTCGGCCAGCAGATCGCGGGTGGCGAAATCGTGCTTGGCCTCGCAGTCGGGGATGGCGGCCTTCAGCGTCTTCAGCGCGTCCAGTTCCAGGGCCAGATCGCCCTTCAGGGCCTCGACGGCGTTCTCGCCGATGCGGAGCTTGCTCAGGGCCTGGAGGTTCGGCAGGCCCTCCAGGAAGAGGACCCGCTCGATGACCCGGTCCGCGTGCTTCATCTCCTCGATGGATTCCTTGTACTCGCGCTCGCCGAACTTCTTCAGGCCCCAGTTCTTCGCCATGCGGGCGTGGAGGAAGTACTGGTTGATGGCCGTCAGCTCGTTCTTCAGCACATCGTTGAGATGCTTGAGAATGCCGGGATCGCCCTTCATGGCCGCCTCCGTGGAGCGGACCCCAGCCTAGGACGCCTTGAGCCGGGCCACAACCGTTTCCTGGGCGGCCCCGCGCGCGTCCAGCGCGGCGACGAGATCCACGACGCAGGCGCGGCATTGCAGCTTCGCGCCCAGGAAGGACATCACTTCTTCGGGCGAGCGGCAGCCCGCGCTCCGGGCCGCGCGCACTTCGGATTCGCGGATGGCGTTGCAGGCGCAGACGAACATCAGGCTTCCTCGCCTGAGCGACGATAGCGCCAGATGGCCACGAGATGCGCGAGGTAGCCCGCCACGAAAATCGAACTGGCAATGCCGTGGATCCATGCGAGGGCGAGATGCCAGCGCGCGTCTGTCACCACCTGGATGCCGTAGCCCGACAACACCATGGGCGCGATGAGGAGGCCCAGCCCCAAGCCCGTCCGCAAGCCTTCACGGCCGCCCGCGCGCAGCTTCATGAGCAGGTGGCCTCGCACGATGACCCCCAGCATGAAGAGCAGCAGGGGCGCCGCCAGCACATGGAGGTGCTGCCAGACGCCCTGCCAACGGCTCGGCTCGGGACCGAAATCGCCCATGCGCTGACCGAAGTAGCGGAACCAGCCGTAGACGCCGCCCGTGAGGGCGGCGGCCATGGTCGTCGTATGCAGGGCCCGGCGGTCCAGGGCCATCATCGGGCGGCCTCACCGTAGAAGACCTGCCACAGCGCGAGGCCACGGCGGGAGGCA
>Ga0210400_10001306_pt1 | contig 24888 bp, 24 predicted proteins | sample IncBWH26MmetaG_FD_155456 | JGI IMG/M metagenome (GOLD analysis project Ga0210400, IMG submission 155456) | Forest soil microbial communities from Barre Woods Harvard Forest LTER site, Petersham, Massachusetts, United States - Inc-BW-H-26-M | ecosystem: Environmental > Terrestrial > Soil >...
GGACCAACAACATGCTCTACGTGCCGACCATTATGCTCTATTTCGTCGGCGTCTCCGTCTACATCCTCGGCCCTACTCACCACGCTCTCGCCGACAAAAAACTATTCGCCGCGGTCGTTTCGCTGGCTCTGCTGGGTCTTCTCACTTTCTTCAATATCCTTGGCCTCGGCATCGGCAAGTGGATCAATAATTTCGGCGCGATCGGGACTTTTCTTGCTGCCGCCGTGCTCATGGTTCTCGGGACTGTCATTTATTTGCGCTTCGGTTCTTCGCTCTCCAGCGCCGACTTCAAAATCCCCGCCAACCCACGTTTCGTCCTAAACTCCTTCGGCGTCATCTGCTTCGGCCTTATCGGCCTCGAACTCGCTTCTGTGATGGGCGACGAGATACAAGATCCTCGCCGCACTCTTCCGGGTGCAGTCGCCTGGGGAGGCGTTCTCGCTGGCGCTCTCTACGTTGGCGCCACGCTCACGCTGCTCATCGCCGTCGGCAAAGACGTGAACGTGCTTCAGGGTATCGTCCAGGCCGTGACTCACATGGCCGAGCGCGTAGGCCTTTCGCTCATCACGGTCCCCTTCGCCATCGTGCTCAGCCTTTCGATCGCTGGCATCGGATCGGCCTGGATTGGCGGCTGCGCCCGCATCCCTTTTGTCGCCGGACTCGACTCTTACATGCCGTCGTGGCTCGGCAGGATTCATCCGCGCTACAGCACGCCGTACGCCGCCTTAATCGTTCAGGCGATCGTTTCCGCGATCCTCGTCATTTTGAATTTCGCCGGTGCCGGAGTTGCGGAGACCTTTCAAAAACTTCTGTCTCTCGCCGTCGTCCTGAATCTCGTACCCTTCGTCTATATGTTCGCGGCACTGGTGAGCTTCGCCATGACCGAGCGCAGGCCTCAAGGCCGATACGGACGCATGACACTATTTCTTGCCGGATGGTCCGGCTTGCTCACGGCTATCCTCGGCATCGCCCTAGTGTTTTTTCCGACGCAGCAGATCACCTCGCTTTTCTGGTACGAAGTCTGGATGTTCGGCGGCACACTTTTCTTCGTCGGCCTCGCCGCGTTCTTCTTCTTCGTCTACGGCCGCCGTAAAGTGTCAGATGCAAAAATCGGGAACGGCACGACCATAGTCGTGCCGTTATCCGCCGACAAATTCTGATTTTTGGGTGGCGCAACGCTTCAGCGCTGCGATGAGTGGCAGATATTAGTCGGCTTAAGCCGCTGAGGTACGCAGGAGGAACCAATGCCGGGCGGAGTCACAACCGAACTGAAAACCTATCAGATGTTCATCAACAACGAATGGATCGACGCCAAGTCCGCAAAGACCTTTCCCGTTTACGATCCGTCCACGGAAGAAGTCATTGCTCAAGTCCCTGACGCTGGTGCCGACGATGTCAACCGCGCAGTCGCAGCTGCCAAGGCCGCGTTTGAGGAAGGTCCGTGGGCCAGCACCACCGCGCAGGAACGCGGGCGCGTTCTCTTTCGCCTCTCCGAGAAAATTCGTGCGAATATCCCGGCCCTTGCCGAACTTGAATGCAGAAACACCGGCAAGCCCATCGTCGAAGCCGAATTCGACATCACCGATGCCGCCACCTGTTTCGAATACTACGGCGGCTTGGCGACAAAGGTGGTCGGCTACGTCAATCCTGTACCCGACAACGCGATGTCCCTCTCTCTGAAAGAACCAGTCGGCGTCGCTGGCCAAATCATCCCGTGGAACTATCCGCTGCTGATGGCCGCCTGGAAACTGGCTCCGGCCATCGCAGCAGGTTGTACCTGCGTCCTCAAACCCGCTGAACAAACGCCGCTCACCGCTCTCGAGTTCGCGAAGTATTTTGCTGATTGCGGCCTGCCCCCAGGTGTCGTAAACATCATCACTGGCTTCGGAGAAACCTGCGGCGCTCCCCTGGTCCAGCATCCCGACGTTAACAAAATCGCCTTCACAGGCAGCGCAGCCGTTGGCAAGATCATCGTGAAACAGGCCGCCGACACGGTAAAGCGCGTCACCCTGGAACTCGGCGGCAAGTCGCCCAACATTTTCTTCGCCGATGCCGATTTCGAAGCCGCCATCGACGGCGCGCTCTTCGGCGTATTTATCAATCAAGGCGAAGTTTGCTCCGCGGGAAGCCGCATCCTCGTTCAGAAATCGATCTACAAGAATTTCGTCGAAGCCATGGCGGAGAAAGCGAAGAAAATCAAGCTGGGCCCGCCGCTTGATCGCGAAACCAAGATGGGCCCGCTCGTCAGCAAAGAACAGTACGACCGCGTCAACTCCTACATCGAGATCGGCAAGAAGGAAGCCAAACTCGCTTCCGGCGGCGGGCGCCCTGAAAAGATCGGGAAGGGCTACTACGTCCAGCCCACGATCTTCTCCGATGTAACGAACTCCGCCCGTATAGCCCGCGAAGAAATCTTTGGCCCGGTAGCGGCCGTAATCCCATTTGAAGACGAAAAAGACGCGCTAAAGATCGCCAACGATTCGCCCTACGGCCTGGCCGCAGCCGTCTGGACCCGAGACATCTTTAAAGCTATGCGCTCTGTGAAAGCTCTGCGAGCAGGGGTCGTTTGGGTGAATCACATGCAGCCAACGTACGTCGAAGCGCCGTGGGGCGGTTACAAACAATCCGGCTTCGGCCGCGAACTCGGCCCCTGGGGCATCGAAGAATATCTCGAAACGAAACAGGTCTACATCAACTTAAACGAGCAGCCAATTGGCTGGTACTGAAAAACGGTGGTCGGTGGTTAGTGACCAGTAAAAAAACTTTGTCATCCTGAGCGAGGATTGATCTTCGCGCCCAAGCGCGAAGATCAACCGCAGTCGAAGGATCTGCTTTTTCTAGCAGCGCCCGTGCAGCCTCGGGGCATTTTCACGAGAAAACGAACATGAGTACAATCCGCCTCAACACTCCAATTCCCGGCCCAAAATCCAAAACCCTCTCCGCCCGCCGCGCGCAAGCCGTGCCCCGCGGCGTTTCTCACGGTACTCCCATCTACGTTGCGAAAGCCGAAGACGCGTGGCTCGAAGATGTCGACGGCAATCGTTACATTGACTTCGCCGGAGGCATCGGCTGCGCCAACGCCGGTCATCGCCAGCAAGCCGTCGTCGAGGCCATCCGCGAACAACTCGACAAGTTCCTCCACACCTGCGTCCAGGTCACTCCTTATGAAGGCTACGTCGAACTTGCCGAGCGCATGAATGAAGTTACGCCGGGCAAGTTTCCCAAGAAAACTTTCTTCGTGAACAGCGGCGCTGAAGCCGTCGAGAACGCAGTTAAAATTGCGCGCGCTTACACCAAACGCCCTGCGATCATCGCCTTCGAAGACGCCTTCCATGGCCGTACCATGATGACGCTTGCCCTCACCAGCAAGACGCATCCCTACAAGGCCGGCTTCGCTCCCTTCCCCGGCGATGTCTACCGCATTCCCTTCGCCTATTGTTATCGCTGCTCGTACAACCTGAAATATCCGTCGTGTGATCTCTACTGCGCGCGCCATCTCGAGGATACTTTCAAGCGCGTCGTAGCCCAGGAAGAAGTAGCGGCTGTCATCGCCGAACCGGTGATGGGAGAAGGCGGCTTCATTGCCCCGCCGCCGGACTATTTCAAAGTTCTGATCGAGCTCTGTCATAAACACGACGTGCTCTTCATCGCCGACGAGGTGCAATCCGGCTTCGGACGCACCGGCGCGATGTTCGCCAGCGAGCATTACGGAATCGAACCCGACCTCATCGTGACGGCCAAATCCTTAGGCGGAGGCCTGCCGCTTGCCGCCGTCACCGGCCGGTCCGAAATCATGGACGCGCCAGCCGCTGGCGGACTCGGTGGTACTTTCGCCGGGAATCCGCTCTCCTGCGCCGCCGCTCTCGCAACGCTCGATCTTTTCGAGAAGACAAACTTGCTCGCCCGCGCCAACGAACTGGGTGAACGCTTCCAGCGCCGTGCCCATGAATGGCAGCGCCGCTGGCCCATCGTCGGCGATGTCCGCGGACTCGGCGGCATGCAGGCCATCGAACTGGTGAAATCAATAATGGAGGATAAAACTCCAACCGACGAAACTAAACAAATCACGCAGTATTGCTACGAGCACGGCCTGATCACGATCACCGCCGGTTCGTACTCAAACGTGATCCGCGTCCTGGTTCCTCTGGTCGCAACCAATGAGCAAATGGACGAAGGCCTCGCCGTGCTCGAATCCGCTCTAGCCTCAGTCTGCAACAAGAAGGGCGCAGTAGCGCAGCTAGTCTAAGAGTTCTGTCATCCTGAGCAAGGAGTGGTCGTTAAGCGAAGCGCAACGATCAACCGCAGTCGAAGGATCCCTAAAGCTGTATCATTAAATTATCGTCTACAAGCTTTTTCAGTGGATCGTTTGGAAAATTGTCATCCTTCGCGCGCCGCACTTGCTCGCGAAGGACTATGCAACGCCGCGCAGTTCCACAGGACTCGCTCGACGAATTCTTCGCGATAGCAGAGGCGTATTATGACCACCGTAGCCGCACCACCAGCCATCAAACTCACTAACTTCATCAACGGCCGTTGGACCGACTCCGCAGCGAACGAATGGCGCGACGTAATCAATCCCGCGACCGGTGAGACGCTGGCCCAAGTCCCCCTAGTCGGTGCTGCCGAAGTCGATCACGCGGTCGAAGCCGCGGCCGCCGCTTTCCCCGACTGGCGCCGCACGCCCCCGGAAGACCGCATCCAACCGCTTTTCAAACTGAAGATGCTGCTCGAAGAACACCTCGACGAGATCGCCCGCATCATCACCCAGGAAAACGGCAAGACCTTCTCTGAAGCCAAAGCCGAGATGCGCCGAGCGATTGAAAACGTGGAGGTCGCTTGCGGCATTCCGATGCTGATGCAGGGTTACAACCTTGAGGACGTCGCTCGAGGCATCGACGAGATGATGATCCGCCAGCCCATCGGTGTCACTGCCGCCATCACGCCTTTCAATTTCCCCGGCATGATTCCTTTCTGGTATCTGCCCTATGCAATCGCAACCGGCAACACATTCATTTTGAAACCCTCCGAGCGCGTTCCGCTCACCATGCGCTACGTTTACGAACTGCTCGAAAAAATTGGATTGCCAAAGGGCGTGGTGAGTCTCGTTAACGGTGGCAAAGCGGTCGTCGACGCTCTGCTCGATCATCCCAAAGTGCGCGCAATCAGTTTCGTCGGTTCGACTCCGGTCGCGAAATACGTTTACTCGCGAGCCGCAGCCAATGGAAAACGCGCGCAATGCCAGGGTGGAGCGAAGAATCATGTAATCGTTCTTCCCGACGCCGACATGCCAATGGCCACGCAAATCATCAGCGATAGCGCTTTCGGATGCGCCGGCCAGCGTTGTCTCGCCGTTTCGGTCGCCATAACGATCGGCGAAGCGCAGAAAACGTTCCGCGATTCCATCGCCGATACCGCTTCCAATCTAAAGGTCGGTAACGGGCTTGAAGATGGCATACAGATGGGACCAGTGATCACGCCCCAAAGCAAAGAGCGCGTCGAATCGCTCATTGCGCTGGGCGAAAAGCAAGGCGCCAAAGTTCTCCTCGACGGACGCAACGCCAAAGTCCCGCACCACGAGAAAGGCAACTTCATAAATCCCACGATTCTCGATAACGTCCCCGCCACCAGCGATCTCGCCGACACTGAAATCTTCGGCCCCGTGCTCAGCCTCGTTCACGCCGACAATATGGACGAAGCGCTCGCCTTCCTCGAACGCAGCGCCTACGGCAACCAGGCGTCGCTCTTCACATCGAGCGGATCGGCCGCGCGCCGCTTCCGCTACGAAGCCCCCGCCGGAAACATTGGCATCAACATCGGAGTCGCCGCGCCCATGGCCTACTTCCCCTTCAGCGGATGGAAGAACAGCTTCTTCGGCGATCTCCACGGCCAGGGCCGCGACGCCATCGAGTTCTACACCGACAAAAAAGTGGTAGTCGAACGCTGGGCCAAAGAACACAGCCGAAAATTCTAGGCGCTCAACAGAGAAGAACATGAAACTTCTCACCCCAGAGTCACAGAGACACAGAGAAATCGAAAACGAGAAAGACCCTCGGACCGCTGCGATCATCGGAGCGGCGATCGAGGTACATCGTCAACTCGGTCCCGGTCTGCTGGAATCCGCCTACGAGCAGTGCCTTTGCCATGAACTTCATCTCCGTGGATTGCCATTCACGTGCCAAGTTGATCTTCCTGTCTCATACAAAGGCCTGCAGCTCGGTTGCGGATACAAGATAGACGTAATCGTGAATGACGAAGTAATCGTCGAATTGAAAGCCATCGAGAGAATTCTTCCGGTACACGAGGCCCAACTTCTCACATACCTGAAACTCTCAGGCAAAAAAGTCGGCCTCCTGATCAACTTCAATAGCTCATTACTAACGCAAGGAATCATCCGAAGAGTCCTATAAAGGTTTTCTCTGTGTCTCTGTGACTCTGTGGTGAATGATTTAAAGAGGAGATAATGACCACTACTGTTGCAAGCCCGTCCATGACTGGCAAAGAAATAGTTGATCTCTCCCGCAAGCACACGCTCTACGAGTGGTCTGCGCAATCGAAGGTCGATCCCATTCCTGTCGCCAGCGCCAAGGGGATTTACTTCTACACGCCGGAAGGGAAGCGCTTCATCGATTTCAACAGCCAGCTTATGTCCGTCAACATCGGACACGGCGATCCGCGTGTCATTCAGGCCATCAGCGATCAAGCCGCAACACTGGCCTACGCGAATCCGTTCATGGCCACCGAGGTCCGCGCCCGGCTTGGGGCGAAGCTGGCCGAAATCACTCCCGGCGATATCGACACCTTCTTCTTCACCAACGGCGGAGCCGATGCCAATGAGAATGCCATCAAGCTCGCGCGCTTCTTCACTGGACGCCACAAGATCATCGCCCGCTACCGCTCCTATCACGGCGCAACCGCCGGCGCGATCACCCTTACCGGCGACCCGCGCCGATGGGCCGCCGAGCCGGGTATTCCCGGCGTCATACATGTGCTCGATCCTTACCATGGCATCGAGCGCGGATGGGAATCCGCCGAGTCTTCGCTCGCCATGATCGAAGAGACTATTCAGCTCGAAGGTCCGCATACGATTGCGGCGTTTATCCTCGAGCCCGTGACTGGAACCAACGGCGTCCTCGTTCCTCCGGATGGATATCTCGAAGGGTTGCGCCGGATCTGCGACAAGTACGGCATATTGATGATCGCCGATGAAGTGATGTCCGGCTTCGGACGAACCGGTGCGTGGTTCGCGGTCGATCACTGGAAGGTCGTTCCCGACCTGCTGTGCATGGCCAAGGGATTGACTTCCAGCTATCTTCCTCTCGGCGCGGTCGGCATGCGGCACCACATCGCGCAGCATTTTCAGGACAAAGTTTTTTACGGAGGCCTCACTTACAACAGCCATCCCATGGGATGCGCGGCCGCGCTGGCGACCATTCGCGTGTATGAAGAAGATGGGCTCATCGACAACGCCAAAAAAATGGGCGCGATCCTGAAAGAGCTGGGAGCGGAGTTGCAGGCGAAACACCCGTCTGTCGGCGCCTTCCGCTCGATCGGATTGTTCGGCATCATCGAACTCATTCGCAATCGCAAGACGCGCCAGCCCCTGGCCCCGTTCAACGGAACCTCCGACGAAATGGCTGCCCTCGGCCGCTTCTTCCGCGAGCAAGGGCTCTACACCTTCGTCCGCTGGAACACTTTCTTCACTAACCCTCCGCTCTGCATCGACGAGCAGCAGCTGCGCGAGGCATTTGCCATCATCGACGGCGGGCTGAAGATTACCGATAAGGCTGTCGTCGACTAGTACCGAGTACCGAGCGCCGAGTACCTAGTGCCGTAAACAACGAAGATCGTGTGGCGCGGACACTCTTGTCCGCGTCTTTCCATCTGCACGGCGGCCAACGCCTCTCCGCTCATTCCATGATGAGTCATTCCGAACGCCCCGCAGGCGGATGAGGAACCTGCTGTCCGTCGGTAAGCGGCACGACTCGCCCCTGCGGACTACCGCTACTCTGTCATCCTCAGCGAAGCGAGACATTGGCGAAGCCAATGGCCCGCGTAGTCGAAGAGCCTGCCCTGAGCGAAGCCGAAGGGACCCCTGCCAGTTGGCACGACCATCGGCCTCGCAAGGGATTTCCGCCACGATTCGAGTTTTGTCCCCGCTCGCCGCGACCGCAGTCAAGAAAGTGTGGAAGATCTGAGCGCAGGGAAGCGGACAACCGGCGACCGGTCGGGTTCAATCCTTTGCGCCCGTTGCAAGAGGGCTGCGGGAACCCCCAAGTGAGATAAAATCCACAGCCCTCTGTGACATCCGACCTTGCAGACCACTGCAATTCATCGCATCATTGCCCAAGCCAAGGCAGTAGCGAGTTCGCGCAGCGATTCCTAACTCCTTTGTTTGACGTATTTTGACCCGTAACCCCTTTGAAGGACGCTTTTTACAAGAAATCGCCTTCGTAAAGTGATGATTCCAATAGCTAGGGGGGTATAGGGGGGCTGTTATAAGAAAGTAAACTGGCTGGTCCGGCGGCTCAAAGCCGCCGATTTATTTTTTGGGCTGAATTACAACCGGTGGCGCTTGCAAACGAACAGCAGGTTCCTCGCCGGGCTTTCAGCCCGACTCGGAATGACATCATGAAGGGAGTCTGATCGCGACGGTAAAGCGCTCTTCCAGAAAACTGCACAGCGACGAGAGCTATCCGCGCCAGATGCGCTGCTGAACATCGAGGGAGGTGAACATGACGGGTTCGTGGTGGACGGTGGTGGCGTGGCGGTTGATCGCAGTGGCGGCCTGGGTGCGGAGGTTGCCGTCGCGTGCATCGAAGTCGAGGGTGCTGACGTGGTGGGCGCAGTGGGAGCACGTAAACTTCATGCCCCCCTTTACGCGGGCGATGGTGTAGAAGCGCTTCACAGTTTCGAGTGTAGTCTTTTGGCGGGGAAGCGATAGGCACGGGGGTGGGGCAGCGAAGGTAATGAGGGGGTGAGTGAGTTCTAATGTGGGGATGGCAAGGACAAACCTGGCCGGTGGTTGAAACTCCTTGCGAGGCTGAAGGAGGGAATTGCGGTTAGGGATCCCTTCGGCTTCGCTCAGGGCAGGCTCTTCGACTACGGAGGTGCTTCGCATTCGCGAAGCAGCTCCTCCGCTCAGGATGACAGGGCTTGGCAGTACGAGGCGCATGTAGACATCATTTTGCGAGGCGGTTGTATTTTTTCAGGACTTCGCGGAGCTTATCGTGGGGCAAGGCAATTACCTCGTGGTCGTCGATGCCTTTCATGGTTTCGGCGGCGACCATGGCGTTGATTACAGCTTCTTCGGTGACCTGGACGGTTGCCAGAAAAATGGGATCGAGGGAGTCGTTGGGTAGCATGGTTAGCTGGTGCAGACCCTTGCTGCCGACCGCGCCGGGGTTGGCGGTGGAGAAGGCGAGGAAAATGTCTCCCGAGCCGTCGCCGGAGTAGCTGCCGTCGCGGCCCAGACCGAGAGAAACTTTCTTGGCGACACGCTTGAGTTGCGTCGGTATGAGTGGAGCGTCGGTGGCGACGATGACGATGATGGATCCGGTGTCGCTGCCGTAGGCTGGTTTCTCGGGAATTTCTTTGCCGACGGGAACTCCGGCAATGCGGAGTTGGTCCCGGCGTCCGTAATTACATTGCACGAGGACGCCAACGGTGTAGCCGCCTTCCTTGACGCTGAGCACGCGGGATGAGGTTCCGATACCGCCCTTGAACTCGTTGCACACCATTCCGGTGCCGCCGCCGACGTTGCCCTCTTCGACGGGGCCGGTGTGGGCTGTGTCGAGAGCATGAAAGGCGTCTTCAGCGTGGACGTGGAATCCGTTGATGTCGTTCAGCCAGCCGTCCCAGGTTTCGGCCACGACGGGCAGCGACCAGAAATAGCCTTCCATATCAGGGCCGCCGTGCTTGACCTTCCACGCGATGACGGCGTCGCGGACGATGCCGACGCTATGAGTGTTCGTGATCATGACAGGACTGTTGAGAAAACCGGAGTCTTCAACCCAGGTAGTGCCGGTCATCTCGCCGTTGCCATTGAGCGTGAACCAGGCGGCGAAGACGGCGTCGTTGCTGGTTTTTCCGCGGGGATGGATGGCGGTGACGCCGGTGCGGACGGGTCCGGTGCCGACTACGAGCTTGCCGCTGCCGGAGATGAGCGTGGCATGGCCGACCTCGACGCCCTTCACGTCGGTGATGGCGTTGTTGGGGCCGGGAGTCCCATCGAAGGGAACGCCGAGGTCGCGGGCGCGGGGTTTGGTTTGGGCAGCGGCCGCGAGTGTTAACGCGAGCAGAGATGCCAGGACAACGAACTTCGGCGTCCTCTGACGCGAAAACATGGGACGTGAGATTGAAGCGGACATGCGGCCTCCGATGAAGGGACAAGTATATAAGCCGCGAGCGTGGTTGGTTTCCAGGCACCGGCAGACCAGACGCAGAGAGAGAACAACGTGAGACCGGGAACCAGCATCGGAATAAGGTCTGATAATTTAATAGCGGGAGTAGAATCCGATGAGAAGGATGTTTCGCGGGAGAGAAATGGACGCCTGGAAAAAAGCGCTGGTGGCTGGGTCGGTTACCGCGGCAACGGTTTTGTTTATGAAGAAGAAGTACCCCGCGGGCGTTTTGGCCACGGGAGTTGCGCTGGCGGTGCTTGCGGCGGAGTATCCGGAGAAATTTGAAAGGGTGCGCAGGTCGCTGCCCGACTATTTTGACCGTGGCATGCGCGTGATGGATATGGCCGGTCGCGCCGGGCAGAGGATTTCTGATCGCGGTCTTGACTGGGGAGAGCTGGGGATTTAACTGCGGACCTCTGACCACCGACCTCGGCCAAACCGTCCTTGTCGAGTGCCTGGCGCACGATCCGAGTTCGCTACTCGATGCCGAGCTGTTTGCGGGCCTCGGGGCTCAGGCGTTCGGGGGTCCAGACGGGTGTCCAAACCACGTTGACGGTGGCATTGCGGACGCCGGGCAGTTGTTCGACACGCGACTTGACCTGGGCGCTGATGTTGACGTGTTCAGGGCAGCCGGGCGAGGTCAGGGTCATATCGACCGAGACATCTTGCTTGGCTTGTTCGGGATCCTCGGCGGGCGCGGGTTCAAAGTTTACTTTGTAAATCAGGCCGAGGTCGACGATGTTGACGGGGATCTCGGGGTCGTAGCAGCTCTTCAATGCGCTCAGGACATCTTGTTCGGTGACAGTCGACATTCAATTCCTCGATCTGGAAATTGCTCTCCCTTCAGTTTAACCCACTTCGATCGGATGGAGTTTTCCAAGCATGATGGGTGAAGAAGCAAAGAAGAGGATTCAAATCGCTCTGGCGCTTGCGGTTGTGGTTGCTGGGCTGCGCGCGGGCTACATCCTTTATGAGCGGCACGAGGACTTTGTCGCCGCGCAAAGGGCGAAGCAGGCGAAAGATGCCGGTTATTCGAATGCCGACTATTATGTGATGCCGAAGAAGCTGCATCCTTACGATTTGAAATCGGCGCAGCAATTGACCCAGCAACCGGTATGGGTAAAGGAGGGATACCGCTATACGTATTACCGGTACGTCCCGGTGGTGAAGAGCGTCGATTTTGCGCATGAAGCCGGATTGCTGGGTCCGATTGAGCGGCTGGATATAAAGGATGTGATGGCTGTGCCCGCGCCGGGCGGGAGGAAGCAGGTTGTCGCCACATTTGAGAAAGATCAACACAGTTTTGCAGTGCCGGTTGGATTCGAGAGTGAGGGCGGGCAGTACAAGATTTATTCCGATGAGATGTTTTATGTGGAAGATCCGCATGACCTCTACAAACACTGGCCGCCAGACATTTGGCAGGCGGTGGCACAGCATGAAGTGAAGCCGGGGATGAAGGAGTTGCAGGCGGATTTCGCGGTGGGGATGGGCGTGCCGGATGCGGGGGCGTCATCGGCTGAGAAGACGGTGCGATATCCGAATGGTGGGAAGGCGCTGGTCGTGGTTTATAGCGGAGGGAAGGCTGCGGAGGTGAAGGCAGGGGGGTAGGGTGTTCGCTCGAATGATCGGAATCGAAGGTCAAAATCAAAATCTTTACCACAGAGGACACAGGGGTACACAGAGGCTGTACCCCCTTGTCTTTTGAATTTTATTGCCACTCCCCTTTTTATTTCACTGCAGCGAGGGCTCGCGAGACTTCCGCAATGTCCGGCACCACGGGGATGTCGTAGTTTTTCTGCCAGGCCAGCTTGCCGTCGCGACCGATGATGAAGATCGCGCGGCCCGTAATTGCCTTTGTCTTCGAGATAGACGCCGTACTTGGCGGCGACTGCGCCTCGGGGCTGGAAGTCGGCCAATAGCGGGTAGTGAATGCCCATCTTGTCGGCATAGGCCTTGTGCGACCATACGCTGTCCACGCTGAGGCCGAGGACTTGAGCGTCGAGATCTTCGAATTGCTTCTTGTCGTTGACCATGCAGGCGTGCTCTTTGGTGCAGACCGGGCTCCAGTCGAGGGGGTAAAACACGAGGACGACATTCTTCTTGCCCTTGTAGTCGCTGAGTTTTATTTCCTTCTGATCCTGGTCTTTCAAGGTGAATTCCGGCGCGGGCGCGCCGATGGTAGGTGACATGATTCCTCCGAATTTTCTTTAGGATTATTTCTGACTTCATCATAAACGAGTTGGAGGGAACGGAGTGGGATCGAATCCTGTGATAGAAACCCTGGAATCATCTGATGTGATATGAAGTGCAAAAGGGATCCTTCGACTGCGGTCAAGATGACAGAGTGCGGGAATTCATTTCACGATTGGGGATTTGTCATCCGCTTGTCTTTCTTCATCGGCGTGGATTTTGCCGTCGTCCTCGGCATAGAAAGAACGGTGGGTGGCGTCGATTTGCCGGGGCATCATGCTAAGGATGTAGCTGTCTTTTTTTCCCTGAAAACTGACGGTGTAGTCTCCACGGTCGGCGTTCACCATGCGCTTGGTGAATGAACCGGAGTGGACGAGTTCGGCAAGGGATGTGGCGAAGTGGTCGTACTGTTTGTTGAACTGGCGCTGGGCGCGGATGACGACTCGCATGTAGGCGAGGGCTGCCGCCTCGGAATCAGAACGGGCGGGGTCGCCGGTGAATTTCGGCTTGTACTCCGCGGCTGGTGTTTGCGCCGAGAGGTGTGCAATCAGCATGGGTGCGGTTAAACCTGCGAAAACAAAAGCTGCGATGAGGGCGGCCGCGCCAACGAAACTTTTTGTCATTCTGAAATTTCTCCGAGAGTTGGTCGAAGGCCTGGATTCAACTGCCAACATCGGCTGGTTAAAGGGGGTTTGGTCCTTCCTTTTCATGTTACTCCCGTAATTTAACTTCAGTCATCTTCTGTTTGCACGGGAGGCGATTACCGCTATGCTTCTAGCTACGTAACTACGCCCACAGGGAAACCTATGAAAGCAGCAGTAGCGAGGAAACCGGTCATCAAAATCGCCGTGGTGGAGAGCGATCCGCTTAGATTTGTGGGATTTCGCGCCTTGTTCGACACCGAACCAGAGTTCGAACTGATCTCCGCCAGCCTGCCAGAGATTTCCACGTTACAAGATGTGGACCTGATTCTTCTGGGAAACCGCTCCGGCCAAAATTTGTTCGATGTAATGGCGAGCCTGAAGGCGACGCGGCCCGATCTGCGCATCATTGTGACCGGGTCGGGAGTGGATGAAGAGACCATTCTGAAAGCGATTGCGTCTGGCGCGAAGGGCTATGTCGACGAGGCGGCATCGCCGGCGGAATTTGTGCAGGCGATTCGAATCGTCAGCCAGGGATCGGTCTGGGCGCCGCGCAAAGTTCTATCCATGTTCATTGAGCGCGTTTCGTCTGCGCCGGGCAGGATTTTTCCGGCTGGCCGCGTGACCTTTACGGACCGTGAAAAGGAAGTATTGGAGATGCTGGTGGCGGGCCGCTCCAACAAAGAGATTGGGGCTCAATTGGGAATCGAGGAGCGTACGGTAAAAGCGCATGTGGCGAAATTGATGAGAAAAGTGGGCGTGCAGAACCGGATTGCGCTCTCCGTGCATGCCATTACGCATTCACTGGTAGCAGCGAAGTAGAAATCTTAGGCAAGTCGTGACCTCGGTTACTTGTGGACAGTGACCTCGGTTATCTTGTGGGGGGAGCGGGTCCGACGCATACTCGGCTCACCTACCACAGAACCTGGGAGACGGGGTTGGGAGTGGCGATTAGGGTCACCACTTTCGACCCCGATTTTTTTGCTCCCGCGCCAGGCCAAAACTGACTTACGGCGTGTATTCCCAGACCACGCCCCCGCTGTTGGTCCCACCGTAGGTTGTGATTCCGTAGAGATTACCAGCCGGGTCGACCACCGGAAAGCCGTCCGGCCACTTCCCGTCGTTCCCGTCGAAAGTGTGCAGCGTTGATTCGGAAAATGTGCCGTCCGGGTTCGGCGAGAGTTGAAAGAGCACGCCGTCGCCGCTGGCCTGGAGTCCCGACCCTCCCTGCTGGGCGTCGCCATAGATTTTGCCTCGTGAGAGAATAATGCCTTCCGGAAAGGCACCGTCGGAATAGCCGGTGAAGGCGTATAGAACGCTTAAGCTGTATTTGCCGTTCGTTTGGCGAGAAAGCTTGAAAATCTCGCCGCAACCCTCGGCACCGATACCGGTCTGGCAATTGGGGATGCCGTCGTTGAATGCGGCGCCGTAAATGTTGCCGGATTTGTCAAAAACGATGTTGCCAGGGTCGCCGCCGTCGGAGCCGGAGCCAAAATAATAAACCAGCGATTGCGTCCATAGACCGGACGTGTGAGGCACGAGTTTAAAGATTACGCCAGGGCCGCTCTGGCCTTCGAAGCCGCTCGGAGGTCCGCTGGAACTGACGTAAAGATTGCTAGCTTTGTCGAATGCCAAAAACGCCGGGCCAAAGGCATCAAACTTGCCAGTGAAGACCGAGAGCAACCGGAACTTCCACTGGGTGCCTTCGGGAGAAAGTTCAAACACAGTCCCGCAGCCTTGGTAGTCAATCTGGCAGACGGAGTTCGGATTGCTGTCGCCGCCGCTGGCCGTTGTCCCATAGAGTTTGCCGGCGTTATCGAAGACCAGGTTGTTGCCGGGCGCTGCGCCGTCCCTCCCGCCAGTGAAGGAATAGAGGACCGTTTCCTTCCATGTCGATCCGCTGCCACGCGTGAGCTTATAGACTACTCCCTGGCCATGTGTACCCCCACCTGCCGCCACTCCGTACAGGCTACCATCCGATCCGATGACGGGAGGAGAACTGGGATATCCGCCGTCCTTCCCTTTGGTAAATGTATAGAGCACATTGGCCTGCCACGCGCCATTCGATCGGTGGAGCTGGTACACAGCCTGGCTGTAATACGCGACACCATACAAATTTCCGGCGGCGTCGAGCGTCAGTCCGTTATAAGGATTGGCCGGTGCAGCCGGACCAAAGTTGAATAGCGTGGTTTCCGTCTGCGCATGAGCGAAGGTTGGCACTGCAAAGGCAAAGGCCAAAAAAGCAATGAGCAGAATTTGCGAACGTGTAAAGATCCGGGGACGCCTGGGAAACGACATGGAAGTATCTCCTTTTGAAAGTAACGGACGGCCCATTGTGCGGAGCCAGACGGGGGAACAAAGGTGGCGCAAGTATAGCACACGGGGGCTCCGCGAGTTCTGCGCCGCGCAGAGTCTGGCACATGTTGGCCGGAGAGTTACGTCAAACCACAATGCTCTCGGAACCGGCGCCCTTCTTTGATTTACAATCCTAGCGTCGACTCCGAAAATTAGCGAGGGATGGCGAGGAACCATGAAAAAAGTTGTGTTGCTGGTAGTGGTTGCATCTCTATGTGCACTGGCGGTTGCTGCAGGCGATGAAACGAAAGAAAGCAAAGCGGCGGACCGTGTGGAGGCGGCGGCGCAGGTGCTGAACGAGATTCAGGGGACGCCGGATAAAGGTATCCCGCAAGAAGTGTTGAGCAACGCGGAGTGCGTGGCGGTGGTGCCTTCCATGTTGAAAGGCGGTTTTATTGTAGGGGCAAAATATGGGCGCGGGCTTGCGAGCTGCCGCACGCCGAAGGGATGGAGCGCGCCTGCATTTTTTGTGGTTACTGGCGGCAGTTTTGGCTTTCAGATCGGCGGGCAGGCGGTTGATCTCGTAATGCTCGTCATGAATAAAGATGGGATGAAGCATTTATTGTCGAGTGAATTTGCGCTGGGCGCCGATGCCTCGGTGGCGGCGGGACCGGTGGGGAGGCACGCGGAGGGAAATACCGACTGGAAGATGAGAGCAGAGGTATTGACTTATTCGCGAGCGCGTGGCTTGTTTGCGGGCATCAGCCTGAATGGTGCGGTGGTGAAGCAGGATAAGGACAGCACGCGAGAGTTCTACGGCCACATGGTTTCGTTCCCGGCATCGCTGCAGGGAGAAGTCGATGCTCCCGCCGGCGCGAATGCATTTTTGACTTCGCTGGCCAAATGGGCGCAGGAAGCGGCAAAGTAAGGATGCGAGCCCAACGCGCGATTATTGCGTCGCAAAATGCGCGACGCTTAGCGCGGCTCTCTCAGGTCCTTCGCCGGGCGAAAAGCGCCCGCCTCAGGATGACAAACCAACTCATTTGACAAGTAATTTTTGACGGTGATACCGTCGCGCTTCCCTTCGAATGCGGCAGCGACTTGAGTACGCGGCAGCCTGGCCGTTCATCAAAATTCTCGGCAGTTTGCCGCGTCCGCTGGCTCGCGGCGTTGGCATTGGCCTGGCTTGGCTGGTCTATCTTCTGCATGTGAGATTGCGTCAGGTGGGCATGCGCAATCTTGCCATGGTGTTCCCAGAAAAAAGTGAGGCGGAGCGGTCGCGGATTTTGCGCGGTGAGTTCGCTTCGCTGGGGCGACAACTAGCGGAAGTGTGCCACTTTCCGAAATACACGCTGGAGAACGTCGAACAAGTCGTGGTGTATGACGGCTTTGAGAACTATCAGCGCGCCCACGCGGGCGGTAAGGGCGTACTTTTGTTCGCGGGACACTTTGGCGGCTGGGAGCTCTCCTCGTTTGTGTTGTCGATGCATGGGCACTGGATGCACGTGATCATGCGCGGCATGGACAACGTTTATCTGGGGCGGCTGATCGAGCACTATCGCACTATGCACGGCAATAAGGCGGTCGACAAAGACGACTTTGTGCGCGGGTTGCTCTCGGCGATGAAGGCAGGAGAAGTTGTCGGCATGTTGATGGATACGAACATGACTCCGCCGCAGGGAATTTTTGTGGATTTTTTTGGCATCCCGGCGTGCACGGCGAGTGGGCTGGCGCGGATTGCGCTGCGCACTGACGCGGCGGTGGTGCCGACGTTCACGATCTGGGATGAGGCACTCGGGAAATACCGGCTGCGCTTCGACCCAGCGGTAGAGTTGGTGCGCACGGGAGAGCTTGAGGCCGACATCAAGGCCAACACACAGAAATTTACCTCCATCATTGAGGAGTACGTGCGGAAGTATCCCGAGCAGTGGCTGTGGGTGCATCGGCGGTGGAAGACGCGGCCGCCGGGGGAAGCGCCGTTGTACTAGAGCGAGGTTACGGAGAGCGGCGCGGCAGAAAATCACACGCCAAAGTCATACGTCCGAACCACCCCCCTGTTTCAACGCCGGATCAGACCAACAAATTGGGAACCGCATGCCGTGGGATGCATGAGCTATTCCGCCAGATGCGGTCCCCGAGACGGCTACCCGCGATGCAGGAATGCCTCGTAGCCTCGGCGAAAGCCGCGGCGATAATCCTCGAAAGCCCCTGGCGGCACTGGAGGATTGACGAAGCGGGGATGGCGATCAATGTCTGGCCGTTTTCCCTCGTCCACATCGCGGCGTGCGGCGGCGAATCCATCGTGAAAACCTTGCCGGGCAATTTCTGCATATTCCGGCGGTGGAGGCGGCTCCTGATATACCGGATGAGGATGGGAACATCCGGCCAGCGAGAGAGGTAACAGCAGGGCTGTCAGGGTAAGCCATTTCTTCATGTCGTGTCCTCTAGGTCGTATTTGATGTCGCGCCGCTACGAAGCGCCACGCTCCCAAGTATTAACCCCTGATCGCGAGAAGAGTTGTTGCGGAGCCGCTGTCGGATTGGATACCTACGGGCTTGCCTGCGGTATTTTGCTGCTAAAATTTATAAAATCGCACCGTGTGCAAGTCTTTCCTCCAGTCCGCGGGTTTAGACCACTGTACGTTGAGCGAACTTCCTCTTCTAGTGGCAGATCGAGCGGTTTTGCACGTAGTTGCGGAATGAGCGCAACAAATTGTGAATGGCCAGGAGGCCGCAATGAATTGCATTTCGAAGCTTGAAACGATGCTGCGGAAGTCGGGGATTCTTCTGCTTATGATGGCAGCTCCCACTTATATGTTGGGGCAACACAAGAACGAGGGTAGCAAGCCGAGCGCGCCGGAACACCACAGTGCGCCAGAACATTCGAGTTCGCCTAACCACTCCGCGCCTAGCCATTCGGCACCGAGTCACTCATCCACGGCTAGTCACGGTACGACAGGCAGCCACAGCACCACGGCCGGTCATACAGCGACATCCGGCCACACGACGACATCCAGTCACGCGGCCACAACCGGGCATTCGTCGACGGCCTCGCATTCAGCGACGACGGGTCATTCGACTACAACCGGGCGCAGCACGACAACGGGCCGCACGACTTCTTCTACTAACCGCGGGGCGTCGACGGCTCACACTGTGAGCCACACGCCGCCGGGGAGGACGGTTTCCCTAAAAGGCGGGGGGAGTGCGAGCATTCGTCCCAACGGATCGATCCGCTCGATCAACCGCAATGGCATGAGTATTTCGCACGGGGTTACTGGCGGACGGACGGTTGTGAGTGAACACAATGGCACCCGCATCGTTACCACCGGACGGGGTGGCTATGTGCAGCGGGCCTATGTGGTGCGGGGTGGACGAACCTTCGTCTCGCGAACTTATGTAGTGGGTGGCGTGGTCCGCGTGGGCGTGTACCGCTCTTACTTTTGGGGCGGACACGCTTACTATGGCTGGCACCCTGGTTTCTGGTTCCATCCGGGATTTTATGCCTGGGGCTTTCACCCTTGGGGAGCTCCAGTTTATTGGGGCGTCGGAGCCTGGGGTTGGGGAGGGCCGTGGTGGGGCTTTTATGGCGGATGGTGGAATCCTTATCCCTACTATGCAGCTCCCGCGTTCTGGCTGACGGACTATCTGATCTCTTCGGAGCTGCAGTCGGCTTATGCAGCGCGTGCTGAGGCTCATGCGGACGAAATGGCAGCTGATGCCCAGGCGAGTGGTGACGCAGGCGGCGGAGGTGGCGGCGGAGGAGGTTCTGCTCCGGCAGCTTCCAATGGTGTGACACTCACTCCAGAGGTGAAGGAAGCCATCGCCGAGGAGGTGAAGGCCCAACTGGCTGCGCAGCAGGCAGAGGCGAGTCAGAGCGGAGGTCAAGCGCAAGCGGCAGCACCGGGAGCAGCGCCAGCCCCGGCGGGTGGCGATGTTCCTCCGGCGCTGAATCCAGCAATGCGTACTTTCGTGGTGGATACGGGCGTCACGGCGGTGGCGAACGGGCAGGAATGTGGCTTGACGGGCGGTGATGTGCTTACACGCATCACAGACACCCCAGACGCGGACCAGATGGTGAACGTCAGCATCGGGGCCAGCAAGAAGGGCGACTGCGCCACTGGACAGACGGTGGCGGTTAAAGTCGACGACCTGCAGGAGATGTACAACCACTTCCAGGAACAGCTCTCCGCCGGTATGAGTGAGCTGGCCAAGAAGCAGGGTACGGGCGGGATGCCGGCAGCTCCGGATACCGGTACGACGCCTTCGGATGTGCCACCTCCGCAGGCCGATGCCAGCGCAGCGAAGGCCCTGCAGGACCAGCAACAAGCGGCCGACCAGACCGAGACTCAGGTCAAACAGGAAACCGCTGCGGCGCCTGGAGGTACGCAATAATTTAAACGGCAGTCGCAACGGTTGAAGGCGAAGGGAGCGTCGGCTAACGACGCTCCCTTCTGTCATTCAGGGCGAATGTTAGTGGTGGTCGTTGTTGTGATGATCTCGATCATCGGGATGAGCATGGCGCCAGTTCCAGTATTCTGACTGCTCTCTTTTTTTCGACTTAGAGTATTCGTGAGAATCCCTGTGGTTTTCTGTGAGGTACTGGTTCCATGCGCGATTCTCGTTGTCGTCCCAGTTGTGATAATCCCTGTGCCGTCTATCGTAAACGCGGACTTGAAGGCCGGCCTCTTGCGGTGTGGGCATGGCCATGATTGAGAGTGGAGCGGCAAAGGCTGCGGTGAGGAAAAACGATGCGATGTAATGATGTGGTCGGTGCATGTGGTCTCCAAGGTCAGAATGTCCCGCGGTGCGAAAAATGCGGCAGTTATGAGTGTGCTCTGGGATCCGGTGGATTAATGTCCCTTATAGCTCATACTGCGGCGTGAGGTGTGAGTGCTGTCTGGCAGCTAGCCGCCCTGTAACGTGAAATTAACTTGAAGGTCGAGCCGGGATGTTAGGATGGGGAAATTTTCGCGCCGCTTAACAGGAGACGGCAGAGCTATGGCACCAGATAATTCGTTCCACTGTGAAGTTGAGAAGTTGAAAGAGAAGGATGAACACGGGAACCAGGTCACTGTCGTCAAGTGTCACGGAAGGCTGATTAGCGGAACCGCGAGTGCGGTCAAAGAAGCGGTGAAGCCCCTTATACCCCTGGGCGGTCGCATAGTGGTCGACCTGGGAGATGTCAGTCAGTTGGACAGTTCGGGCCTCGGAACGCTGGTGGGCCTGAAGGCTTCAGCGATTAATCAAGGCCTATGCATCCTTGAACTCGCCAACATGACGCCGCGCGTGCTGGAGCTGCTGCGGCTGACTCGTCTGACGCAGCTGTTCTCGTCGTAAAGTGCCAACGCTTTGACTTCATCCCATTTTGGCTTCATCTAACTGGGCGCAATGCAAGTGCGGCGGTGCTTCGTTGCGGGCCTGATTTGGCGGCGGATGTTTTTCTTCGCTTTGGTGAAATGAACGAACTGGTAACTGTCGAAAGATCCCAATTACGCTCAAGACCCCTCAATGAGCGCTATCGAATGGTTTCGACAGTCAACCCAAACGCTTGCCCAAGGAGGATGAAGTCAACACTGCGGCCCACATCACAGCGGCGCGATGCGATCAAGCTTTGCGCCGGCGGGCGCAGCTTGTCCGACAAAGTGAGCAGAAATCGGCCATTGACGAGCCTCTCGGACAATGGCAAAATTCCAGTCTTGGATCGCCATGCAGAAGCTGACTATCGAAAACGCCGCGAAAAAACCCACACGGCGCAAAACGACTTCGCTCAATCGGAGCCTCGATAGAAGGCTTGCCGCTTACATTGCTTCTGGGAGTGCCGCCGGTGTCGGCGTTCTTGTGCTTGCGCAGCCTGCCGAAGCTGAAATCGTCTACACAGCGACTCACACAAGGATTCACGACGGCGATCCAAACACGCTTCTAGACCTTAATAATGACGGGATCGCCGATTTCGAGTTTAATCACTATAGCTCTTCCGTCAGATGGCTCTACATTTTTGGCGCAACCAACAGCAATAGTATCTTGCTGGTTCAAGGGTGGGCCGCCGACCTCGTTAAGGGCATCCTGATTGGCCCCAAGCGGCAGTTTAGCGGTTCTCCCCAATTAATGGCCGAGTCCTACGCTGGAACAACCCTCGGCGACTGGAATCGTGTTCAGAACCGCTATCTGGGCCTGCGTTTTCAGATCGACGGCAAAACTCATTAGGGTTGGCCCGCATTACAGTCCGCGGAAACGGGGGCTATGATGCCATCATCACCGGATATGCCTACGAAACTGTGCCGGACCGGCCGATCGTTTCCGGCCAGACGACGGGTACGTATTCAGGCGACGACCTGAATGCTTCTGCGTCTTCGCCAGCAACAGATCTTGGAACCTTGGCACTCGGGGCCGCCGCGAAGAAGTGAGCGCCTAAGCTGCGCGGCTTTGTGATAGCCCTGCGGTGCCGACGATACCAGCCTCGCGTGTTGCGCAAAAACTCCTGTCGGATACCCATCGGCGGATAGGCGGAATGATTGGCGATGAATCGCGATTTCACTCGGTGACGCAGGTCGGTCAGTTCTCACGAGTACCAAAGGGCCGTTCTACGGCAGTGCAGTAATGTCCTCTGGCTATAGCTTTTTCCAGTCAGTTAACGCCACCAATTCATCGAGGATTTCCTGCAATCGCTGAAGGCGACGTTCATGATCCCCGGCTGCGCCCGGTATCTTTTTTGTGCCGCCCCGGATGTACAGTCGGTTCGCTTCACTAATTTGCGCTATTTCCTCTCGCAATTTTACGATTCGCTCTTTGACGGGATTCTGCATGAGATAGGTTAACAAAAGCGTCCCAGGGTACACGGTTGCTTGTTAAGCTGCCTTTGCATCACTCTTGGAGTCTCGGCTACCAACCAAGTCTTGTCGAAGATGCTCCACTTGTGCCGCTGCTTCTTTGATTTGCTCCGCATATTCCTGCCCGTGTCGTGGCAGAAACCCTCCGTAATTTTCCAGCAGCAACTGAAAAATCGTGTTGATGGTATTGATATTGGAACGCACTGGACCGGCAAGGGCAGAGGTAAGTCTTTCCAGCTGCAAATCCCGCTCGGCTAATTCTTGTCTACTCTGGCTGGCTTCTGCTGCAAGCACCCGCACGTGTTGGCGTACCAGCCCGAACAGGCAGGCTGCCAGTAGAAGCAAAATCAAATTGACAACGACGGTCACCCGAACAGCATGTTTCAGGGTGGCAATCCTCTCGCCGTCAAGTCTCGCGAAATTGCTGCTTTCTGCCGACGAGAGGGAGGAAACGATGCGGCGAATCTCATCCATGTAGTTTTCACCTTCGTTTGTATCCATAAGCCTGAATGAGCGAAGGCGATATCCCTGTTGGCGCAAGCCAATGGAGCGCTCCATCTCATCCTGCTTTGAGTTGGCCAAAGTCTCCAACTGCGACTCCAGCGCTTGTTCAGCCTGCGTCCGTTTAGCGAGCGCCGCACGAAGACTGGCAAAATCGCCTTCGCTCCTTGCCTTCGCGTCCGTATAGGGCTGCAAGTAGGAGGGGTTGGCGGTAAGCAGGTATCCGCGCTGACCTGTTTCCTTATCGGTCAAGTCTTTCAAAACCGCTGAAAGTTCCGCCTGGAGCGCGGAGCTTTCCAGGGTTAGTGCCGCAACGCTGTGCATCTGTTTTAAATGGTTGACGGCAAGGTAGGCATTGAATGCCATGAGAGCGAGTAATGCCGGAATCCCTATTTGCAGAGCAACTCTTCGAATCATCCTAGCTCCTGCTGATTGTTCTTAGTGGATGATAGGCCGATTCAGCCCAACAATGCGTTATCTCTAATGAACCTGATAATTGCAACCTCTCGTAGTCCTGCCTTGCGGAACCGGAGGCTGCAAGGGGAACAGCCCTGCCCGTAGCTTCCCAAGACTACTTCGTAGGTTCCCAGCCCTCTGGCAGCATATCGAACGCCAGCGTGTCACGGTAGGCGTACTGATTGCCTTCCAGTACTGTCACCGGCGTCAGCATATGCCAGACGCGATCATCGTCGAAGACGTAACACTCGCCCGCTTCGCGCATGGTGAAGCGATCGATTTCGTGTTTGTCATTGTCGGTTATGACGACTTCGCCACCCTGAGCGCCGCAGCGGCCCAGTAGATGCGTAGCGATGTACTTTTCCCCGTCTTTATGTAAACCCGGCGGGCTGGTGTCGCAGGGCCGACCTGGCGTAGCTGTGAATCTTATTAGATGGACGTTTACCAGGCACCTGGTACCCACTGCCGAGAGCGGCAGGTATTGAAGGTGGTGGGCAATCATCTTGCGAACGCCTATGGAACCGGCGATTGCCGGAGGCAGCGGAGCGTATTCTCGCGGCTGGCCGCCGATTGTCGTGTTGTACTTCTTCAGCTGCACATAAGGCGTGGTCTCTTCGCTCAACCAGACCCTTACACCACCCCCAACAATCTCGGCGCGGGCACGATTTAAGGAACGATACCTGTCGCCCCCTTCATAGTACTTATCCCTTGGAATGGACCAGGCTGCGTGGGATAACTCTTCCAGCGAGCGCGCTACGTCTTCGTCAACTCTTAGCGGCTGGCGGCTAAACCCGCGCTCGACGAGGTCGTTTCGCGACCTCGCATTCGTTGCCACCGGAATAAAGCTATCTTGATCCATGGTGCTCCTGACAAGGCTTGACGATTGATGGGAATTTGCTTCGTTTACCTCAAGAACGCTGGCGATTTTACACCTATCCTGCGGTTCACGATAACCTGGAGAGGGCAGCTCCGACTGTTGGCTGTGACGTGGCACACGAAGAAGTGTGACACCCGTCACAGAGTCGTCGTGGATCGCGCGGCTATAAGACAGGCATGCGAAATCCACAGTCGATCACCCGCCACGCAACAGGTCTCGGAGTCAGCGCTTTCAGTACTCTTTGCACAGTCGCAATCTCGCTTATCCTCTTCGTGCCCGAGGCTTCTGCAATTCCCAGTTACTCCCGCCAGACAGGACTTCCGTGTGCCTCCTGCCACTACGCTCCACCCGAGCTGAATCCTTTTGGCAGACAATTCAAACTGGAAGGCTACACCTTCACCACCAAGGCTCAGGTGACCGATGAAAAAAAAGATCACAATGCCGTATTGCAACTATTGGAGGCATTTCCGCTTTCTATCGTCTTCGACACGTCTATCACGGCGACCAAGTCACCCCAGCCTGGAACGCAAAATGGCAATTTTCAATTTCCCCAGGATGTATCCCTTTTCTTAGCCGGCGCCTGGACCAGCCACATTGGCAGCTTCGTGCAGGTCACCTATGACAGCCAGGGAGACCATTTTTCCTGGGACAATACCGACATCCGTTATGCCAATCACGATGGGAAGCTGTTTGGAAAGCCGG
>Ga0210400_10001307_pt1 | contig 24881 bp, 21 predicted proteins | sample IncBWH26MmetaG_FD_155456 | JGI IMG/M metagenome (GOLD analysis project Ga0210400, IMG submission 155456) | Forest soil microbial communities from Barre Woods Harvard Forest LTER site, Petersham, Massachusetts, United States - Inc-BW-H-26-M | ecosystem: Environmental > Terrestrial > Soil >...
CAGCAATAGGCGCAACGCCTGGCCGCGCGGGCTCGACAATTCTGGATCGCGGTCGAGGATCAGACGCGCGTCGTCGTGTGCGACCGCGACCAGCTCCTCGTGCTGAGCGAGGTCGGCCAGACGCAGCACCGGCAATCCGCTCTGCCTTGTGCCGAGCACCTCGCCGGCGCCGCGCAGCCGCAGATCCTCCTCGGCGATGCGGAAGCCGTCCTCGGTCTCGCGCAGGATCGCGAGACGCTGCCGCGCCACCTCGCCGAGTGGCGACTGATACAGCAGAATACAGGTCGAGGGCTGGTCGCCGCGGCCGATGCGGCCGCGCAATTGGTGCAGCTGGGCGAGACCGAAGCGTTCCGCATGTTCGATGACCATGATCGTCGCGGCCGGCACGTCGATGCCGACCTCGATGACCGTCGTCGCCACCAGCAGATCGACCCCCCCGCCCTTCGGATTGGAGGCGGCGAAGGCGGCCATCGCGCGGTCCTTCTCGGCGCTTTTCATGCGGCCGTGCACCAGGCCAACCCGGCCGGGCAACATCTCCGACAGCGCGCGATGGCGCTCCTCGGCGGCGGCGAGGTCGGAGACTTCCGATTCTTCGACGACCGGGCAGATCCAGAACACCTTGGCGCCGCGCGCCAGGGCGCGGGCGATCGCGCCGCTGACCTCCTCGAAACGGTCGAGCGGCACGGTGCGAGTATCGATCGGGCGGCGGCCCGGCGGCTTCTCGGTCAGGCGCGAGACGTCGAGATCGCCATAGGCCGTCATCATCAGGGTGCGCGGGATCGGCGTCGCGCTCATCAGCAGGGTGTCGGCATCATGCCCCTTCTCGGTCAGCGCGAGGCGCTGCTCGACGCCGAAGCGGTGCTGCTCGTCGATGACCGCGAGAGCGAGGTCGCGGAATTCCACATCCGGCTGCAACAGCGCATGCGTGCCGACCACGATCGGCGTCAGGCCCGAGGCGAGGCTGGCCAGCATCGAGTCGCGGGCGCGGCCTTTCTCGCGCCCGGTCAGCAACCCGATCTCGACCCCGGCCGAAGCGGCGAGGCGCTGCAACACCGCGTGATGCTGGCGCGCCAGCACCTCTGTCGGGGCCATCAACGCCGCCTGGGCGCCGCTCTCGACCGCCTGCAGCATCGCGAGCAGCGCGACGACGGTCTTGCCGCTGCCGACATCGCCTTGCAGCAGCCGCATCATGCGCTGCGGCGCCTTCAGGTCACCGCTGATCTCGGCGAGGGCGTGGCGCTGGCTGCCGGTCAGCGCAAAGCCGAAGCCAGCTTCGGCGCGCGCCTGCAATGTACCGGTGCCGGCCAGCACGCGGCCGGGACGGCGGCGCCGGCGGGCGCGCACCAGCGCGACGGCGAGCTGGCTCGCCAGGATCTCGTCATAGGCGAGCCGCTCGCGGGCCGGCGTCGACGGCGCGAGATCCGTCTCGCTCTCGGGCCTATGTACGGCCGCGAGCGCCTCGTCCCAGCCGGGCCAATGACGGCGTGCGCGCAACGCGGCATCGAGCCAGTCCGGCATTTTCGGCAGGCGCTCCAAGGCGGCGGCGACCGCCTTTGTCACTACCCGCGGCGACAGTCCGGCGGTCAGCGGGTAGACCGGCTCGATCGCCTTGATGTGCTCGGCCTGGTCCGGCGCGACCACATAATCGGGGTGTGCGATCTGCGGCCGGCCGTTGTAGTAATCGACGGCGCCGCTGACGATACGCTCGGCGCCGACCGGCAACAGCCGCTGCAAATGGTCGCCCTTGGCGCTGAAATATATCAGGCTCAGCGTGCCGGTGCCGTCGGTGCAGTGGACCCGATAGGGGCGGCGGCCGAAGCCGGGCTCGTGACGCTCGACCCGGACTTTCAGCGTGACGACCGGGCTCGGCCAATCGCGCGGATTCAGCTCGCCGAGAGGCGGCGCCGCGCGGCGATCGACGATTCCGACCGGCAGATGCCACAACAGATCGACGACCAGCGGGCCGGCGGCGCGCTCGACCAGCCGGCCGAGCTGCGGCCCGATCCCCGGCAATACCGTGACCGGCGCAAACAGCTTGTCGAGAAGAATGGGACGCATGTTGCACAGATAATCGCGGAGGATGGCTGACGAGGCCAAGCGGGATCGCTATATCGGGTGTGATGTCTTCCCCCGATCCGGACATTCGCCGGAAGCGGCTGTTGTTTCGTGCCTGGCACCGCGGCACCCGCGAAGCCGATCTGATCCTCGGCTCGTTTGCCGAAGCCCATCTCGCCGGCTTCGACACGGCGCAGCTCGACCGATTCGAGGCATTGCTCGAATGCCCGGACGCGGAGCTGTTCGACTGGATCAACGCCCGGGCTCTGCCATCGCGCGAATACGACCACGACGTAACCCGATTGCTGCTCGCCTTCCGCTACACCCCGCGCCCGACGTGACCGCCAGCCGATGCTGAAAGTGATTTCGCAACCGGTACAGCACGCTCCCTCTCCGCCCCTCGGGGGCGGAGAGGGTTGGGGTAAGGCGGGGGATGCGAGAAGGACCGCGGCCGTCCCGGCCGCATTGTGCGGGCGAGACGCCCGCGGTCCAGATAGTCCCCACCTCACCCTCCCGCTCCCCCCTGAAGGGCGGAGCGAGGTTTTGGGGCGCTCGCAATGAATTCGTTTTCGGGACTCGCCCGCTCGCTTGCCGAACAGCCCCGTGCCGTCACCTTGTTCGGCGCGCCCGAGGGGCATGACGCCGCGACGATCGGCAGCCTGGTCGCCGACAGCGGCGGCAAAACCTGGCTGCATGTCTGCCGCGACGATGGCCGCATGGCGCGTTTCGCCGAGGCGCTGGCATTCTTCCATCCCGAGATCAACACGCTGACGTTTCCGGCGTGGGATTGTCTGCCGTATGACCGGGTGTCGCCCAATGGCGAGATCACCAGCCGCCGCATCGACACGCTGACCCGGCTCGCCGGCGGCACGGAACAGACGCCGCTGATCGTCTTGACCACGGTCAACGCGCTGGTCCAGCGGGTGCCGCCGCGCCAGCTGTTCGACGGGCGGGTGCTGGCGCTCGGGCCCGGGGGGCGCATCCCGCTCGACCGGCTGCAGAGCTTCTTCCGCAACAACGGCTACATGCGAACCGACACGGTGCGCGAGCCCGGCGAGTTCGCGGTGCGCGGCGGCATCGTCGATCTCTTTCCGGCGGGTGCAGCGCAGCCGATCCGCCTCGATTTCTTCGGCGACACGCTCGAAAGCCTCAGAAGCTTCGATCCGCTGACGCAGCGCTCGACCGGCGCGCTCGACGGGTTCGTGCTGCGCCCAGTCAGCGAGGTGCTGCTCGACGATGCGGCGATCCAGCGCTTCCGCTCGCGCTACCGCGAGCAGTTCGGCGCGATCGGCAGCGACGATCCGCTCTACGAATCGGTCAGCGCCGGGCGGCGCCACGCCGGCATGGAGCATTGGCTGCCGCTTTATTACGAGACGCTGGAAACGCTGTTCGATTACCTGCCCGACGCCGCGGTGTCGTTCGACTACCAGGCCGAGGAGGCGCGCGGGCACCGGCTCGATTCGATCGCCGATTTCTATGCCGCGCGTCACAGCCTGAGCACGACGCCACGCAGCACCGCGCCGCTCTACCGCCCGGTGCGGCCGGAGCAATTGTTCCTCGACGAGACGGAGTGGCGGCAGCGTCTTGGCGGCCGCACAGCCGTTCAACTTTCGCCATTTGCCGCGCCCGAGAGCGCCCCCGACGCGTTCGATGCCGGGGCACGGCCGGCGAAGAATTTCGCCGCCGAGCGCGCCAATCCGAATGTCGACCTGTTCGACGCGGTGCGCGATTATCTCGACGGCGAGCGCAAAGCCGTCCGGCACGCCGCGATCGCCGCCTATACGCTGGGTTCGGCCGACCGGCTCGCAACGGTGCTGCGCGAACGCGGCCTCACCGATCTGCGCCGGGTGGCCGACGGCAAGGCGCTCGCCCGGCTGCCGCGCTCCGCGGTCGGGCTCGCGATCCTGCCGCTCGAGCAGGGCTTCGCGACCGACAGGCTGGTATTGCTCGGCGAGCCGGACATCCTCGGCGACCGGCTTTCCCGCGCGCCGCGCCGCCGGCGCAGCCTGGATGATTTCATCACCGAGGCGGCGGCCCTTTCGGCCGGCGATCTCGTCGTTCATTCGGAGCACGGCATCGGCCGCTATGAGGCGCTGGAGACAATCGATGTCGCCGGCGCACCGCATGATTGCCTGAAGGTGCTGTATGCCGGCGATGACCGGCTGTTCGTTCCGGTCGAGAACATCGAAGTGCTGTCCCGCTATGGCTCGGAAGAGGCCGGCGCGCAGCTCGACCGGCTCGGCGGCGCCGCCTGGCAGTCGCGCAAGGCGCGCGTCAAGCAGCGCATCCGCCAGATCGCCGGCGAATTGATCCGGGTCGCGGCCGAGCGGCAATTGCGGCCGGGCGAAACCTTGACCCCGCCCGAGGGTCTCTACGCCGAATTCGAGGCGCGCTTCCCGTACCCCGAGACCGAGGACCAGCTGCGCGCGATCGAGGAAACCCTCGGCGACATGGCCGCGGGGAAGCCGATGGACAGGCTGATCTGCGGCGATGTCGGCTTCGGCAAGACCGAGGTCGCGTTGCGCGCCGCCTTCATCACCGCCTTTGCCGGCGGACAGGTCGCGGTCATCGTGCCGACGACATTGCTGGCGCGGCAGCATTTCCGCAGCTTCAGCGAGCGCTTCGCCGGATTGCCGGTGCGGGTCGCGCAGCTGTCGCGCCTGGTCAGTCCCAAGGAGGCGAAGCAGATCAAGGCCGAGTTGGCCGAGGGCAAGATCGACATCGTGATCGGCACGCATGCGCTGCTCGCCAGGGATGTGCGTTTCCAGCATCTCGGCCTGGTCATCGTCGACGAGGAGCAGCATTTCGGCGTCGCGCAGAAGGAGCGGCTGAAGCAGTTGAAGGCCGACGTCCACGTCTTGACGCTGACCGCGACGCCGATTCCGCGCACCCTGCAGCTGGCGCTATCCGGGGTGCGCGAGATGAGCATCATCGCGACCCCGCCGATCGACCGGCTGGCGGTGCGCACCTTCGTAACGCCGTTCGACCCGGTGGTCATCCGCGAGGCGATCCTGCGCGAGCGCGACCGCGGCGGGCAGATCTTCTATGTCGCGCCGCGGATCTCCGATCTCGACGAGGTGCGCGAGGAATTGCGCGAGATCGTACCCGAGATCCGGGTCGGGATCGCGCATGGCCGCATGCCGGCGACCGAGCTTGAAACCGTGATGAACGCCTTCGACGAGCGCGGGTTCGATGTGCTGCTGTCGACCAACATTATCGAATCCGGGCTCGACATCCCGTCGGCCAACACGCTGATCGTGCACCGCGCCGACATGTTCGGCCTGGCGCAGCTTTATCAGCTGCGCGGCCGCATCGGGCGCAGCAAACTGCGCGCCTACGCCTATCTGACCCTGCCCGAGAAGAAGAAACTGGCGCCGACCGCGCAGCGCCGGCTCGACGTGATGCAGACATTGGATACGCTGGGGGCAGGATTCCAATTGGCGAGCCACGATCTCGACATCCGCGGCGCGGGCAATCTGCTCGGCGACGAGCAGTCAGGCCATATCCGCGAGGTCGGCATCGAGCTTTACCAGCACATGCTCGAAGAGGCGGTCGCGGCGGCCCGCACCGAGGGCGGCGACCAGATCGCGCCGGAGGAATGGACTCCACAGATCACGATCGGCACGCCCGTGCTGATCCCCGAAGCCTATGTCGCCGACCTCGGGGTGCGGCTTGGCCTCTACCGCCGCATCGCGCAATTATCGAGCCGGCGCGAGCGCGACGCCTTTGCCGCCGAGCTGATCGACCGGTTTGGCCCGCTGCCCGCCGAGGTCGACAATCTGTTGCAGATTATCGCGATCAAGCGCGACTGCCGGGAAGCCGGGGTCGAGCGGGTCGAGGCCGGCCCGAAGGGCGCGGTCATCACCTTGCGCGGCAACCGTTTCGCCAACCCGGCCGGCCTCGTCGAGATGATCCAGAAGAACGCCGGGACGCTGCGGCTGCGGCCCGACCAGCGGCTCGTCTATCTGCGCAACTGGGACGACGAGAAGGAACGCCTCGCCGGCGTCGCGCGGCTGATGCAGGCGCTCGTCAAGCTGGCCCGCGCCGGCCAAACCGAAGCCGCAGTCGCGCCGATGCCGAAACCGACCCCGGAATTGGTCAAGGCGCGGGCGGCCGGGCGCGGTTGAACCGGTTCTGCTCAACCTTTCACGCGCAAAGGATTGAGAAATTCGACGACGCCCCGAAAGTGTCGTTCGTCACCGGTGACGACAACGCAGTCATTCGCCGCCGCTGTCGCGGCAATGATCATGTCGATTGGGCTGCGCGGGCGCCCGATCAATCGTCCTTCCGCAATGATTCGGCCCCATTCGAGCGCAGCGCGTTCGTCAAATGCAAGGACGCGACCAGCGAACAATGTCGGCGGTCCTTCCGGGCCGACAAACCAAGCCTCGAGATCACGCCGTCGTCGGCCAGTCGGAGTTGTCAGCACGCCGCGCCAGATCTCTGCCAGCGAAAAACTAGCAATAAACAGTTCTTCGACTTTTTGGTTTTCGATCCACGCTGATAATGGCTGCGACGGTTGCGGCTTCAGAGCATCGCTGATGATATTCGTGTCGAGCAGATAGCGCGTCACAAATCGATGTCGCGCTCGGGTACGATTTCGCGTGAGAGATCCAGATCTGCCCCAACGGCGGGTGATCGACGCAGCGCATCCCAGATATCCTTACCGCTCATTAGGGCATGCGGTCGAACGCGTTGCGCCACTTCAGTGCGCAGCCGTGCCGCTTCGGCGTCATTCGTGGCCAGACGCTTCGCGAATTTCCGGACGAGCTCCTTATCCTGCACAAGGCCGCGGACCTCATAGCGTCCGAGGCCGCGTTCGCCGAGGCGACGACGATGCTTGGCAATGGCGCGCTTTTGCGATGCGTTCATATAGCCGGCTATATAGCCAGCCCGATCATCCCCATCAAGATGCCGCCCGTTACGGCGCGACTTCGTCGTCGCCCGGAGTGGCGGCGGGGGTCAGGATCAGCGCGTCGAGCGCCGCCGCGCCCTGGCCTTTCGGGCGCACCAGCAGCGGGTTGACGTCGATACTGGTGAACTGACCCTTCTGCGCCGCGACAAAGACCGAGAGCCGCGACAAGGCCTCGGCGAGCGCCTCGACGTCGCAGGGCGGCTGGCCGCGCGCGCCTTCGAGGATCGCCGCGCCGCGCAGCTCGCGGATCATGCGGCGCGCCTCCGCGACCCCAAACGGCGCGATGCGGAAGGTCACGTCGCGCAACACCTCGACGAAAATGCCGCCGAGCCCGAGCATCACCACCGGGCCGAACACCGGATCGTCCTGCACGCCAAGGATCATCTCGACGCCGCCCTTTACCATCGGCGAGATCAGCACGCCGTCGATCTTGGCACGCGGTGCCCGCGCCTTGATCCGCTCGATCATGCGCTCATAGGCGGCGCCGGCCTCGGTTGCCGGCACGTCGAGCATGACGCCGCCCATCTCTGTCTTATGCGGAATGTCGGGCGAGACGATCTTCAAGACGAGCCGCTCGCCGATTTCCACCGCGGCCGCAGCGGCCTGGCCGGCATTAGTGACGAGCCGCTCGTCGAGAATCGGGACGCCCGCCTCGGCGAGAATCCGCTTCGCCTCATGCTCGGCGATGCGGCCCTGCGGCAGGGGCGGCAGGTTTTTCGGGACCGGCGGCACCGGCAGAGGCGGCGTCGCGATCCGCTCGGCGCAGCGCATCGCGCCGGCGATTGCGGCGACCGCAGCCCAGGGATCCTCGAACAACCCGACCCCCGCCGCCTCGTAGCGGCGCTGCATCTCCGGCGTGGCGATCGCCGACAGCGCGAAGTAGCGGTCGGGATAACGCGCCGCCGCCTCGCTGACGGATTTGAACAACGGCTCCGCCATCTGCGGCGAGCTGGCCCAGGTCGTGAAGAACCCGATCATCGCCGGGAAATTCTCCTTGCCGAGCAGCAGCTCGAAGCTCTTGTCGAGGATGGTCGGATCATTGAGGGCCTGAGCAGTTACATCCACCGGGTTGCGCGGCGCCGCGAACGGGACCCACGACAACACCTGCTTCTGGGAATCCTCGGCGAGCGGGGTCAGCTCCACCCCCTCCTCCTCGGCGGCGTCCGCCATCAGCACGCCGGCGCCCCCCGACATCGTCATGACCGCAAGGCGGCGCGAGGCCGGCAGCCGGCCACGGGTGCAGGCATAGGCGATCTCGATCAGGTCTTCGGGGGTTCTCGCCCGCTCGACCCCGAGCTGACGCAGCGCGGCGTCGTAGACCGCGTCGCTGCCGGCCAGCGAAGCGGTATGTGACGCCGCCGCCGCCGCGCCGACCGCCGAGCCGCCGACCTTCATCGCGATGACCGGCTTGCCATTGGCGCGGGCCCGCGCCACCGCCTCGGCGAACAACGCCCCGTCCTTGATCGCCTCGACATAACAGGCGATGGCCTGCGTCTCGGGGTCGTCGGCCATGAACGAGATGCCGTCGGCGACCGCAACATCGGCCTCGTTGCCGGTGCTCATCCACACCCCGACCTGGATGCCGCGCCGCGCCGCCAGCGCCAGAAGATGCGTCCCGAACGCCCCCGATTGCGTCACCATGCCGAGCGGGCCGGCCGGGGTCGGGCCTTCCTCGAGGAACGAGCTGAAGGTCGCGGTGTGGCCGCTCCGCATGTTGAACAGCCCCAGGCAATTCGGCCCGCACAGCCGAATGCCGCTGTCGCGCGCGATCTGGGTGATCCGCTCCTGCATCGCGCGGCCGTCGGGGCCAATTTCGGCAAAACCGGCGGTGAACATGACGACGCCCTTGACGCCCTTCGCGACGCAGGACTCCATCGCCTCGATCGCCAGGTTTGCCGGCACCGCGATGACCGCGCATTCGACCCCGCCTGGCACCGAGGCGAGGTCGGGATAGGCCGTCAAGCCCTGCACCGTGTCGCGGGTCGGGTTGATCGGATAGAGCCCACCCTGGTAGCCGGCCTCGCGGTAATAGCGCAGCGAGCGGCCGCTGATGCGGGTCGGGTCGTTGGAGGCGCCGAAGATCGCGACCGAACTGGGGGCGAGAAGCGGCGTCAAGGGATGTGCAGTCATCTAGGGGCCATCACTGCTGCAGGGGATAAACGGGCGCATCCAACGGCGAAACGCTCTCTCGTGCAAGCCTCAGCGCTGTTGAGAAGTCGGCGCTCAACCCTGCCTTGCAATGGGCGTGGTCGCCGGCAATTTTAGAAAGCGCGTCGTTATAATGCCCAACTGGTCTGCTCGATGATCAAACAAACCGACATTGCCACCGAGCGCAGAATGCAAAAGGAAGCGCTACGCGCGACGGTGCAAGCGATCCAAGAGCGTAACGCCAATTTTCCCGGTGACGAGATCCAGACGCTGATCGACGAAGCCTGCACGGCCGTCCGTGCGAAATGGCGAAAGGTGAGTTACCGTAGGAGGCAAACCTATTAGTGTCGCAGGTATGGTATGCCACTTCTTGAACTTTGGTCCTCGAACCCCGCGACGATAAGTCAATTTACAATTGAGCAGATTGTAAAAACCGCCGGCTCGGGCAATCTCCAAGATGCATCCGACTGTTCGCATGAGCTGTGCGCTTACCTTCTCGAGGCAAGCAGCGAAAAATTGGCGGAATACATCGATGCCTGTCTTACTGCTCATTTCCCTAATTCGGGTCGCGTCCTTCAGGACCTGGTAAACGAACTCGGTCGACGCTTGGACTACAAGGTGACGAATGGACGTTATCAGGGTGTGGTCAATGCTATCGGATTTGACGGAATTTGGGTTTCACCGGAGGGACAGTCGATTGTTATCGAGGTTAAGACTACAGATGCGTACCGAATTTCATTGGATACCATTGCTGGTTATCGCGAAAGGCTTCTAAAGACTCAGGCTCTTTCAGAGCCCGCCTCGGTGCTCATCGTCGTCGGTCGGGACGACACCGGGGAACTTGAAGCTCAGGTCCGAGGCTCGCGACATGCATGGGATATGCGACTGATAAGCACTGACGCGCTGCTAAAATTGGTTCAGTTGAAAGAAGGAGCGGAAGATCCGGAAACGGGTCGGAAAATACGCAGCTTGCTCGCCCCGATGGAATATACCCGGCTAGATCAGATGGTGGACGTTATGTTCACCACAGCAAAGGATGTCGAGAGCGCGGCCGGCGCGGAGGCTGGGACGGACGAAGCGCTCAGTGTAGCGGAAGCCGAGCCCGATAAGCCAAAATCGACATGGGAGTTCACCGACGCTGCACTCCTACAGGGAAAGCGTGACCAAATAATCAGCGCTCTCGGCATCAAGGAGGGCGTGGCTCTCATCCGGAGGAGCCGTGCGCTTTTTTGGAATGCGGATCACACGATTCGAGGTGCCGTAACTATTTCAAAGCGATACGTCAGAAAGGGAGGGCCATCCTACTGGTACGCCTACCATCCGCAGTGGCGCGACTTCCTTAATGAAGCTCAGCGCGGCTATCTGGTATTGGGGTGCATGGACCGGGACGAGGCATTTGCGGTTCCAGCCGAGAAGCTGCATCTTGTGCTCAGTTCGCTGAATACGACAGAAAAGGAGGATGGATCCCTCTATTGGCATCTTCACTTGTATGAAGATTCCTCAGGCGCGCTCTTTCTCACGTTGCCCAAACAAAAAGATTCATTGCAGCTATCGCCGTTTCGGATAGCACTTTGAAACAAAGCTGGTGTGCTATCCCCTGAAATGACACGCGACCCGGTGGCCGGGGCGCTTTTCCTCCAGCGGCGGCGCCTCGGTGGCGCAGAACGGCAATTGGCGGATCGGGCAGCGGGTGTGGAAATGGCACCCCGAGGGCGGGTTGATCGGGTTCGGCACGTCGCCTTCCAGCATGATGCGGCGGCGTTTGATCGTGGGATCGGGGATCGGCACGGCTGATAGCAACGCCTCGGTGTAGGGATGCAATGGCGCGTTGTAGAGGTCCTCGGCCGGCGCGATCTCGACGATGCGGCCGAGATACATCACCGCGACCCGTGTGCTGATGTGCTCGACGACCGACAGATCGTGCGCGATGAACAGGTAGGTCAGGCCGAATTGCTGCTGCAGATCCTCCAGGAGATTGATGACCTGCGCCTGGATCGACACGTCGAGCGCCGAAACCGGCTCGTCGCAGACGATCAGCTTTGGCGACACGGCGAGCGCGCGGGCGATGCCGATGCGCTGCCGCTGACCGCCGGAGAACTCGTGCGGATAGCGCCGCATATGGTCGGCGCTCAGGCCGACGGTCTCGAGCAATTCGACGACCCGGTCCTCAAAGGCCTGCCGGGTTCTCGCGAGGTCATGGATGATCAGCGCCTCGCCGATGATCGCGCCGACCGTCATGCGCGGATCGAGCGACGCGTAGGGATCCTGAAAGATGATCTGCATGTCGCGGCAAAGCGCCCGCAGCGCGCCGCCCGACAGGGCGGTGGTGTCCCTGCCCTCGAACCACACCTCGCCGGAGGTCGGCTCGATCAGCCGCAGGATGCAGCGGCCGGTCGTCGATTTGCCGCAGCCGGATTCCCCGACAAGGCCCAGGGTTTCGCCGCGGCCGATATCGAAGCTGACGCCATCGACGGCGTGGACTTGCTCGACCGTGCGCGACAGCAGCCCGCCCTTGACCGGGAAATGCTTCACCAAATCCCTGACCCGCAACAGCGGATCGGCGGCGGATTGATCCTTCGCGGAAAGGCTCATAAGACGCAGGCGACCTCGTGCTCGGTCGCGACCTTGCGCAATGGCGGGGTCGCGGCGATGCAGACCGGCATCGCGAATTCGCAGCGCGCCGCGAACCGGCACCCCTCCGCCGGCTCCAGCAGGCTCGGCACAACGCCGGCGATTGCCGCCAGCCGCTCCTTGCGGCCGGCCCGGTCGATGCGCGGGATCGAGCGGATCAGGCCGCGCGTGTAGGGATGGCGGGGGTTGCCGAACAGCTCGGCGACCGGCGCTTCCTCGACCACCTTGCCGGCATACATCACGGCGACCCGCTGCGCCGTCTCGGCGACGACGCCCATCGCATGGGTGATCAGCATCACCGCCATGCCGAAGCGTTCCTTCATCTCGGCGATCAGCTCAAGGATCTGTGCCTGGATCGTCACGTCGAGCGCGGTCGTCGGCTCATCGGCGATCAGCAGTTGCGGATTGCAGGACAGCGCCATCGCGATCATCACGCGCTGCCGCATCCCGCCCGAGAACTGATGCGGGTAATCATGCACCCGCCGCTGCGGGTTCGGGATGTGCACGAGGCGAAGCATCTCGATCGCCTTGTCGAGCGCGCCACGGCGGCCGAGCCCCTCATGCTCGCGCACGGTCTCGGCGATCTGCGCACCGATCGTGTAAACCGGGTTCAGGGAGGTCATCGGCTCTTGGAACACAATGCCGATCTCCTTGCTGCGGATCGAGCGCATCTGGTCCGGGCCCAGCGTCACCAGGTCGCGGCCGCGCCAGAGGATCTGGCCGGCGACTATCTGGCCCGGCGGGCTCGCGATCAGCTTCAGGACGGACAGCGCGGTGACGGTCTTGCCGCAGCCCGATTCACCGACGATGCCGAGCGTCTCGCCGCGGTCGATCGCGAGGTCGACGCCATCAACCGCGTGCACCATGCCGTCCTCGGTCGCGAAATGCGTCTGCAATCCGCGGATTTCGAGCAGGTGCTGGCCGGGGCGGGCTCCGCGCTGATTTCGCAAAATCACATCACTCTGCGTGGGTCGAGCGCATCACGCAGCCCGTCGCCGATGTAGTTGATCGTCAGCACCGCGAGAAAGATCGCGACACCGGGAAACAACGCCCAGTGCGGGGCGATGTCGAGGTAGTCCTTGGCATCGAAGAGGATGCGGCCCCAGGTCGGGATGTCGGGCGGGAAGCCCAGCCCCAAGAATGAAAGCGTCGATTCGAGAATGATAGCGGTCGCGACATCGATGCTGCCCGCAACGATGACCGGACCTAGCGAATTCGGCAGGATATGGCGCACCACCTGGCGCCATTTCGATGCCCCGAGCGCGCGCGCCGCCTCGACAAACTCCTTCTCGCGCAAGGACAGGAACTGCGCCCGTACCAGTCGCGCCACCGGCATCCAGCGGAAGCCGCCGATCACCGCCACAATCAGGAAAAAGACGCCGAGCTCCGGCCCGACGAGCTGCTTCAACGGATCTCGAAACAGGTAAATCAACAACAGCAGCACCGGCAATGCCGGCAATGACAGGAACAGATCGGTCAGCCACATCAGCCCGGCATCGACCCAACCGCGCGACATGCCCGCAACCGAGCCGATGATGATGCCGACAACGACCGCAACCGCCATCGCCGAAAGCCCGACGGCCAGCGAGATGCGACCGCCGTAAAGCATGCGCGCGAACAAATCCTGGCCGAGATCGTCGGTGCCGAACGGGTGCGCCCAGGATGGCATTGCGAGACGCGCGCCGAAATCGATGTCGTTGATCGGGATCTGCCAGACGACCGGCCCCGCCGCGACCGCGATTATCATAAAGCCGAGGATGACGAGGCTCGCCACCGCCAGCCGGTGCCGCCGAAACCGTCGCCACGCCTCCAGGCCCGGCGAGACGTGTCGCGCCCGGCCGAGAGCGACAATTGCCGCGTCAGCGGTAGGAGATGCGAGGGTCGAGCCAGCCATAGAGGATATCGGCAAGCAGGTTGAACAGGATTACGAGACAGGCGAAGACGAACGTCACCGCCATGATGACCGGCGTGTCGTTGGCCAGGATCGAGCTGATTAAGAGCGACCCGATACCCGGGACGCGGAAGATCTGCTCGGTGACGATGGCGCCGCCGAACACCGCCGGCATGGATAGCGCGACCAAAGTCACCACCGGGATCAGCGCGTTGCGCACGACATGCCTGGTGATGACGGCGCGCTCCGCGATGCCTTTGGCGCGAGCGGTCGTCACATAGTCGAGCCGGATCACGTCGAGCACGGCGGAGCGCACATAGCGGGTCCACGAAGCGGCTTGAAACAGGCCCAGCACCGCGACCGGCATGATCGCCTGGCGGAACATCTCCCAATACCAGCGCCAGCCGGTGGCGGCGAGATCGGCGCGGAACACGAAGGGCAGCCAGTCGAGATAGATGCTGAACACCAGGATGAACAGGAGGCCAGTGAAGAATGTTGGCAGCGAAAACCCGATAAACGCGACGGTATTGGCGACCTGGTCGAAGATCGAATAGGGGCGGGTCGCCGCCAGCACGCCGACCGGCAGCGCGACCAGCAATGCCAGCACCTGCGACGAACCGATCACCAACAGGGTTGCCGGCAGGCGCTGCAGGATCAGTCGGTCGACATCCATGCGGCTCACGAAGGAGAAGCCCCAATCGCCGTGCAGCATGGCGACGAGCCAGTGCGCGTAACGCAGCCACACCGGATCGTCGAGGCCGAACTTGGCGCGTAGCGCGGCGCCGACCTCGGGTGGCACGTTGGGGTTGGTCGCCAATTCGCCGAACGGGTCGCCGGGTGCGAGCGCCAGCGCCGTGAACAGCACGATGCTGATACCGAGCAGGCTCGGCACGAGGATCAACAACCGGCGCAGGAGATAGCGGCTCATGCAGAAGCGCTCATCACTATGCCGTCACGCTTCGCGATACCAATCGCCAAGATTCCAGAACGCGTTGTCCCAGCCGCTCAGCCTCGCCCGCAGCGAGTGCGACAGGCCGGAAGTACCCGGGCGGTAGACCACCGGAACCACCGCCGGATCGCCGACCGCGAGATCGTTCATCTTGATGAACAACGCCGCCCGCCTGGTAGGGTCAAGCTCGTTTTCGGCAGCACGAAACGTGTTGTCGTACTCCTCGCTGCGCCAGCGGGTGATGTTGCGGCCCTGCCACTTGTTGTCCTTCGAGGCGATCTCCCAAGAGAGAAATTGCCGCATGAACCCTTCCGGATCGGGCGAACCCATGTTCGTATTGTACATCTGTATGTCGGCGTAGAACTTCCGGCTGGTGTCGGGGTTCGCCACATCCGAGGAGAAGTAGACCGAGGCCGTCACCGATTTCAGCTCGACATCGATCCCGGCCTTCTGGCAGGCCTGCTTGACGATCGCCTGGGTCTTCTGGCGGGGCGCATTCGTCGAGGTCTGAAAGACCAGCTTCAGCTGCTTGCCGTCCTTGGCGCGGATGCCGTCCGGCCCGCGCTTCCAACCGGCCTGTTCCAACAGCTGGTTGGCCTTTTCGAGGTTGAATTCCCAGTGGATGTTCGTCGACGCGTACCGCTTCGGGTTGTTGAGGAAATTACTGGTCGCGATGCCGGTCCGGCCGTAGATGTGCTTCTCGACCGCGCCGCGATCGACGAGCAGGGCGATCGCCTGGCGGACCGCCGGATCGCTGAACAGCGGATGTTTCGTCTTGGCGCTGGAGCGTTCGCCGTCGATTTCGGTCCACGGATCGGTGAAGTTCATCCCGATATGCTCGATGGCTCCGCCGGGGACAATCTCGACACGCCCTTTGGCCTTGCCGCCGTCTTCCAGCCTCAGCAGGATCTCGTCCTCGACTTGCAGGTTCCAGGCGTAATCGTATTCGCCGGTCTGAATGACCGCGCGCGCCGCCGAAACGGCGTCGCCGCCGCCTTTCAGCTCGATCGTATCGAAATAGGGGCGGTTGGGAACGTGATAGGCCGGGTTGCGCTCGCCTTTGACGAGATCGCCGGGCTTGAAATCGACGAATTTGTAGGGGCCGGTGCCGACCGGCTTCAGATTGGCCGGCGCGTCGCGCGAGGCGCCGCCCTTGTAGGCCTCGAACAGGTGTTTCGGGATGATCATGCCGCCCGAGCCGACGAAGGCCTGGGCCCAGAACGGCATCGGTTTGTCGAAGCGCAAGCGCACGGTGAGCGGGTCTATCTTTTCGATCTTTTTGATGTCTTGATAGAGCCCGATCGTCGTCGCGGCGGTCGCCGGGTCCACGGCGTATTGCCAGTTGAACACGACATCGTCGGCGGTGAACGGCCGGCCATCATGCCACTGCACGTCCTTTTTGAGCTTCCAGGTGACCGACATGCCATCGGGCGCAATCCCGCCATTCTCGATCTCCGGGATCTCGGCCGCGAGCACCGGCACCAGATTGCCCTCGGCGTCCCAGCCGGCGAGCGGTTCGTAGAAGACGCGCGAGCCTTCCTGGTCCTTGATGCCAACCGCGAAATGCGGGTTGAGCAGGGTGGGTGCCTGCCAGAACAGCGTCCTGAGCGCACCGCCGCCACCCGCTTTCGTCGGCTTGTAGTCGAACCTGGCAGCAGATTGCGCGACACCGGCCCGCGACAGCAGCATGCCGGCGAACGGCGCCGTCAAGCCAAGGCCGACCAATTTGCCCACAAACGCGCGACGCGACAGGCGTCCCGCCTTCACAGTCCCGATGAGTTCCCTCAACTCTTGCTCGTTCATCGAAGCCTCCCGATCGCCGCCGCGAATTATTGTTCTTGAAGAGCGAAGCACGGGAACAACGCAAGAAGTCGGCCAATCACCCCCTCAGGTCTCGCGGTACCAGTTTCGCAGATCCCACATGTCGTTGTCCCAGCCGCTCAGATTGGGCCTGAGCTGCCGCGATATCGCCGACACGCGCGGACGGTACACGACCGGTATCTCGGCCGGATCGCCGACCACCAGATCGTTCATCTTGATGAACAATGCCGCCCGCTTTACAGCGTCCAGCTCGCCTTCGGCCGCCGCAAAGGCCTTGTCGTATTCATCGTTGCGCCAGCGGGTGATGTTGCGGCCCTGCCATTTATTGTCCTTTGTCGCGACCTCCGAAGACAGGAATTGCCGCATGAACACGTTGGGATCGGGTTCCCCCATCGTCGTCGTGTACATCTGGATATCGGAATAGAACTTGGAATAAGTGTCGGGGTTGGCCACATCGGACGAGAAATAGACCGATGCCGTCACCGATTTGAGCTCGACATCGATGCCGGCCTTCTGGCAGGCCTGCTTGACGATCGCCTGGGTTTTCTGGCGCGGCGCGTTGATCGCGGTCTGGAACACGAGCTTCAGCTTCTTGCCGTCCTTGGCGCGGATGCCATCCGAGCCGCGCTGCCAGCCGGCCTGATCCAACAGCTGGTTGGCCTTGTCGACGTTGAACTCCCAGTGCGTGTTCTTCGATACGAAACGCGGCGGGTTGTTGACGAAATTGCCGGTCGCGATGCCGGTTCGTCCGTAGATGTGCTGCTCCACCGAGGCGCGATCGACCAGCAGGCTCAGCGCCTGCCGCACCGCGGGATCGCCGAACAATGGATGCTTGGTCTTCACGCTCGAACGCTCGCCATCGACCTCTGTCCAGGGATCGGTGCTGTTGACCTGGATGTGCTCGATGTTGCCGCCCGACACGATCTCGGCCCGCCCCCGGGCTTTGCCTCCATCCTCGAGGCGGAGCAGGATCTCGTCCTCGACCTGCATGTTCCAGGCGTAATCGTATTCGCCGGTCTGAATGACGGCGCGCGCCGCCGACACCGCGTCGCCGCCGCCCTTCATCTCGATCGTGTCGAAGTAAGGCCGGTTGGGCAGATGGTAGTTGGGGTTGCGTTCGCCGGTGACGAGATCGCCCGGCTTGAAGTCGACAAACTTGTAGGGCCCGGTGCCGACCGGCTTCAGATTCGCCGGCGCATCGCGCGAGGTGCCGCCCTTGTACGCCTCGAACAGATGCTTCGGGACGATCATGCCGCGCTGGCCGACAAAGGCGTCCGCCCAGAACGGCGTCGGCTTGTTGAACTGAATGCGAATGGTGTGGGTGTCGATTTTTTCGACCTTGATGTCCTTGTAGCTGCCGATCGTCGTCGCCGCCGTCGCCGGATCGGCGGCATATTCCCAGTTGAACACGACGTCATCCGCGGTGAACGGCCGGCCATCGTGCCATTGCACGTCCTTTTTGAGCTTCCAGGTCACCGATTTGCCGTCGGGCGAAATCCCGCCATTCTCGGTTTCCGGGATCTCGGCGGCGAGCATCGGCACCAGATTGCCCTCGCCATCCCACCCCGCCAGCGGCTCGTAGAAAATGCGCGAGCCTTCCTGGTCCTTGGTGCCGATCGCGAAATGCGGGTTGAGCAGGGTGGGCGCTTGCCAGAACAGCGTCTTGAGCGGCCCACCGCCGCCGGCCTTGCTCGGCTTGTACTCGAATTTGGCGGCAGGTTGCGCCACGCCGGCCTGCGACAACAGCATGCCGGCGAATGGCGCCGTCAGGCCGAGGCCAACCATTCTGCGCACAAAGACCCGCCGGGACACCTCGCCCGCTTTTACCGCCGCGATCAGGCGTCGCAACTCTCGTTCCGTCATGGGGCTCTCCTTCGGCGTCGCCCAATCATGCGCGCCATTCATGCTACGCGCGTGGCTAAAACCCGAGCAAAAATAGCATTTTCGGCACCGTTTCGGGTGGATCTTTAGGCTAGCTCGCCGGATTTGCCGCCGCGACGCTCGCGATTATTCCCCAGCGCCCATTCCCGCCAGGGCACCGACCGTGATCGGCTTGTACGGCGCGCGCGGGCGGTAGGTGCCGATGTCGCGAATCGGCACGTCGCGGGCCTCGGCGATCACCGCCCCGACAATCGGCCCGCAGATGCGGCCCTGGCACGGCCCCATGCCGCAGCGGGTGAAGGCTTTCAGCTGGTTCGGTCCCGGCGCGCCGAGCCGCACCGCCCGGCGGATCTGGCCGACCGTCACCTCCTCGCAGCGGCAGGCGATCGTATCGTCGTCGGCCGGCGCGAGAACAGAGCGGCCGGGCCGGTAAAGGGCGTCGAGAAACGGCCGGAGCGCCCTCTCTCGGGCGAGTTCGGCGCGGAGCGGCGCGGCGCGGCGGTCGCGTTCGGCCTCGCCGATCCGGCCGAGCGCGGCCGCGGCATCGAGCGCGGCGAGCCGCCCCGAAAAGGCCGCCGCCTCGGCTCCGGCGATGCCGGCGCCATCGCCGGCAATCGCGATCGTCGGCAGGCTGGTGCGGCCCCATTGATCGACGCTGGGCCGCCAGCACAGCTGCGCCTCGTCCCAGTGGTGCGCCAACTGCAACGCCAGGCTGATCTGCGTGTTTGGGATCACCCCCTCGTGCAGAAACAGGTGCTCGGCGGCGATTTCGCCGCCCTCCCAGACGATGCGCTCGAGCCGTGTCCTCCCGAGCGCGCGCAGGCCGCGCACCCCGCGCCGTACCGGGATGCCGGCGCGGCGTATGCCAAGCATCAGCGCCAGCCCCTTGCCGAGGGCGCCGCGGCCCGCCCATACCCCGCCGAGATGGCGCGCCGCGGCGTGGTAATTCTCGTGCGGCGTGGTCTCAAGCAGAGCCAGAGGCGGCGCACCGGCGCGCGCCAGCTGCAGGGCGGCGAGATAGAGCAGCGGCCCCTGCCCGGCCAGCACCGCGCGCCCGTCGGGCACGAGGTCGGCGGTCTTGAGCAGGATCTGCGCCGCCCCGACCGTCATCACCCCGGGCAAGGTCCAACCCGGAACCGGCACCGGCCGCTCGATCGCGCCGGTAGCGAGCAAGATATGGCGCGCGGTGACTGTCTCGCTCGCGCCGTCGCTCGCCAGCGACAGTGTGCCGTTGGGGTCGATGTGCCAGACCGTCGTGGCCGGCCGGTACCGGGCGCCGCTCGCGCGCGACGCGGTCGCCAGAGGCTGACCCGCCAGGTAATCCTTGCCGAGGGGCGATGATGCCGATGAGTCAGTCCCGGCGCGTTCGATCCCGCAGTAGATCTGCCCGCCCGGCCCGTCCTGTTCGTCGATCAGCAGTGTGTCGAGCCCGAGCTCGGCGCCGAGGGTTGCCGCCGCCATCCCCGCCGGGCCGGCGCCGGCGATCGCGAAATCGACGTTCATGCGCCGCCGCTGCGAGGCTCGGGGAGCGGGAAAGAGGGGGAGTCTTCGGGGACGTCGTCCGGATCGATGGCGCGCGCGCCGTGCTGACGGCGGATGCGCATGCCCGGCCGCGCCGTGACCATGCAGCTCTGGCGGTTCGGCATGCCGTCGATCTCGGCGAGGCAGTCGAAGCACACGCCCATCATGCAATAGGGCGCGCGCCCGCTGCCGCTGATTGGGGTCTCGCGAACCGTCGCGAGGCCCGCGAGCAGCAGGGCGGCGGCGGCAGAGGCGCCCGGCGGCACCGTGACGGCCCGCCCCTCGACCTCGACCGCGATCGTCGCGGCGGGAGCGTCAGGCCGCGGCCGGAACATCGAAGCGCTTGGCCGAAAACGGCGTCATCATCGAATCGAGCGCGCCCGCGGCGACCATCGGCGCGAAGACATTGGCGTGCGCTCCGGCCAAGGTGACGCCGCTGTGGCAATTGGCGGTGAAGGCGCCGGGAAACTCTTCGGATTCGTCATAGATCGGCAGGCCGTCGGGCGGCATCACGCGCAAGGCGGCCCAGGCGCGCACGATCTGCAATTCGGCGAGCCACGGAAACGACAGCACGGCGCGCCGCGCTATATTGCGCATGATCTCCGGTTTCTGGCTGGTGTCGAACCCGACATCCTCCTCGCTGCTGCCGAGCATGATCGTGCCCTCCTGCGTCTGGCGCAGGCTACCGAGCGGCATGGGCCAGACGCGGGCGGTGCGTTCGGTGACGAGAATCTGGCCACGCTGCGGCCGCACCGGGGCGGACAGCCCGAACAGCGGCGCGAGCTTCGCATTGCCGAGACCGGCTGCCAGCACGATTTTCGGCGCGGCGATCGTCTCGCCGCCGAGCTGCAGCCGGAAATCGCGCGGCGCGGCGTGTGCCTCGCCGACCGTACGGTTCGGCAGATAGGTGCCGCCCTTCGCGGCGAAGCCCTTATGCAGCGCGTGCAGCAGGTTCAGCGAATTGGCGTGCCCGTCATACGGCGTCCAAGACGCGCCCGCGACCGACGGCCCAAGACCCGGCAACCGCGCCGCGACTTCGTCATGGTCGAGCATGCGGTACTCGAAGCCGAAATTGCCGGCTTCCCGCCGCATCTGCTCCATCATCGCTTGCCGCTTTTTGAATTCTTCCTCGCCGAGGCAAAGCTGCAGCCCGCCGGGCTGCTCCAGCCCGACCGATATCCCGGTGCGCTCGGCGAGGTCATCCGCGAGACCCGGCCATTCCTCCGCCGACAGCCGGGTCCAGCGCTGATAATGCGGCGCGCCCAGCCCTTTGCTTTGCACCCAGACCAGGCCGAAATTGCCGCGCGAGGCGCGGAACGCGACGTCCCCTTCGTCGACCATCGCGGTGGCGAGACCGGAGCGGGTAAGGCCATAGCCGATCGCCGCGCCGACCAGGCCGCCGCCGATCACGATCGCATCGAATTGCCGCATCCCAGCCGTCCCCGCGATAGACGCGGGCGGCATCATAAGAGCGCGCGGGCGACGGCAGAAGGCCCTGCCGGCACCGGCTATGCGGATTGCGGTCTAAAATTCGCCGAAGGCCGCGGCGAACAATTCGGGCTGCATCACGCCTGCGATCATCGAAGCCGCCGCCAAGCCGAGCAGTCCCCCGACCGGCAGCCATGTCAAAGCCGCGCGAGACACCCGGCTTTGCGGCGGCCACTCGGGCAATCGCGTGGCGGAAACCATCGTCAGCGCACTCAGCCCGAGAAAGATTTCAATCCAGCCGGCCGACGTCGCGGCGGACCCGAACAGCGACATTGTGTTCACAGCAGTCTCCCGATTTGCACGACGGCCAGCATCGCCAATACCTGGCGCGTCATTGTATTGCCCCTCCGATGATCCGGTTCGCCTGAACAACCCACCGCGTCAGCAAGGCGCGCGCGAAAGCGGCACCTTGCGTTCCGTTCGCTTAACCGGGATATGCCCAATCTGGACCAGGGATATTGCGGAGTCCACCCGAACATCCGCCCGGCGCTAAGCTTCCGCGTTCATCGGCCGGGCCGGCATCTGCATGCCGAGCGGCGGCGTCGGGCGCACCCACTTGCGCTTCATCTTGTCCCAGACCAGCTCGGACTGCCCGGATTGCGCGATCGTTTGCGGATCGGGACAGCGGGTGGCCCCGCGCTCGGCGAGAAAGCGTTCGATGACCCCGAGCTCCTCGGTCCGGCAGCGCGCGGGGGCGGTCGCCAGCGCCATCGCCCGGCGCCCCCCGGTCTGTTTGGTGGTGATCATGCGGCGCCCGATCGGTTGCGGTTTATGCGACGCCGCTACCGGCCTGACCACGATCGCCGATTGCCGGATCAACGCCGCGCCGCTGACTGTTTTTGGCGGGCAAGGTTCCGGCTCGCGCGAGCCGGCGTCGCCCGGCTCGTCGCCGCGCGATGCCGGAATGCCGTCGATCACGTAGCCCTGACCCCATTGCGCCTCGATCCGGATCGGAAGCAGCCGGCGCAGCTTGTTGATCAGGACCCGCACGGCGGTGGCCTGAGCGCGGCAGTCCCGCTCCTTGCCGTACAGGTGCTTGAACAATTCCCGATGGGTAACGAGCTGCCCTGGCGACCAGGCCAGCCGCTCCAAGAGCCGCCATTCCATCGGCGTCAGGCGAACCGGCACGTCGTCGACAGCGATGCGCTGCTGTTTCCAATCGACACTGATCCCGCGGCGCGTGGAGGCATCCACCGGCAGCAGAGCAATTCTGAAGCCAAGCGCCCCAGCCCAGCGCTCGAGCGCATCCGACGGGGGCGCGGCCACCCCACGCTCCCAGCTGCGCAGCGAGGTTTCCGCGAGCCCGCAGCGCCGTCCGATTTCCTTGAGGTCCACGCCGAGCGCCCGGCTGCGGGTCTTCAGCTCTTCGATGATTTGAAAATTGCCACTCATGATCGCCGTCCCCATTAGACGGCCGGATTATTTCGCCCGCGGGCCACGATTGCGTGTGAAGCGCCTCACACCCTTGAAAAAAAATCGCCCGACAGGCGGCATCGGCCGGATGCTTGCGCGGTTCAGGCGAGATCGGTGAGAGCGTCCAGGTCACGGATCAGGATCGAGCCTTTCTCGATCGCGATGATCCCCGAGCGTTTCCAATCCTGCAGATGCTTGTTGACGCTCTCCCGCGAGCCGCCGACCAGTTCACCAAGCGCGCGCTGCGAAATCTTCAGTCCGAGGCGCGATGCACTCGATTGATCCGATTCATCGTGCGCCAGCCGGAGCAGGACCTTGGCGATCCGCGTCTCGAGGGCGAGGAAGGCAAAATCCTCAACCTGCTCGTTGGTGCGCCGCAGCCGCTCGCACAGCACAATCATCAGCTCGACGCATAGATCGGGGCGGTGCTCCAACAGCCGCAGCACCGAGCGGCGCGGCACGATCAGGAGCTCACAATCGGCCGCAGCCGTCGCATCGGCGCTGCGCTCCTTGCCGTCAAGCAGGGCGATCTCGCCGAACACGTCGCCTTCGCGAAACGTGGTCACGACCAGCTGGCGGCCATCCGGCGAGGGGTTGCTGATCACGACGCGGCCGTGCAAAACCGCCATCATGCTGTTGCCCGGATCGCCCTTGGCGAAGATGTGGGTTCCTTGCGGATAGCGCATCACCCTGGCCTCGGCGAGCACCGCGTCGGCCTCGATGTCGCCGAGATGCGAAAACAAGGGACTGCTTCGGAGAAGCTGCCGTCGGGCTTCGCTTGAGCCGAGCATCGCCGTACCCCCAACAAGGGTTCACCACCGTGCCGATAACCTCCCGTGCGCGTCGGCAACGGCCTCGAACCATGCTACAATAGCGCAAATAGCGCAAAACTCCGCCGGTTCACCTGCCGAGCGGGAATTCCGGCAGATTTTGGATGTCGCTGCACCAGGCCGCATGACCCTCCCGGATATTCGCGAGCGTCTCTCGCCGAACCACGGCAGCCGCGGCGAAGCACCCAACATACGCGCGATCGACATGCTGGTGCTGCACTACACCGGAATGCAGAGCGCCGCGGCGGCGATCGACCGGCTGTGCGATCCCGAAGCGAAGGTCAGTTCGCATTACGTCGTCGAGGAAGGCGGCGCGATCTGGCGGCTCGTCCCGGAGGAGCGCCGCGCCTTCCATGCCGGGATCTCATGCTGGGAGGGCGAGCAGGATCTCAACCGCTGCTCGATCGGCGTCGAAATCGTCAATCCCGGCCACGAATGGGGCTATCGCGCGTTTCCCGACGCCCAGATGGCGGCCGTGGAGGGGCTGTGCCGCGATATCCTGTCGCGTCACCGGATCCCGCCCTACCGCATCGTCGGCCATTCCGATATCGCACCGGACCGCAAGAGCGATCCCGGCGAGCTGTTCGAGTGGCGCCGCCTGGCGGAAAGCGGGATCGGTCTGTGGCCCTCGCCACCGGCCGACCTGGCGCGACGCCGCGGCCGGGGCGTCGGGGTCGTCGAACGGGCCGCCGCCCTCGCCGATCTGGCGCGCATCGGCTATTGCGTCGGCGCCGCCACCGTGCAGGTCGGTGTCGCGGCGTTTCAGCGGCGCTTTCGCCCCGAGCGCTGGGATGGGCTTATTGATTCCGAGACCCGGACGCGGCTGAAGCAAATCCGGGAAGCCGTCGACGAAGCCCGGACAGAAGCGGAGGCCGCGCGCCGCCGCCGCTACAATTAACCCTCTCCCGCATCGCGGGAGAGGGTTGTTAATTCAGCCGGCCCGGGGGCGGTCGCTGGGGCCGCCGCACCGCCAGCTGACCGGCCTGGTGATGCGCGATCCGCCAGCCTTCCGCCTCGCGCACGAACAGATTGCTGGCGACCAGCGTGCCGCCGTCGAGTTCCTCTTCGCAGACGACGAGCGCGGTATCCCCGTAGAGGAACACCCGCTCGTCATAACATGCGATGCGCGGCGCCTCGGGGTTCGACAGGATGCCACGCCAGCTCTCGATGACCGCCTCGCGATCGGCAAGCGGCGGCCAGCCCGGGTGGATGCAGGCGACCGGCGCGGTCTTCGCCCAAAGGGCATCCATCCCCGACAGATCGCGCGCCGCAAAGGCGCGGTAGAATTCGAGATTGGCGGCAAGCACCGCGTCGCCATCGGTCATGGCTGTCTCCATT
>Ga0210400_10001309_pt1 | contig 24857 bp, 24 predicted proteins | sample IncBWH26MmetaG_FD_155456 | JGI IMG/M metagenome (GOLD analysis project Ga0210400, IMG submission 155456) | Forest soil microbial communities from Barre Woods Harvard Forest LTER site, Petersham, Massachusetts, United States - Inc-BW-H-26-M | ecosystem: Environmental > Terrestrial > Soil >...
CCGGTCCCCCTCTGCTCTCCGGAGATCGCCGCGGCGCCCCCTCGACACGCTAGCCAATCGGTTCGGCCGATCGCACTCTGCCGGATCGGTCGTGGCCTCCGTGGAGTTTCGTGCCCGTTGACCAGTTGGACCACAGCGACGGGTCGGCCAGTCGGGCTATGTTGCCGCGGTGAACCTGTCCCGGGATCACCATGAACGAAGGCGCCCCTGGTGACCGCATCCCACCCCTACCGAGATGTGGCCATTGCCGCCGTCGCCAACAGCCGCCAGGCTCGTCGACTGGAGGGATCCGACTCGCTGTCGATCACCCTCGACGCCGCCCTGTCCGTGTTGGACACGGCGGGCATCGACGTCGCCGACATCGACGGGGTGGCCGGACGGCACGGCACCTCGCTGGCCTACCTGCTGGGTATTGGACCGGTGTGGGATCCCCGACTGAGCGGGGGGGTCGACGCCGTGCTCATGGTGGCGGCGGCCGTCGCCGCCGGGGCAGCCACGGCCGTGCTGCTGGCCGATGGTGAAGCGGGGATCTACACCGATCGGGAGGCCGTGGCGCCGTGGACGCGGCCCGGGAACGAGTTCGTGGCCCCGTTCGGCATGTTCACCGCAGCCGAGTTCGCGCTCATCGCCCGGCGCCACATGGAGCGCCACGGCACCACCGTGGACCAGATGGCCCATGTCGCCGCCACCATCCGGAACAACGGGAGCGTCAACCCCGAAGCCATCTACTACGGTCGCGGGCCGTTCACGCCGGCCGACATCCGGTCGTCCCGGCCCATCGCCGAGCCGTTCAACCTGCTCGACTGTGCCACCACGTCCGAAGGGGCGACGGCACTGTTGATCACCACGGCCGATCGCGCCGCCGATCTCCGCTGCCCGCCGGTGTACATCCTGGGTGGAGGCATCGATCACTTCGGTCCCTCGTACCAGCATCCGCCCAGCTGGGACCTGACCGGCAACACCGACGTCCCCAACGGCTATGTGGGGCGGCGAGCAGCCCGGCAGGCCTTCGCCACCGCCGGGATCGGGCCCGAAGGGGTGGACGGGTGCGAGTTCTACGACCCCTTCTCCTTCGAGTTGATCCGCCAGTTCGAGGCGTTCGGGTTCTGTGCCGACGGTGAGGGGGGCGAGTACGTGACGTCCGGCGTGATCGAGCCGTCGGGTCGGCATCCGGTGACCACCGACGGCGGGACCATGTCCTTCAGCCACCCGGGCGGATTGACCCAGATGTTGCAACGCGTGGTTCGCGGCGTCGAGCAGATCCAAGGCCGGGCCAGCGGAGTGCAGTTGTCGGACCCCGAGGTGGTCATGTGCACCTGCGGGGGCTCGGGGGCGTTGTTCAACGATGTCGTGTTGCTGGGCAAGACCCGGCCATGACCCGCCTCGACCCCCAGCCCCCCGGCATCCCCCTGCCGCGCCCGTCGATGTGGAGCCAGCCGTTCTGGGACGGGTGTGCGGTGGGCGAGCTCCGCTACCAGCGATGCCGGGCCTGTGGGCATGCCCTGTTCAATCCCGGGCCCATCTGCCGGCACTGCCGGAGCCGGGACCTGGACTGGCAGCTGAGCCAGGGGAAAGGGACCGTCTACAGCTGGACGGTCTCGTGGCAGCCGCCGTCTCGCGGCTTCGCTGTCCCCTATGCACCCGTCATCGTCAACGTGGACGAGGGGTACCAGATGTTGTCGAACGTCATCGACTGTGACACCGCCGATGTCGTCGTCGGGCTGGACGTCGAAGTGGATTTCCGCCCGGTGGGCGAGGGTGTCAACCTTCCGTACTTTCGGCCCCGGCCACCGGGGCCGGCGGGCTGATGTCCCTGGCCGGCATCCGTGTGGTCGACCACAGCTCGGGCGTGGCCGGACCGTACTGTACGAAGCTGCTGGCCGACGCCGGGGCCGACGTGGTGTTCGTCGAACCCCCCGGGGGCGACGACCAGCGTCGGGCGGGGACCGGCGGCCTGTTCGAGTTCCTGCACACCTCGAAGCGATCGATCACCATCGGTCAGGACCAGGACCTGACCCGAGCGGCCGACATCGTCGTGGCCGACCAGCACTTCGATGTCCCCATGGCCCGGCGGGCCGTTCCCCACCAGATCGTGGTCACCATCAGCGCCTTCGGGATGACGGGACCGTGGGCTGCTCGGCCGGCCACCGAGTTCACCCTGCAGGCGTCGTGCGGGTCGACCGGCGGCCGTGGCCTCCCCTCCGAGACCCCGCTGACCGCCGGCGGCGGGCTGGGGGAGTGGTTGGCCGGAACCTATGCCGCGGTGGCGGCCCTGGCCGCCCTGCGCGAAGCCCGGCGGAGCGGCTGTGGCGACCACCTGGATGTGGCCCTGCTCGATTGCATGGCCGTGACCATGGTGACGTTCCCCTCCCTCTTCGCCGAGTTCGGCCGGGCCTGCGGACGTCCGTCCCCCACCGGTGCGAACCGGTCGATCGAAGTGCCGTCGGTCGAACCCACGGCGGACGGGTGGGTCAACTTCACCACCAACAGCGCCCAGCAGTTCACCGACTTTGCCCAACTCATCGGTCATCCCGAGCTGGCCGACGACCCCAGGTTCACCCGGGCCGGGCCCCGCTTCACCCACCGCGACGAGTTCTGGCCCCTGGTTCGCGCCTACACCGAGCGCCGTCCTTCGTCGCAGGTGATCGAGGAGGCGGGATTGCTGCGCATCCCGGTTGCGCCGGTCCTGCACGGCGGCAACGTCATGGACTTCGAGCAGTTCGTGGCCCGTGACGTGTTCGTGCCCCATCCTTCGGGGCGGTTCCGTCAGCCCCGCGTCCCCTACCGGATCAGCGGGATCACCGCCCGCGGGTTCACGCCGGTGCCGGATCCCGGTCAGGACGATGGTGCCATCGATTGGCCCCCGTCGATGGGTGGGATCGAGACCAGCGGGTGGCGGTTGCCGCTCCACGGGGTCCGAGTGGTCGACCTCACCGCCTGGTGGGCGGGGCCCTCGGCCACCAATACGCTCGCCGGCCTGGGCGCCGATGTGATCAAGGTCGAATCGACCCATCGGCCCGACCAGATGCGCTTCGCCAGCACCTGTGCACCCGACCAGCCCCAGTGGTGGGAATGGGGCCCGCTGTTCCACGCGGCCAATACCAACAAGCGGGGAGTGACCATCGATCTCACGAGGACCGAGGGCCGCGCCGTCGTGTTGCAGCTACTGGCCACGGCCGACCTGGTAGTCGAGAACTACACCCCCCGGGTCATGGATCAGTTCGGGTTGGCCTGGGAGGACCTGCATCGACTGAACCCGGCTCTGTCCCTGGTCCGCATGCCCGCCTTCGGCCTCGACGGTCCATGGCGGGACCGGCCCGGCTTCGCCCAGACCATGGAGTCCCTGACCGGACTGGCCTGGATGACCGGACGCCCCGACGGCCCCCCGGTGCTGGTGCGAGGGGCGGGGGACCCTCTGGGTGGCCTCCACGCCGCGCTGGCCGCGATCATCGCGCTCTGGTGGCGCGATGACGACGGCGGTGGCCGGATGGTCGAGGCCACCATGGTCGAATCGGTGTTGAACGCAGCGGCCCAGCAGTCGATCGACTTTCAGCTGACGGGCGAGGTCATCAGCCGGCGTGGGAACCGAAGCCACGCAGACACCGTCCCCCAGGGCGTCTACGCCTGCGCGTCCGATACCTGGATTGCCATCGCGGTGGAGAGCGATCAGCAGTGGCGTTCGCTCTGTGCCCTCCTCGGCGATCCCTCCCTCGACCCCTCCGGGTTGGCGGGAACCGATCTCGACCGGGTCGACGGGCGCCGCGCTGACCAGGACGCCATCGACCGGTGGCTCGGAGCCAGGGCCGGCGCCGCCGATGCCCACGAACTGGTCGAACAGCTCGTGGCCTCGGGGATCCCGGCCGCCGTCGTCATCCCGCCGTCGACCATCACCGACAACCCGCAACTGCGCCATCGGGGGCTGTTCGAGACCGAAAGTCATCCCGTCACCGGTGACCACCAGGTGCCCGGTCTGCCCTTCCGTTCCGAACACGTCAATCGATGGATCCGTATCCCGTCGCCGACTCTGGGCCAGCACAACGAGGAGGTCCTGGCCGACGTGGGCATGGACTCGGACCAACGCCAGGTCCTCCGGCAGGCCCGGATCATCGGCGAGACGCTCGCCCCTGGGTGACGGGCCGGGCCGAGCAGAGCGGCAGGGCGATCCGTCAGAGATGGTGTATCAACGAGGCTCCAGGATGGTCGGATCGGCCCGCAGCTCGGCTCGAGCCATGGCCTCCCAGAAGCCGATGAACCGTTGGCCATCGGACCGTTCGAAGAGGTCGCGCACGGCCTCGGGCAACTCGACGCCACCGTTGGCTGCCTCCACGTACCAGGCGTTCCGGCATCGCTGCTCAAAGGCCACCGACCGTTGGTGCGCGGCCCGGACGTTGGCCCCGATGATCAGCACCCCGTGGTTGGCCAGGATGCCGATGTCCGCTCCGCCCAATGCCTCCACCGCGGCGCGCGCCGACTCCGGATCGTTGACCGCTCGTTTGTACTCGTCGACCAGGGCGACGGCGCCCCCGCCCAGACCCGAGCTCTGGTCGAAGACCCCCGGGACGCGGTGGAGGTCGGCCCAGACGGTGCCGAAGCGCGGATGGTGGTGGACGGCCACGCCCACGTGCGGACGGGCCCGGTGCAGCTCGAGATGAAGTTGTGCACCGGGGGGCATGGGCCAATCGCCTTCCACCACCCGACCCTCGAGGTCGACGCGGATGACGTCGGAGGCCCGGAACTCGGCCCAGGTCAGGAGCCACGGGTTGCACAGGAGGGTGCCGTCGTCCAGCCCGATGGTGATGTGCCCGGCCAGGTGATCGTCGTAGCCCTCGCGCCACAGGGTTCGGGCCAGGAGGACCAGTTCCTCTTTCAGGGTGAGGTCGGGCAGGAGCTTGTCGGCGGTGGGTACGAAATCGGTCATGGCAGGCATGTCTCCGGGAGCGGGTGGCGGTACAGGCGGGCGGCGTTCTCGTGGGTGAGGAGGCGTAGCTCCTCGGTGGGGAGGTGGCCCCAGTAGCGCTCGATGACGTCTTGGGTGTCGGGCCAGGTGCTGTCCCCGTGGGGATAGTCGGTCTCGACCATGATGTGGTCGGTGCCGATCCGGTGCCGGGTGTCGATGGTCGACGGGTCGTCGATGGTGCAGAACCAGAAGTTGCGCTTGAGCACTTCGGCGGGACGGATGTCCCAACCGATGCCATAGCCGGATCGATCGACGATGTTGTCAAGGCGGTCGAGGAGCATGGCCACCCAGCCGATCCCGCCTTCGGACATGGCCACCTTGAGGTCGGGATGGCGCATGGCGTACCCCGACCACAGCCATTCCGAGCAGGCCGACAGGGACATTTGGCCGAACATGGTGGCGCCGAGCTGCAGCATGGGGCTGTCGGCGGCCATGTCGGCCATGCCCGATGAGCCGACGTGCAGGCTGATGACGGTGTCCGTCTCGGCGCAGGCCTCGACAATGGGGTCCCAGTAGCCGCTGAAGATGGACGGGAAGCCCAGCCGATGGGGGCGTTCGGGCAGGCTCACCGAGCGAAAACCCCGTTCGGCATTGCGCCGGATCTCGGCCGCACCCAGGACCGGATCGGACAGGAAGGTGATGCCCAGGGGGATGATGCGATCGGGGTGGGCCGAGTACCACTCCTCATAGAACCAGTCGTTCCAGGCTCGGGTCACGGCCAAGCCCAGTTCGGGCTCTTTGGCCTGGGAGTACACCCGGCCGCAGAATCCGGTGACCTGGGAGGGGAAGTTGAGCGAGGCCCACACGCCGTTGATGTCCATATCGGCGATCCGTGCTTCGATGTCCCAGCAGCCCCGCCGCATCTGATCGAACCGACAGGGATCGATGCGGATGGTGTCCCGGGTCCGTCCGGCGAGGGCGTTGGCCCCCGATTGGGTGAACGAGGCCCCCTCGAACTCCCACACCTCGTGGCCCTCCTGGTTCTCCACGATCCGGGGGGCCCGGTCCTGGAGGCGCGAGGGGAGGCGTCCCTCGAACAGGTGCGGGGGCTCGACCAGATGATCGTCCACCGAGATCACCGTGTACCGCACCGGTCGTGGCTCCGGTTCGGGCAGAAACCAGTTGCTCTGCTCGGGCTCTGTGGCTGTCGACATCGTCCTCCCCGGTGGTGATGGGACGGCCGGATCAATCGACCGATGCGCTCAGGGCACCACGGCCCGATCGTATCGCGTCCGATCATTCTGCCCCCGAGGGGCGCCCCGCTCGATCAGGGGATGAGCAGCACCCGACCGAAGGCCTGTCGGCTCTCGATGTAGGCGTGCGCTTCGCCCGCCTCTTCCAGGGGGAACCGGCGGTCGATGACGACCCGGAGCTGGCCGGCAGCGATGTCGTCCAGGATCTGGGCGATGACGGCATGGGGCCGGGGGCTGAGGAAGAGCTCGGCGCCCAGGAAGTAGCCCACCAGCGTCTGGTTGTTGGCCCGCATGGACGAGATGTCCAATGAGGACGGGGTCTCCCGGCCGGCATCGCCGAAGGTCATGCACCGGCCCCGGTAGGCCAGGCAGTGCAGGCTCTTTTGCAGGTTGGATCCCCCGACGGAGTCCACGATCACGTCGGCGCCGGCGCCGCCGGTGAGCTGACGGACGGCGTCGACGAAGTCGACCGCTGCGTAGTTGATGCCGTCGTCCAGGCCGTACTCAACCAGTCGGGCCAGGCGCTCGTCGCTCGAGGCGGTGGCCATGACCCGGGCGCCCGCCCGCTTGGCCATTTGGATGGCGGCCAGGCCCACGCCGCTGGCTCCGGCATGGATGAGCACGCTCTCGCCCGCTTGCAGGCGTCCGAACTCGAACAGGCAGTCGCTGGCCGTGCCGAAGGGGACGGGGACGCAGGCCGCATCCTCGGTCGACACTCCCTCGGGGATGGACCAGCAGAACGACTGACCCACCGCTCGGAGCTGGGCGTGGGACCCGTCGAGACCGGTGGTGACCACGCGATCGCCGACCGAGAACCCGGTGACGTCGTCGCCCACGGCGATGACCGTGCCCGCGCACTGGTAGCCGACGATGTGGGGCACGGTGGCCAGATCTCCCCCCAGCCGGTTGAGGGTGTCACCGCCCTCGATGCTGACCGCGGCGACCTCGATCAGAACGTCCTCGGGGCCGACGGCCGGATCGGGCACGTCCTCGAAACGGAAGACGTCGGGACCTCCGGTCTCGTAGTACACGGCTGCCTTCATGGCACTCCTCCTCTGCTCGTTGACGCACGGGTGGCTGCGCTCGGCGCCTGGTCGGTTAGGTGATGTGGCATCGGGTGTTCGAGATGGGTGACTTCAGCTCGTGGTGACATGTTTCAGGAACGGGATCAGGTTCTGGACGAACACATTGTTGGGATAGGCACCGGCCGGGTCGTTGTGGGAGTAGGCGTTCTGGCGGTTGATCAGGGTGAGGTGGCTCGAGGGGATATGGGACTGTTGGGCCAGCGACTGAGCCGCGGTGAGCACGCTCTGGCCGCCCAGGTGGGCCCCGAAGGCGTAGATCAGGAGGCCATGGGGCAGCTGGTGACCCATGGTGGCATGGACGTCGAGCACGGACTGGGCCGGGTTGGCGTTGCCGTTGCCTACTGCAGCGGTGTCGTCGGTCAGGCGCTGGGGGAAGTACCACTCGGTGCCGTCGGTATTCCGGATCCCGGCTCCCGAGAACATGGTGGCGAAGCGCTTGATCGGCGTGAGCGCCCCGGTGCCGTTCCACCCGTGGACGGGGCCGGTGGCGGCAACGCCCTGGCCCAGATGGGCCTGGGCCGCCTCCAAGCTCGGGGGCGAGGTGGCGACGTTGAGGGCGAAGCCGTACTGGCCCACATTGGTCACCGGGACCGGGGGGACGATGTCGGCGGGGAGGAGCCCGGAGGACTCGCCCAGCGAGGGTGCATTGGGGTCGAGCAACGCCGCAGCCGATCCGGTGGCATTGAACAGTCCGGCAAAGGGCGCGACGATGCCGCCGAAGTCGAGCCAGGGCGAGGCGGCCGGCGCGTCGAGGGTCTGTAGCCGCGCAGTGGCCTGCGCCGCGCTCTCGGGGGCGGGGCTGCTGCCCCCGTCGATGTAGACCAGGCCGGCCAGGTCATCGGCTCCGGCCCGTCCGTTGAAGTCCCAGGTGGCGTACGCGGTGACGACCGAGCCGCCCAACGAATGGCCGCCCAGGACCACCTTCCCGCCCAACTTGGCGGCCTGTCCGATCACCGTGTGCAGATCCTGCACGGCGACGTTCATGCCCCACTGCTTGGCGAAGGCGACGGTCGAGTTGGGGATCGACTGGATGTGGTCGGTGATGCTCGAGTCCTTGAGGTAGCCCAGGTAGTAGTCGAACAGCTGGGTCGAAGAGGCCTTTCCTTGTTTGAACAGGTTCAATTCGGACTGGTCCTCGAGCAGGTTCTCCCGTCGCTCGACCGACCACACCTGCCATCCTGGGGTCTTGGCCACGATCCAGGTGGCCAGGGGTACGAAGTAGGCACTGCCGGCCGAGGTGCCGGGCTCGAGCACCAGGACGTTCTTGGCCGCCCTCGGGCCGATCTTGAGCACTCCGACCTTGTTGTACTGGGCCGGGGTGCCCGGCGCATCGAAGCCCGCCATCCATTGGACCCGGAGGGGCGCCGTCGAGGACGGCGCTGATGCCGAAGCCCGAGAGGGCCCACTGTCCCATCCCCATGCGGCGAGGGAGGCGACGAGTGTCACCGCCAGCAACGACAGTCTTACCCGAGTCGGTGCGACGCCCATGCTCGTACCATACATGATGGTTTGATCAGATTCATCACTTCTTCTACCATGGTCCTGTGCCCGGGATCAAGCAGGGTCGGCCTCTCGGCACCAAGGGGGCCCGCACCCGCCAGCACCTGCTCGATGCCGCGGTCGCCCGCTTCGGTGGTAATGGCTATCGGGCCACTTCGGTGGCCGAGATCGCGCGCGACGTGGGTCTGAGCGTTCCCGCCGCCTACGTGTATTTCCCCAACAAGGAGGCACTGTTCCTGGCTGCAGTGGACGAGGACGCCACCGCCGTCATCGATGAGGGGCTGGCCGGCATCGCCGGGTCCAAGGGGACCACGCGCTGGCGCCGGGCGTTGATAGCCACGTTGTCCGAGTCGGTCGATCGCCACCCGTTGGCCCGAAGGGTGTTGGCCGGCCTGGAGCCCGAGTTCACCGTTCGCTTGCTCCAGATCCCCGCGCTGGAGCAGATGCGAAAAGCCTGCGGCGAGCGGGTCCGGGCTCGACAGTTGGCCGGCCAGGTCTCGCCTGATATCGATGCCTTCACCGTGGGCCGCGGCCTGGTGACCGTGGTGCTCTCCTTGCTGATGTCGTCGATACAGATGGGTGTCGAGCCCGCCACCCTGCTCGGCTCGGACGTGGCTGCGTTCATCGACGCCGCCCTGGGTCCACCAACGACCACGACGAGGCGGCCTGGGTCCAGAGTCGCTCGACGATCCTGAACGCTCGTCGCCAGAAGGAGCCGTGGTCTCGGCTGGTCTCATCGTGTCCACATCTCCATTGGGTTAGAGCAAAGGATCAAAGGAGTTGCTTATTGAAATAGATTCAGCTATCTGGTTATGATCACGTTATGCGAGGACGTTGCGACGCAGAGCGCGGATCTAGCTCGACGGCAGCAGGATGGAGGGTCATCCTGGCCGCAGCGGCAGCGACTCTGGCTGCCATGGCGCTTGGGATCCCCGCCGGAGCCACGACTCTTGCAGGAGCTACGGCCACTACGCCCACGACGACGCCGGCCACGGCGACGGCCCCGACCACCCCGGCCACGACCCCAAGCCAAGCGCCGACGTCGACCACGACCACGACACCGACCACCCCGCCAAGCGCCGCCGCCGCCCCAACCACGACGGCAACCCCGGCCGAGACGCCCCCCGGCACCTCGGTCACCACCTGCGACGCACAGTCCCCTAACGTGCTCGATCCCGGTGGGGAACCCAGCCTCACCTCCGGTGCCTGCCTCATCTCCCCCAACCAGCAGTACGAGCTGATCATGCAGACCGATGGCAATCTCGTGCTCTATTACCAGACATCTGCCCGTGCGCTGTGGAGCTCGGATACCGTGAACAACCCTGGGGCCTTCTTCCGGCTCCAGACCAACGGGTTCATGGGCGTACTCAACAGCACGAACTCCGTGACCCTGTGGGCGCCCAGCGAACCCTGGGTGGGCGAACCGGTCAACGCCGTGCTCGTTCTCCAAGACGACGGCAACCTGGTGCTCTACGACACCCTTCATGGCGACGTCCGCGCCCTATGGGCGACGGGTACCGACAACCTGGTGGTGAGCACCATCAGCGGCTGTGACGCCAGCTCACCGAATCAAATGCAAACGGGACAGATGGAGCCCGGAGGCTGCCTCATCTCCACGAACCAGCAGTACGAGCTGATCATGCAGACCGACGGCAACCTGGTGCTCTACTACAAGACCGCAGGGAGCCCGGAGTGGGCTTCGAACACGGCGGGCAACCCCGGCGCATTCTTGGAGTTGAAGGCCACCGGGTACATGGCGGTGTACACGCCCAGCTTCGCAACCCCTTGGGTACCGAACGAACCTGGTGTCACGAGCGACAACACCATCGTTCCGGTGCTCGTCGTCCAGAACGATGGCAACGTGGTGCTTTATCGCACCCAGCAGAACAGTAGTGGTGGGGTCTCCGTGCTCTGGGCGACGAACACGCAGGAGCCGAGTAACGGGTCCACCCTCGCCGGAGGGCAGACTCTGCACGTCGGCCACACCCTCACGTCGCCAAATGGGCACGTCACACTGGTGATGCAACAAGACGGCAATCTCGTCGCCGAATTCGACGGCGACGGTGCCACCGCCTACTGGGCGACCGGGACCGAGGGGAACCCGCGGGCCTTCTTGGCCATGCAAAGCGACGGGAACCTCATTTTGTACCAGCAAGGGAGCACCGTCGGTACCGGCAATGGCGCACTGTGGAGCGACGGGTGTCCCGGGTGCAACCAGACCTACCCCCAGCCCGGGAACTTTCTGGCCGTCCAGAACGACGGGAACATCGTGGTCTACAACGCCTCGGGAAAGGCGCTGTGGAGCTCCAACACGGTGGTGGCGGCGTCGGGCGACAATCTCGGCAGCACGCTGTCGGTCGGCCAGACGATGAACGGCGGCGACTACATGCAGTCGCCCAACGGCCAGTACCAGTTCTACAACCAGAGCAACGTGGTCTCCGGGGGCACGCCGGGCAGTCTCGAGATCTACACCAGCGTGCCCAGCAGCGGCGTGGCCTGCCAGCTGGATCAGTGGGCGGACCCGACCAGCATCGTGAACGGCAACGGACAGGTGACGGAGGCGTACGCCGATGGGGCGTACCTGCAGCTGACGAGCAGCGGCGACCTCGTGTACTACTACAAGAACACCGAGTCAGGGACCAACGTCAGCTGGGATGCCGGCGTCTCGGGTGGCAGCCTGCTCACCTTGCAGAACGACGGCAACCTCGTCCTGTACGGGACACCGTCTTCCCCTGGAGCAGCGGCGCCGGTGGTGTGGTCCTCGGGGACCAACACCAACCGGGGTAACGCCCTGTGTGCCGGGGAGTCGCTGCAGCAGGGCCAGTACATCGCTTACGGGGCCGACTACTTGATCATGCAGACCGACAACAACCTGGTCCTGTACCCATGGGGTTCGACCAGTGCCTTGTGGGCGACGGGTACCGAGCACAACGGGGGGACGGACTCCGTGACCCAGCAGGCGGACGGGAACTTCGTCATGTACAACACCTCGAACTCAGGCGTGGTGACCGCGGTTGGCGCCACCAATACCGTCCAATCCACCAGTTCCAAGAGCTGGACGTTCCAGCTCGGAACCACCGGAGTGAACAACAACAACCCTGCCGGACAGTGGGCCATGCAGGTCTACAACACGGCGACGGGCGACTACGCCTGGTACGCCGATGCCAAGAAGCCGACGGGATCGCTGGTCGACCCTCCCTCTACCAGCCAGATCTCCCACGGAGCTCAGGCGGTCCTGAACCTCACCACATTCATCCTCACCGGTTGACCGACCGCGAGGGCAGGGTAATCCCCATGCCGGTCGGCGTCGGGCGAGCCCGCCGGTATCCCGCCGGTAACCCAGGGTTCTCCAAGGCGTTGCTTCGGCGCGACAGCCAGTTCATGTTTCCGCTCTATCGTTCTCTCTGTGCCTCAAGTCCCTGGATCATCCCGCAGCGACCGTCCGGTCCGGCCGTGACCGTGACCGTGACACCAAGCGAGAACGAACTGCTCGAGCGCCGAATCCCTATCACCGGCACGTGGAACGTGCGCCATGTGGGTGGCTACGTCACCACCGACGGTCGAACGACCAAGCCCTACACGCTGATCCGCGGTGATGCGCTGCACGGCCTCGACGATGACGGCCGGGCCCACCTGCGCTCGCTCAGCGTGCGGACGGTGATCGACCTCAGGCGCGACACCGAGCGGGAGACCCACCCCGACCTGCTCGACGATGTCGGGGCCCGGGTCATCAACCTTCCGCTTTTCGAGGCCGACCGGGGGGCGGGCGCGACGGGCGATCTCGAACTGACCCTCGACGGTATCTACCGGATGCTGGTCGAAGATCGTGGACCGGCGATCGCCGCGGTGATACGGGAGTTGGCTGCGCCCGGAGCCCTCCCGGCCGTGGTCCACTGCTCGGTGGGCAAAGACCGTACCGGCGTGATCATCGCCTTGGTCCTTTCCGTGGTGGGCGTGCCCGATGAGGTCATCGCCTTGGATTTTGCCGCCACCGGGCTCTTTCTCACCGACGAGCGCCGAGCGCTGATGGTCGCCATGATCGCCTCCTACGGGATGGAGGAGAGCCAGGCAGCCCAGCTCATGTCCAGCGATCCCGTGCTCATCACTGAAGTACTGGCCTCCGTGCGCCGGCTCCACGGCTCGGTGGAGTCGTACCTGGTGGCCCACGGTGTGCCCCTCGAGGACATCGATGCACTGCGCCGAGAGTTGCTCGAGGCTCAGCCCGGCGAGGGAGCCAGCGCCCCGTTGGCAGGCTGATCGGCCTGAGGCCGGTCGCCTGGGAGTGCGTAGACCGAGCTCCGAGGCAGGCGTCTAGGGGCGAGGAGCGGGGGGGTCCTTGGGATGGACCACCCCTTCGGCAATCAGGCGCAGCTTGACGTTGAGGCGCTGGGATGCTCGCTTCAAGACGTCGAACGCTTCGGTCTCGGAGAGATCCTGACGGGCCATGAGGATGCCGACGGCCTCGCCGATGAGCTCCCGAGTCTGCAGGCCCTTTCTCAGGTTGTCGATGACCCGGGCCGTGGACCAGGCCACGGCGGCGTGGGCGGCGAACACGGCACCGAAGGCCACGTCGTGCTGGTCGAAGGCATCACGATGGGACGAGTAGAGATTGAGCGAGCCGAGCGTGTCCTCCTCGATGAACAGGCGGAACGAGAGGATGCTCTCCACTCCTGACTCCCGGCTGGCCCGGTGGGAAAAATTCGGCCAGCGCGCCTCTTCGGAAAGCCGGCCCGTCTGAAACACCTCGTGATCCTGGATGGCGTCCACGCACGGACCCTCGCCTGTCTCCGACTGGAGTTTGTCCACGATGGCGGGAATGGCATCGCTGGCCGCCGGTGACCCGATACTGCGACCCTCGACAATGGAGATGCCACAGTGCTCGCAGGCATCGATGGTATCGACGGCCAGTCGCACGATCCTTCGCAGGGTGGCATGGGCGTCTTCCTCGGCCACGAGCGTGCGGGCGATGTCGCCGAAGCTGGTGGCCAGATCGATTTCATCATGGCCGGCCATGTACCCGACGGTAGCCACCTCGTGCCCACGGTGCGAACGGGCTGTCCCAGCTGATTGATTTCGCCCGGGCCGGGACGGATAACCTCGGTTGGCTAGCGCGGTCGAGGGGTAGGAAGGTACTGGTGGCCGAGTTCGTCCTCCCTCTTCCTCGTAGCTCGGATTCGGTGGGTCGCGCTCGATCGGCGATCCGGAAGGCGTTCGTGGGGTTACCCGGCGATGTCGCCGAAGTCTCGGCCCTCCTGGCCAACGAGCTGGTGGCCAACGCCATTGCCCACGGCGAGGGATCGATCTTCCTGTCGATGGAGATCAGTAGTGACTGCGTGCGGGTCGCCGTGACCGATGAGGGAGCGGGGTTGCCGGCGTATCGAGAGTCGAGCCCCACGGCCGAGAGCGGACGTGGGCTGTCGATTGTCGACGCCCTCGCCACCCGCTGGGGGGTCGACCCGGCGGGGCCCGGCAAGTCAGTGTGGTTCGAGCTCATCATGCACCGGTAGACCATCGTTGGTCACCGGTCCAAGTGGCGCGCGTCGTCCACCGGCCCGGGCCCGTGGACGACGCTAACGCCGAGCCCCTTGATCGGAACATCGGCGCTGAATTGCAGGTTAGGCTTTCTCTTTTCCTGAGTTGGCCCAACCTCCTTCGACCCGTGTGGGATGCGACTGGCTTCACTCATTTGAGCCAGGAGCGGCCTGTGGCCGAGCTATCAGGCATGGCTGGCGACGGCTTCGGCGCGCTGTCGCAGTTCTTTGTCAACGACGGGACCCTGGGTGACACCCTGGTGCGAGTGTCCAAGTTGGCCTGTGAGGTGCTCACTGCCGACTTCGCCGGGATCACCCTGCTGGTCGATGGCAAACCGTCAACCGGCGTGTTCACCGATCCCGAGGCCCCCGAGATCGACGAAGCCCAGTACACGAGTGGGCAGGGACCGTGCCTCGACGCCTTCCACCATCAACGGGTCAACCGGATCGACTCCACGGTTGACGATCAACGGTGGCCTGACTTCGCCAAGTTGGCCCTCGCCCATGGCATCCTGGCCACACTGTCGGTGCCGGTGACCGCTCGGGGCGAGAGCCTCGGTGCTTTGAACCTGTACTCCCATACGGCCAGTGCCTTCGATGACCACAGCGTCGACCGAGTTGAGACCTTTGCCCGCCAGGCCGCCATTGTCCTGGCCAACTCCCAGGTCTACTGGGACGCTCGCCAGTTGAATGAGAATCTGCAACAGGCGATGGCCACCCGGGCCACCATCGATTACGCCATAGGGATCGTCATGGCCGGTGGCGGCCGCAACCCCGATGAGGCATTTCAGGTCCTGGTGCGAGCTTCCCAGCGGGAGAACCGCAAGCTCCGAACCATCGCCGAGGAAATCGTCAGGGGCGCACAGCAGCGAGAGCAGCCCGCCCGAGAGAGCTAGCCCGGCGCTCGGCTGTCACCGTTCGATACCGAGGACCCCGTGCAACTCCATGAGGTCGACCAGGAGGAGCACTGGTCGGCTCGGGCGGCGCAGGACCAACTGCTCTCCTTCGGAGTGGGCCAGGTTTGCCGCCCCCATCAGCACCCCGATGCCCGAGGCATCGATGAAGGAAACAGCCGAGAGGTCGACCACCGTCTCGGGCCCCCTCGCATGCAGCGCCTCGACCAGTGCCTGTCTCAGTCGAGGGGCGGTGGAGAAGTCGATCTCACCGGCCACGGTCACGATGTTGGCGTCGCTGGTCACGGTTCCACCGTCGTCGGTGGTGGTGGTGACGGCAAGTCCGGCAAAGTCGGCCATAGTCCAGCATTTCGATCCAACGATGACAGGCCTGACTGTCCAAGCCGACGAGGCAAAATTTACCAGTGTGGAGGGACAGGGTCATCTTTGCCGGTCAGAGGGGATCCAACCGGCGAGGATGGCCCGTCGCCTCACCGGGGAAGCGGGCTCCCCGACCGGGGGAACGCCGTGATCGCTTGGTCAGGTGAGCAGGTTCACGGTGGGGCCGGTCCGGATCTGGGCCAGAACCTCTTGGACGTCCCGGTAGACGCGTACGGCCCCCGCCTCGGCGAGCTCGTGTTGGCTGAAGCCACCCGATTCGACGGCGATGCAACCGATCCCGGCCGCCCGAGCCGCCTGGATGTCCCAGACGCTGTCGCCCACGGCCAACGCCCGTTCGGGGTCGATGGATCCGATGGTCATTGCCCGGAGAAAGACCTCGGGGTCCGGCTTGGACGATGCGACATCGTCGACGGTCGTGGTGGCGTCGATGGCCTCGTCGGCATCGAGGAGCTCGAGGAGCGGGCGGAGCTCCTGGTCGGGCGCGGATGTCGCGATCACCACGCCCAGCCCCTGGTGGTGGAGGCGCCACAGGAGATCGTGTGCTCCCGGGAAGACCCTGGCGTCACCCATCAGCTCTTTGTACCGGCACGGCCGGGCCTTCGTCGCCGTTTCGCTCTCGTGGCCGAGCAAGGTGGGGACAAGCCGGTCACCTCCCATACCGATGAGGCGGTGGATGGCGTTCATCGGCGCCCATTCATCCCCGTCGTGCAGGGCCCTGGACCAGGCCAGTGTATGGAGGTAGTTGGTGTCGGCCAGAGTCCCGTCCACGTCGAAGAGGACCCCGGGCCGGAGCCGATCGGTCACGCCGGCGGGTCGTTCTCTCGGTTGACGGCTGCCTGTTCCTCGCCGGTGCGGTCGCGTCGAGCCGGAGCGGAACCCCGGTCACCGCTTCCCGCCCCATCCCCCGTTTCGGGATCATCGCCCGAAGGCGTTCCTGTGGGGCTTGGCTCTCGGTCGGCCATCCTCATCCCTCCCTGCGCGCCACCAAGTGACGAGCGAGATGTTCTGGCCGGAGCGCGGGCTCCGGCCTCCCCGCGGTTAACGACTGGCTTTGGCCTTCTTGAGGGTCCCGAGCGCCCGGTCCACCGCTCCGGCGCCGGCATCGGCCAGCCGGTTGAGCGGGGGTTCGTCGGGTAGGCGAGGACGAGGCTTGACTGGCGCCCCCTTCTTGGCCGCGGCCAAGGCATCGCCCATGGCCGCCAGTGCCGGCCGGCCGAATGCCTTGCGAACGGCAGGGAAGAGGCTTCGCTCCTCTTCTTTCACATGGTGGCGCACGCTCTCGATCAGCACGGTGACCTTGGCCTCAAACCGCTCAGCCGACGGATCCAGCCCGTCGAGCTCAGAGAGGAGCCACTTGGCGACATGGTGCTCTTCCAGGGCTTCGAGTACGTCGGCCTCGAGGTCCTGGGCATCCTGGCGAACCCTCGGGTAGAAGATCTGCTCTTCGATCGAGGCGTGCACGGTCAGGTCTCGAACGATCCCCTCGACCAACCGGGCCTTGGTCTTCAGCGCCTTGGGTCCCGCCTGTTCGAACGACTTGAAGAGCTTCTCCACCGATCGATGGTCGTCTTTGAGCAAGGTGATGGCGTCAGCCATGGGAGGTCTCCTACTTTCGACTTGAGCTACCCGACGTCGGTACCCGCGTGTCGCGGTTCCGAAACTCGAGCCGATGGTGCGCACCCTTGGATGGCGAAACTTTTCGATCGGCTTGACCCGACCGACCGGCGACCTGAGGCGGCTCTGGTCTAGAGTGCTCGGCGAAGGGGAGTAGCTCCCAATCGGTGATCGACATACCGGCTCCTCGGAGCCCGGTCACCGGACCTGCCTGCAGGTGGGCGAGACCTTCGTTCTTGTCAGGTTGTCCATGGCCGGAACGGAGGCGAACCCCTTCGGTCCGGCGGGAGAGGTTGTTGTGAATTTCGCCATCGCCGCGGCAGTGTTCCCCATCATCTTCATCGGGGAACTGCCGGACAAGACCATGTTCGCTTCGCTCGTCTTGGCGACGCGTGGGAGACCACTTGCCGTGTGGTTGGGAGCGGCCGGAGCCTTCATGGTCCACGTGGTCATCGCCACCACCATCGGGGTCGCCCTGTTCCATCTGGTGCCCCACCGCCTGCTGGACGGCATCGTCGCCCTCCTCTTCCTGGCCGGTGCCGGGTTGGCCATCCGAGAGGCCACCAAGACGGGAGAAGAGGAGGCGATCATCGAGAAGGAGGTTGCCTCAGGGCGACGGGTGGTGACCACCGCGTTCATCGTCATCTTCTTGGCCGAATGGGGTGACCTGACCCAGATCCTGACGGCCAACCTGGCGGCCCACTACCACTCGCCGGTCTCGGTTGGCGTCGGTGCCGTCCTGGCTCTGTGGGCCGTGGCCGGGCTGGCCGTGATCGGGGGACAGAGCATTCTCCGATTCGTCAATATCAAGACGCTGCGAATCATCACCGCCGTGGCCCTGATCGCCCTGGCCGGTTGGAGCGGCTGGCAAGCCCTGCGATAGTCCCCGGGTCACCGGGCGAAGAAATGCCATCCCAGCCACATCCAGATCACCAGGACGATGGCCCCGCTCAGACGACTCCTCATGAGTAGCCGCCCGAAGTCCCCGATCGTGGCCAACCGGCCATTCGACAGCGCGGCGGTGAGCCCCACACCGACCAGGAGCAGGGCCGTGAATGCCCACACGCCGAGTGAGACGTCGTGCCAGGTCAAGATCGGACTCTGCCATAGGCGCGCACGATGGCCCAGCCCAGTGCCAACCACCCCAAGAACAGAGCAGCCTTGAGGGGTTGGGTGCGGCTGGCGCTGTCGTAGAGCGAGCTGAATGTGGGGTGGTCGAAGCGGGGCAGCCGGAGATAGCAGAACAGCTCCCATGCTCCGATCACGCCGAGGCTCACCCACCAGGGCCACAGGCTCCGACCCGTCGGCCGGGGCGCCGAGCGCTCGCTCCGATGACCTCGTGCGATGTGACCGAACCACACCGCAGCCAGCAGGGCAGCGATCAGGGGTATTCCCGTCATCACGTTGGCCCGAAAGGTGAACGGCGTGGTTCGGGCGGCAAACCAGGAGTACAGGGCAGCAGCACCGACGGCGACCCAGAAAGCGGCCCGATGGACGGACCGCCTGGAGCCCTCCCGTGTGGGTGCGAGACCCTTCGGCTGTCGGCCACCGGTCGGGCCCCGCCCTCGAGATTGGCTCACCTCGGCGCGAATGATCTGGGCAAGGGCGAGCTCACGGGCCCTGGGGTTCCAGCTGGATCGGAGAGTCGCCGTCGGCCAGCGAGGGCTCCACCGCGGCGAGGGACTGGTCTTGGAGCAACGCCCAGGTGACCGCGTCGCAGATCTGCCGATGGCCGATGGGATCGAAGGCGTGACCCATGGATTGCACCAGTGCAACCGATCGACCCGGGCCGTCCCTGATCACCCTGGCCAGGCCGGCTCCAGGGGGAATGATGGCGTCTCGTCGACCGTGCACGACGGCCAGGGGAACGCTGATCCGCTTGACGAGCGACCGTGGGCTCTCCGGGGCGGTCCAGGGGGCAATGCGGACGTTCATACGCCGGCGAGCGAACTCGCGACCGGTCCGGGTTCGGGCCAGGCTGGCGGTGATCATGGATCGGATGCGAAGCGGCAACCGCCACTCGCCCGGACTGGAAACCGTCACCACGCCGATCACGTCGGTGGCCGTTGTCGCGTAGGACAGCACGCCCACTGCTCCCATGGAGGCACCGACCAGCACGACGCGCCGGTTTCGGGTTCTGGCCCATTCCACCACCGCGGCGACGTCGTGCCGTTCGAGATCGCCCAGGGTGCATTGTCCCCCGGACTGGCCGTGACCACGAGAGTCGTAGGCGATGACATCGAAGCCCTGCCCGTGGAGCTCCGAGGCAAGCGACACCACGTGGGGTTCGTCCTTGTTGGCGGTCAGCCCGTGGGCCAGGACCACGATCGCTCGGGCTCCCTCGGCGGCCGGCCATATCCGGGTGGCCAGCTCGACCCCGTCGCTGGTCTCCAACCGGGGCCCGGCCGTCCCCGAGCCGCTCGTCTCGGCTCCCTCGACCGGTCGGATCGGTGTTGCCCGCGCCCGGGCCGGGGGCGACGTTCGGAAGCTCACCTGCCCGCTGATCGTCATGTCTGTCTAGGTGCTTCCGATCGACACCATCCCGCTCTACCCATTTCGGTGCCCGGCTACGCATGGAAGAGCATCTTTTCTGGGCCCGAACAGCCGGCAGCGCGGTCGCACGCCACTGGTTGCGGCAGAACCTCACGTACAGTGAGCGATTGGCGTTCGGGGCCGAGCCATGGTGCCTGGTATCTGTCGGGACCACCTCAGGACACCTGAGGGGCCGGAACGGCCACCCCCGACCCGAACTGGCGGGCGGTGCGGGCCCGATCGATCTGGCGGTCGAGCATGTCGCGTGCTTCGGCGGCGTCCCGGTGGGCGGCCCGGGTCTTCACCGGTCCGGGAGTGGAGTCGAGATGCACCGAGGCCAGGCCCAGGGCCCGCTGCCAGGGGCCGGCGGCGAGCCGGAGACTCTGGGTGCGCTGGTGGGGAACGACATCGATGGTCCTCGACAACAGGCCGTGGCGGACCATGAACACCCGCTCGTCGGCGCCGGCCCATTCGCCCCGCCACCACAGCGGAGCCCGAAAGGCGGCCCGCCTCGGTGGCCGGGTCAGCGGGATGTCGCGCAGGTCGACACCGCCGAGCACCCAGCCCACCAGGCTCTCGGCGAAGGCCCTGTCGGTCACCGGGATCAGCGTGCTCCGCTTGGAGGAGTCGGCCCGGCCATAGCCGGCCACGTTCATCCGGACCTGAACCCATCCGAAGGGGCGCCACGACATGGGTTGATGGATCAGGATGGCCTGCACCTTGCCCGGCGGCACCGTCTGGCGGGTGGTGGAGAGGAGTCCGTGGCGCACCCGGAGCCCATCGGGGGACTCGGTCACCGTGAACTCCCACAGCGAGTTGACCCGCTGCCAGATGGCGTGAAGGATCAGGACGCCGAACCAGATGAAGATGGCGATGCCGATGCCCGTGGTGGCCTTGTGTCCGTTCTGCTGGCCGATCACGGTGAGGGCCGGCCCCAGGGCCAACAAGAGCAAGCGCCACGAGATCATCTGCAAGAGAACCGATCCCACCAGGCGGCCGTGGGGCACCGTGATCAGGGGGCGCTCCGGGGCCTCGACCGCACCTTCGCCCGCGCCGGTGGATCGTCCCAGCAGGTCGGCCCGCAGGGACTGGGCCACGGGCAGGGTCAGGTACCGGAGTCGGACCGCGGCCCGTTCGCTCCCCGCCGTCGTGACCTTCACTTCAGCCAGTCCGAAGATACGGGCCGAGAGCGGCTCGAGGACGTCGACGCTCTGGACCCGATCGAGACGGATCCGCTTGGACTGTTTCTGCAGCAGTCCGCTGTCGATGCGGAGCTCGCCCCCCAATAAGTGGTAGCTGGTCACGGCCACGGTGATGATCCCTCGTACCACCACCAACGCGGCCAGGCCCCCGAAGATGGCCACTTGGATCCAGTTCGGGCTGGCCTGACCGGATCGTTCGGCGAACCCGAGCGCGGTGATGACGATGAGGACACCGAGGATCCGCCCCCCCAGGGCGATCGGGGTCAGCGGGTGGAGCCGGAAGGTCTCCTCGGGCAGGGCCGGGGAGGCGTCGCCGGCCACCCGGTCAGAGGCCGGCGGCATGGGCCTCGCCCAGGGCGGTCAACCGGTCGCGCAGCGCTCCCGCTTCGTCAGGGGTGAGCCCTCGAACCTGCGCGTCGCTGGTGGCTGCAGCCGTGTGTAGCTTGACGCTCACCAGTCCGAAGGAGCGGGCGATGGGTCCGGCCTTCACGTCGACCAACTGCATCCGACCGTAGGGGACGACCGTCAGTCTCTTGAACATGGCCCCGTGCGTCACCAGCATGTCGTCGGCCCGCTCGATGTACCCCCACGAGCGAAAGTTGCGCCCGACGGCGAACCACCCCCACACCAGGGCAATGGCCCCGATGAGGCCGACGACGGGCCCGGCCGGTTCCCAGGCGAACGACAACCCCACGGCGGCGCCGGCGACGACGGGAATCCCGAGGGAAAGGACCACGGTTCGCCGCATGCGGGCCAGCAGTGGCGAGACACGGGTCCACGTCTGATCAGGCGGTGGGGCGAAGGCAACGACCATGTCCTCGAATCTACGGCCCGTCGGCCGCGGCGTCCATGTTCGGAACTGCCGGCTGAGGGGCCGATGACCCCTCGACTGCCCAGTGTCGAACTAGCTAGATCGTCTCGAGGGCTTGGCCGTCGAACAGCGGGATCACCCCAACATCCCGTAGGTCCGAGTCAAGCTGATCCTCGGTCGGGCGAGGCTGGGAGGGGGCGTCGGAGGCCGCCTGCAGAATCGAGGGCAACAGCCGGGCGTCGCTGGAGGAATTGACGAACAGCTGACCGTCAACCGCACCGCCGCCCAGCACCCACTGCACCGAGCGGGCCAGCGCTCGTCCCTCAGGCAGGGGTTCGTACCAGCTGAAGTGGGACGAGGTGTCGTCGGGGGCCCACCGCCGACGGGCGGCGGACTTGATCGTCTGCACCGCCACTCGCCGTTCGGCGCACGTGCCAGCAGGGCCTGGCAGGCCTGCTGGTAGCCCTCGTCACCGAGCAGCGCATAGTTATACGGCAGCAGCACCGAGTCGTAGTCGAATCGTTCCAAGCTGCGACGGTGCATGGCCGCGATACGCAGCCCATGGCCGGTGACCCCGATGAACCGGGTCAGGCCCTCGTCACGGGCTTGGATCAATGCTTCGAGCGCACCATGGGGCCCGTGGGCCGTCTGCCACTCGTCCTCCTCAACCAGATTGTGGAGCTGGATGAGATCGACGCGGTCAACGCCCAGTCGGTTCAACGAGCGTTCCAGGCTGGCCCGGGCCGAGTCAGCGGTCCGGTCGCCGGTCTTGGTGGCCAGAAAGAACCGATCCCGGTGCTTCGCCAGCCACGGGGCCAGCCGGAGCTCGGAGTCGCCATACCCGGCCGCCGTGTCGAGGTGGTTGACGCCGAATGCATCCAACGACTCGAGCACTTGATCGGCCCGATCCTGATGCATGGTGCCCAGCGCCGCCGCCCCGAAGATGACTCGGCTACTGCGATGGCCCGTCCGCCCGAACTCCACACGATCGATCATGCATCCGACTTTACGGCGAGTGGGGAGTCGGGGCTTGGCCCTCGATGGAGCCGCCGCGCTCCGTGGCGACCTGGCCCGCAATGGTGCCAGTTTTACCCGTCCGATTGGTACGGTGATCGTCCATGACCGAACGGGGCGGAAACGGGCGCGCCGCCGGCGGCCCACCAGGGGCACCGCGCCGCCCGCCGTCGACAGGGAACGGAATGGAAGCGGTCGGCCGAACTGCACCGGGACCCGGCGCTGGCGCTGACGGGGACAACCAGCGGAGGGTGGCCAACGAAGCGGGGCTGATGGCCCTGGCCGAGGAGATGCATCGGCCCCGAGGCGGTCGGGCCGGCCCCCGTGGCACCGCGGCCACGACCCGTCGCCGTCGCCGGGTCAAGCGCGGGGTGCTCATCGGTCTGGCCGTCTTGGTCGTGCTGGTCGGGGGCGGTGCTGGGTATGTCTATTACCTGGCCCACGATCTGCATCGGGAGGAGGTGAAGGGGTTGCACGGGGCCCTGACCACGGGGGCCGAAGCGGGATCGGAGAACATCCTCATGGTCGGTTCGACGTCGCGCTGTGCCCTGAAGGTGCAGAACCCGAACTATGGGCTGTGCCAGGGATCGGCCAACTCGCCAGCGGTGAACGGAGTCAACAGCGACGTGATCATGATCCTCCATGCCGACCCGGCCCATCATCGACTGGCCCTGCTGTCCATCCCTCGGGATCTGTTCATCCCCAACGCCCGGAGCGACGGCGCCAACAAGATCGACGCCGGGCTCTTCGAGGGCATCAGCCAAGTGGTGGCGGCCATCGAGGAGGACTTCGGGATCCCCATCCAGCGTGCCGTCTCCCTCAACTTCGACCAGTTTGCCAACATCGTGGATGCCCTGGGTGGGATCAACATGTCCTTTCCCCTGTCGGTCTTCGACTGGGGCGGAGCCCCACCGCCCAACGGCACCGGGAGCTCGGGGCTGAACGTGCAGGCGGCGACGTGCGTGCACCTGAACGGCACCCAGGCGCTCCAGGTGGTCAGGGCGAGAGAGCTTCGCTACAAGGCGCCGGGGGACGGGTCCGACCCCTATTACTGGACGGCCGAGAACCAGAGCGACCTGGCCCGGATCCGCCGCGACCACGAATTCCTCCGGGTGTTGGCCACCGCGGTGTCCAAGCAGGGACTGGGCAACCCCATCACCGACCTCAACCTGATCAACTCGGTCAAGGGCGACCTCACCTTCGATCAGTCGTGGCCGGTCAGCGACATGGTCAACCTGGTCACCACGTTCCACTCCGTCAGCATCAACTCGGTTCCCCAGCTCACCCTGCCCGTGGCCGTGGCCACGTTCGGCAACTACCACTACAAGGGGAGCATCGCCGGCTACGGCGACGTCGAATTCCCGGTGGAGGCCGACGGCCAGTCCGCCATCGACCAGGTACTGGGCATCGGTGCCACCACCGACTCCATGACCGGCAAACCGCTACCGCCGGCCTCGTCGGTGACCGTGTCGGTGGTGAACGGCAGTGGCGTCACCAATCAGGCCACGGACACCTCGGCCGCCCTCGGCGCCCTTGGGTTCAAGATGGTCGGCCTGGGAGATGCCACACCGGTCGCGCCCTTCGCCGAGACCGTCGTCTATTACGGCTCTCGGTCGCCCGCCGTCGAGGCTGCGGCGGAGAAGGTGGCCCGCTCCATGACCGGCCAGGTCATCCTGGGCTACGACGCGACCCAGATGCTCGACGGAGCCAAGGTCACGGTGGTGACCGGCACCCAATTCGCAGTCAATGCTCCCCCCACCAGTTCGACGCCGACAACGGCGGTCACCGGCAGCGGGGGAGCGTCGACCACGACCACGACGACGACGACAGGAGCAGGTGCCTCGTTCACGTCGCCCTCCCCGACCACGCAAAAGCTTCAGCCCTGGGACCCCCGAGCGTGCCCGGCGGGGTCGACGCCCACCGCCCCGGTGGCCAACCCACTACCGGGCTGAACCACCGCCACGATGTGGTGGCGCTCGCCTCAGAGCCGTCGAGTTAGGCCAAGTGGGTGTCGAACCAGGCCAGGGTGCGCTGCCAGGCGTCGGCCGCAGCCGTGGGGTTGAACACCGAGGGGCGGTCGTTGCAGTTGAACCCGTGGTCGGCGTGGGCATAGCGGACGATCT